>Ga0268280_1001782_pt1 | contig 13669 bp, 9 predicted proteins | sample saktaG_9_FD_190139 | JGI IMG/M metagenome (GOLD analysis project Ga0268280, IMG submission 190139) | Saline water microbial communities from Sakinaw Lake, British Columbia, Canada - sak_2011_5_24_40m | ecosystem: Environmental > Aquatic > Non-marine Saline and Alkaline > Saline ...
ACGTGCGGGACCGTCTTGACGAGTTCCGGAAGGGGGCAGTCCGGGTCGAATTTCATCCATTCGATGCCATAGGGACTTTGCTCATAGCCCGAGGCGTATGTTTTGTACTCCGCGATATAGTCGGCCTCGGGAAGGGTCCGGTCCGTGGGGATGCCGACATGGTGATAGCGAAGTCGGGGCATGTTCAATCCTCCGCGCTCGATTAAGGGCTGGGCCAGGCCTGATGACCTGCAAATTTCGGGCCACGTGGGTATTATTGCGGCAATCGCCGGAGAATTGTCAATCCGGCGTCGATGTTTTGGAACACATTTTTATTCAATAAGATAGAGACACCCCAGGGACGCCTTCCCGGTCCGGGCAGGGCATTCCATCGCGTCGCTTCATAGGTCGAGCGGATTTCGCCGGGCGAGGGAATCCGGCTCGGCAAAAATATGTAAAGAATTTTTGCGCCCGCGAACTTCTCGGGCGCTCATTCCGTCTTTGATATTAGAAGGTTTCACCGGGAGTGATGCCATGTTCAAAAATTACCTGACGATCGCCCTGAGAAACATCAAAAGGCATAAGGGATACTCCTTCATCAACATCGCCGGGCTGGCCGCCGGGATGGCCTGCTCCATCCTCATCCTCGCATGGGTCAGGGACGAGACGGGGACGAACCGGTTTCACGAAAAAGCGGATTCCCTGTACCTCGTCCGGACGACCCAGCACTACGGGAGCGACACAAGGACCGGGGATGGATCGGTTCCCGCCCTCGGCCCGGCCTTGAAGGCCGAATTCCCGGAGGTCCGCAATGCGGCCCGGGTCAACAATGGGCAGAGGCAATTCCTCGTCGAATACGGCGGAAAGCAGTTCAGGGAGCTCGTCCAGCCGGCCGACCCCCAGATCTTCGAGCTTTTTACGTTCCCGTTCGTGAAGGGGAACCTGGGGGATGTCCTTTCCGGCCCGGACGTCATCGTCCTCTCGGAAACCGCGGCGGGGCGGCTTTTCGGCCGCGAGGACCCCGTGGGGAAGATCCTGACGGTCGACAAGAAATACGATCTCCGCGTCGCCGCCGTCATGAAGGACATCCCCGGGAATTCGACCATCCGGTTCGAGATCTGGGTGCCCCTCGAGCTGACCCGGAAGATCAACTCGCGCCCGAACTACCTCGACACCTGGTACAACATGGCCTTCCGGACCTACCTGGAGATGGCCCCGGACACCGACATCCCCGCGTTCAACAAAAAGATCTTCAACCGCATCCGCCAATCCCACGCCGCGACCATCCTCGAGCCCAGCGTTTACCCATTCAAGGACGTCTACCTGAAGGTCTGGGGCCGGGAGAAGGACGTCCGCGTTTTCTCTGCGATCGGGTTCCTCATCCTGATTATCGCCTGCATCAATTTCATGAACCTGACCACGGCCCGGGCGGCCCGCCGTTCCCGTGAGGTCGGCCTGCGAAAGGTCGTCGGCGCCGAGCGCGGCCAGGTCATGAGACAATTCTTCGGGGAGTCGACGATCATCACCGGAGTATCCCTTGTCCTGGCCGTCGGCCTCGTCGGGCTCGTCCTGCCGGCATTCCGCGGCCTCACCGCCAAATCCCTCCTCTGGAAGGACCTCTTTAGGCCATCCCTCCTGGCCGGGATCTGCGGCATCGGCCTCCTTGCCGGACTCCTAGCCGGGGTCTATCCGGCGGTCGTCCTGTCGTCTTTCCGGCCGGCGACCGTCCTGAAGGGGAACAAGGGTTCGGGTTCCAGTGGATCCTTCTTCCGCAAGAGCCTGGTCGTTCTCCAATTCGCCCTGACGAGCATGCTCATCGTCGGCACGGCCGTCATCTTCAGCCAGGTCCGGTTCATGAAGGCCAAGGGCCTGGGCTTCGACCGCGAACACCTGCTCTACCTGCCGGTCGAGGGCGCCATCGCCGCGAACATCGACGGCTTCAAGCAGGAACTGCTGCGCGTCCCCGGAGTCCGCAGCGCGTCGGCGACGACCCATTCGCCGACGGGGATCTACTCCAACGGCCAGGGTTTGAAATGGGAGGGCCGGAACTCGAACGTCGATCCGCTGGTGACCTTTTTCGGCGTGGACTTCGACTTCCTCGAGACGTTCCAAATGACGCTCGCCCGGGGGGAGACGTTCAGGCCGAGCGCCGCGGCCAGGGCCTTCAACATCATCATCAATGAACGCTTCGCCTCGATCATCGGCGCGCCCGACGTCATCGGCATGGGCCTGACCGGCAACGGGCTGAATACGCGGATCATCGGCGTCGTCAAGGACTTCCACTTCAAGCCCGTCGACACCGCGATCGAGCCCATCATGATTTTCTGCGACCCGACCTATCGCGCGTTCCAGGCCTACCGATACATGTTCGTCCGGCTCCATCCCGGCGACGTCCGCGCGACTATCGCCGAGATCGAGAAAACGTTCCACAGCCGAAATCCGGGGTTTCCGTTCGAATACCATTTCCTCGACGACGACTACGACCGCCTCTACCGGGCGGTCGAACGGGAGATGGGCATCGTCCGCACTTTCGCCGGGCTGGCTATATTCATCTCCTGCCTGGGCCTCTTCGGCCTGGCGGCCTATACGGCCGAGCAGAGGACGAAGGAGATCGGCATCCGCAAGGTCCTGGGGGCCACGCTCTCCGGCATCGTCGTCCTCCTGTCGGGGGAATACGCCAAGTGGGTTCTCATCGCCAACGCCGTCGGTGGGCCCTTAGCGTATTTCCTGATGAGAAGCTGGCTGAGGGATTATGCCTACCGGGTCCCCCTGGGCTGGGGGATCTTCGCCCTATCGGCGGCGTCGACGCTCCTCATCGCCCAGGTCACCGTGAGTTGGCAGGCCGTCAGGGCGGCCCGGACGAAGTCCGTCGACACGCTGCGCTACGAATAGCTAGGCCCGGCAGCTTCTCCGCTAGGCCTTGGCGACCCGCTCCAGCCGCTTCATGATCGAGAAAATGAAGGCGGCCGAGAGGAGGCAGGCCACGACCAGGATCGTCCAAACCGACCAGAGCGGCACCCGCATCCAGAACCAGGCCACGACCCCGACCAGGTTGCTGCCGATGGCCGTGGCCGCGAACCAGCCGCCCTGCATCAGGCCCTTGTACTTGGGCGGGGCGACGCGCGAGACGAACGAGATGCCGATCGGGCTGAGGAAGAGCTCGGCGATCGTCACCAGGAAGTAGGTCGACATCAGCCAGTAGACGGAGACCTGGGACCCGGCCGGGGCGACGAGGCCACCGAGGGCCCGGGGGCTAGGCAGGTTGAGCGAGGCGATGACGAGAATGGAGTAGGCCGCCGCCGTGATGAGCATGCCGATGCCGATCTTGCGCGGCGCCGACGGCTCCTTGCCCTTGCGGTTCAGCCAGCCGAAGATGCCAACGACGATGGGCGTCAGGGCGACGATGAAGAACGGATTGAAATGCTGGAAGCGCTGGGGCATGAAGGGATTGACGGCGTCGTAGCCGCTGTAGCGGAGAAAGGCCAGGACGCCGAAGCCGACGAACGAAAACGCACCGAGGATGCGGGCCAGACGCCCCGACGCTTTTCTGAGCAGGACGACCAGGCCGACGAGGGCTAGGAAGACGGGAAGCAGTCCCGTCAGGTCAAACCACAGGTTGGTCGCTTTGCTGACGCTCGGAACGGTGTAGTCCCGGGCGAAAAACGTCATGGTCACGGCGCTCTGGTTAAAGGCCATCCAGAAAAAGATGACGACGAAGAAGACGAGGCCGAGGGCGACAAGCCGCTCGCGCGTTTGTTCCCGGGTCAACTCGACGACCTGGGACTTGAGGGCCTCGGACTTGGCCTTCTGGCGTTCGGTCAGATCGGCCAGCTTGTAGTGCTTGCGAAAGGCCCAGAAAACGGTCATGGACAGGATGAGGCTGAGGCAGGCCACCCCGAACGCGAAGTGATAGGATTTGCTCAGGGTGTTGACGTAGGTTTCGGAGAATCCGCGCAGGGTGTCCGTGGTCACGGACGGGTCCTGGCCTTGGGCGATCGTCAGATAGGAGGCGATGTCGGCCAGCTTGCCCTTGAGGAAATCGTTGGCCATGGCCGGGATACGGGCGTCGTAGACGAGATGGGCCTTGCGCAGGATTAAATTGGACACGGCTTCGGAGGCCGAGGGCGCGAACATGGCACCGACGTTGATGCCCATGTAGAAGATGTTGAAGGCCCGGTCGCGCATGGCCGAATACTTGGGGTCGTCGTAGAGGTTGCCGACGAGCACCTGGAGGTTGCCTTTGAACAGGCCCGTACCCAGGGCGATGACGGCCAGGGCGGCGACGATGAGGGGGAAACCGGTGTTCATCGCCGTCGGCAGGACCAGCATGACGTAGCCGATGAACATGACGATGATGCCCAGGCTGATCGTCCGGCCGTAGCCGAGGAAGCGGTCGGCCAGGAAGCCGCCGAGCAAAGGGAAAATGTAGACGCCGACCATGAAACTCGCGTACATGAAACCGGCCGCGGCGGCAGACATTCCGTACTTCGCCTGCATGAACAGGACGAAGATGCTGATCATCGTGTAAAAGCCGAAGCGCTCGCCCATGTTGGCGAAAAAGGCGACGAACAGGCCCTTGGGATGTCCTTTAAACATGGCTCACCGTCCTGGGGAGGGATTTCGAGAATGCCCGGTCGCGTTCAAGGCGCGGGGATTATAACAAAAATAAGGAAGGGGTCAAACTGACCCCTTCTTAGCGGCGGCCGCCGAGGATGGAGCCGAGGACGCCGCGCAGGATGGAACGGCCGAGCTGGCTGCCGACCGAACGGGCGGCGCTCTTGGCCATGGCCTCCATCAAGGTGTCCCGGGGACGGCCGGCGCGACGGCGCGGCGCCTGGGGATGATCGGGATAAGGCCGGGAGGTTCTCGCCTGGCCCGGCTGTGGCCCGGGCGGAGGCGGATAGCCGTAGGACGACGGCTGAGTTTGGGCCTGGGCCGCTGCCGCCGCTTCCCTCTCGGCCCGGGCCTTGAGCATTTCATAGGCCGATTCCCGGTCGACGGCCTGCTCATAGTGGCCATAAACGAGGGAACCGCGGATGACCGCCTGGCGCTCGTCCGGCGTGATCAGTCCGATCCGGCTGTGCGGCGGAAGGACAAAGGCCCGTTCCACGATCCCCGGCCGTCCTTTCTCGTCGAGGAAGGATATCAGGGCCTCGCCGACGCCGAGCTGGCTAATGGCCGTCTCGACGTCGACCTTGGGGTTCTGCCGGAAGGTCTCGGCCGCGGACTTGACCGCCTTCTGGTCCCTGGGGGTGAAGGCCCTGAGGGCGTGCTGGACGCGGTTGCCGAGCTGGCCGAGGATGACGTCCGGAACATCGAGCGGGTTCTGGGTGACGAAGTAGATACCGACGCCCTTCGAGCGGACGAGGCGGACGACCTGCTCGATCTTCTCCAGCAGGGCGGGCGGCGTGTCCGTGAACAAGAGGTGGGCTTCATCGAAGAAGAAGACGAGCCGCGGCTTGTCCACGTCACCGACTTCGGGCAGGCGTTCGAAGAGCTCGGCCATCAGCCAGAGGAGGAACGTCGAATACGCCCGGGGCGTCAGCATGAGCTTATCGGCGGCCAGGATGTTGATGATGCCGCGGCCGTTGCCGTCCGTCTGCATGAGATCTTCGAGCTCGAGGCCGGGCTCGCCGAAGAACTTGTCGGCCCCCTGATCTTCGAGCGTCAACAGGCCGCGCTGGATGGCTCCTATGCTGGCTGGCGAGACCCGGCCGTATTCCGTCTCGAACTCGGCGGCGTGGTCGCCGGCGAACTGGGCCATGGCCCGGAGGTCCTTGAAGTCGAGGAGGTGGAGCCCGTTGTCGTCGGCGATGCGGAAGGCGATGCTCAGGACCCCGCTCTGAACATCGTTGAGGTTGAGGAGGCGCGAGAGGAGCAGAGGGCCCATATCGGAAACGGTCGTCCGCACGGGGTGGCCCTGCTGGCCGAAGATGTCTCAGAAGGTCGCCGGCGAACCTTCGAAGGCGTGATCGACGAGCCTGAGGAAACCGATCCGTTCCTGGATCTTCGGCGTGGCCGTCCCCGGCCGGCTGACGCCGGCCAGGTCGCCCTTGACGTCGGCCATGAAGACGGGGACGCCGATGCGGCTGAAGTTCTCAGCCATGACCTGGAGGGAAACCGTCTTCCCCGTACCCGTAGCCCCGGCGACGAGGCCGTGACGGCTGGCCATCTTCGGAAGCAGGTACAGGTCTCTCTCGCCCTTGGCGATCAGAAGTCCTTCGGGTGCCATGGTTCCCTCCCTAGAGCTGCCGAACTCACCAACTCAGGCTTTCGCGAAAGAGGCCGGAGACGGTCTGTTCCAGGGCCGCCCGGAACTTCTCGACGGTCGAGATCTCCTCCCCGGTCCAATAATCCCGGATGAAAAGGGGCCGGCCGACATTGACCTTGATCGTCGCCGGAACTCCCCACATGATGTGAGTCCCGAAGATCGACATGGGCGTGACGGGGACGGATAAGCCGTCCTGCTTGAAAAGGTTGTAGGCCATGATGGAGACGCCCCGCCGGAAGCTCTTGACGTAGGGGTTCGGGTCCTTGGGGTGGACGCGACCGCGGCCCTGCAGGGCAATGACGGCCCTCCCCTTCCTCAGATAGTCCTGGCACTTGAGGATCGACTCGCGTTTGCTGCCGTAGATGTCGACGGGAATGGAGCCGACCTTGGCCGCGTTCCCGGAGACGAAGTGCACGACAAGGGTATAGATCGGGTTGAGGATGAGGTGGACGAACCCGCCGAACTTGCCCATATGCCTGTGGAGGTGACGGAGCACGAGCTCGCTCGCCTCCTTTTTATCGAAGATCATCTTGTTGGCCGTGAAGTAGATCATCCGCGGCACGGTCCGGAGCAGGATGGCCACGTCCTTGTAGCTCCCGGTGTGGTTCCCGACGATGATGTTCGGACCTTCCCGGACGAAGTTCTCGCCGCCACGGAGATCGATCTTCTTGGGGATAATGAAGAGCCGCGTCACGAGATTGACGGACTTCTGGATGCGTTTGAATTCTTCTTCGAACGTGGCCACGGGCATGGGACTATTCTACAAAATCCGCCCGGGAAACACAAAGAGCGCCCGGGCCGGCTCGGCCGCTTGCGAACGCCCGTCAGGCGTGTTAATTTAGGCCAGTCACCAGGTCAAGGAGGCGCCCATGGTCACACTGATTCGCGGCGGAGACGTCTTCGCCCCCGAGTCCCTCGGCCGGAAAGACATCTTGCTCGCCGGAGGCGCGATCGAGGCCGTGGCCGAGCCGGGCCGCATCCGGGTCGACGGCCTCGAGGCCAAAACCGTGGACGCGGCCGGGAAGCGCGTCTTCCCCGGGCTCATCGACCCCCACGTCCACATCCTGGGAGGCGGAGGGGAAGGCGGCCCGGCGACGCGCGCCCCCGAGATCAGGGTCGAGGATATCATCTCGAACGGCGTCACGACCGTCATCGGCTGTCTGGGGACCGACGGCGTCACCCGTCACATGACCTCCCTCCTGGCCAAGGCCCGGGCGGTCGAGCTCGAGGGCGTTTCGACGTTCATCTATACGGGGTCCTACGAGATCCCCGTCCGGACCCTGACCGGGAGCGTCCGGTCCGACCTCATCGTCGTCGACAAGGTCGTCGGCGCGGGCGAGATCGCCGTGAGCGACCACCGTTCCTCGCAGCCGACGTTCGACGAGGTCGCGAGGCTCGCGGCCGAATGCCGCGTCGGGGGGATGCTCGGCGGGAAGGCCGGCGTCCTCCACCTCCATCTCGGAGACGGCAAGCGCCGGCTCGAGTTCCTCTTCCGGCTCGTTCGCGAAACGGAGATCCCGGTGAGACAGGTCGTCCCGACCCACATCACCCGCAACCCGGAGCTTTTCGAAGAGGGCCTCGAATGGGTCGCCGGCGGCGGTTCCGTCGATATCACCGTCGGGCCTGAGCCCGTCCCGCCCGATCCGGAAGTGAGTCTCGAAGACGGCATCGCCCGCTTCCGGGAAAAAGGCCTCCCGTTCGACCGGATGATGCTCAGTTCGGACAGCAACGGCAGTATGCCCGTATTCGACGAGAGTGGCCGGCTCGTCCGGCTGACGATCGCCACGGAGAAGGATCTCTTCCGCAAGTTCGGGGACATTCTCCGCAAGGGCCTCCTGCCGCCCGAAACGGCCGTCCGGCTTTTTTCGACCAATGCGGCCGAGTTCTACAAGCTTGGGAAAAAGGGGCGTATCGAGCCGGGCCGGGACGGCGACCTCATCGTCGTCAACGGCGATCTCGGCCTGAGCGACGTCTTCGCCCGGGGGAAAAGGATGATGGCCGGCGGGCGGCTCCTCGTCCGCGGCACGTTCAGTAATTAGAAGATGGACAAGACGACCTCCAACGAACCGATGATCGAGACCGCGACCCCGATGTCCGGCCGACCGCCGAAATTCGGCCTCGCCCTCATTCCACTCGTCGCCATGGCCCTCCTCCTCGGCGTCGGCTACGGCGTATACAAGATCAAGGCGCAAGTTCTTCTCGTGGCCGCCGCCTCGATCACCGCGACGATGGGCCTCGCCCTCGGCTTCAAGTGGAAGGACATGGAGCGGGGCATCGTCGACAGCATCCACAAGGCCATGCCGGCCATCCTGATCATGCTCTCGGTCGGCATCCTCGTCGGGTCCTGGATGGCCAGCGGTACCATCCCCATGGTCATCTATTACGGCCTGAAGCTCATCTCGCCCAAGTTTTTCCTGGCCACGGCCTGCCTCGTCTCTTCGGTCGTCGCCGTCGCCTCGGGGACCTCGTGGGGGACGATCGGAACGGTCGGCGTGGCCTTCATCGGCATCTCTATGGGCCTCGGCATCCCCCTCGGCCCGGCGGCCGGGGCGGTCGTCGCCGGCGCCTACTTCGGCGACAAGCTGTCGCCTCTCTCCGACATCCCCAACCTGGCCACGGTCATCTCCGGGTCGAACCTCTTCGACCACATCAAGCACATGATGTGGTCAGCGGTACCGGCCTGGCTGGCCGGCCTCATCATCTACTTTTTCGTCGGCCTGAAGTACGGGGCGTCGGCGGTCCAGTCGGACACGCTCGACCTCATCCTCCGCACGCTCAAGTCGAACTTCCGGTTCAGCGTCCTCCTGCTCCTGCCCATGGTCGTCATCTTCTATTTCGCCGTGGCCAAGAAACCGACCATCCCGGCCATGATCCTGTCCTCCCTCGTCGCCGCGGCCCTGGCCGTGCTCGTCCAAAAAATCCCGCTCACGGTCGTGGCCACGGCCATGAATTCAGGCTTGCCCGCCCGGACGGGCGTCGGGGTCGTCGACAGCCTTCTCGCCAAAGGCGGGATGATGAGCATGATGGAGACCCAGCTCATCGCTTTCACCGCCTTCGCCTTCGGCGGCATCATGCAGAGGACGGGCTGCCTGGCGGTCATCCTGGAACGGGTGATGAAGTTCACACGGCAGGTTTGGAGCCTCGTCCTGACGACGATCGGCGCGGCCGTCCTCTCGGCCATGATCACCGGCAGTTCTTATCTATCGATGATCCTGCCGGCCGACCTGCTCGCCCCCATATTCAAAAAGAAGGGCCTGGCCGCCAAGAATTTGTCGCGGATCATCGAAGAGAGCGGGGCCATCATCGTGCCGCTCATTCCCTGGAGCATGGCCGGGGTCTACATCACCGGGACCCTGGGCGTCTCGACCTTCGCCTACCTGCCCTGGGCTTTCATGAATTATCTCTCGGTCGCGATGCTGGCCCTTTTCGGCTTTACCAAGTGGACGATGGCCCCCCGCGTCCGCGACGACGAAACCCAGCCCGGGAGCTAGCTCCGCACATTTCAGCTCGGATGTACGTAAGGGACCTCTTTGACGCCACCCGGGCTATGACGGGGGCCATCCAGAGACCCCGTAGCGGAGGGGGACCCATCGGGAACCGATGGGGGAACCGCCGGGACTGGTTCCCGGGGGTCCGGGGGATATGGATGGCCCCCGTCATAGCCCGGGTGGCGTCATCCCTCCTGGCAGTGAAACGTCTTAGGCCGCGGGCTCTTCGTCCTCACCCTTCTCGGCCTTCTCCAGCGCCTTCTTGAACAGCTCGTCGGCCTTGGAGTGCTTTTCCTTCTGGAGCTCGAACGTGGCGTCGAACTTGCGGTCGAACCCGCTCCGACGCTCATGCTCCTTGACGAGGAGGTCGTCGAGCGAGCCTTTTTTGCGCTTGGCTTTTTCGGACCGCAGGACGGCCCGTGTTTTGCCATCGACCCACAGGGTCGCCTCACAGCAGGGGCAGATGAGCGAAAAAACGTGGGCTTCATCTTTCGTATCGGCCATGGGGCGAATGTAGCATAACCCGCCCCCGTTCTTCAATAAGGAGGGACAGTCCCCCCCAGAGGGGACAGTCCCTCTTTGACAATCCCTCTTTGACTGATCAGGCTACGGCCCGGCTTGAGCGGCTTTCGCTTCTATCCCGTGTTTTTTCAGCAGCTTGAAAAGCCCCTGGCGGGTCAGCCCGACCTCGGCCGCCGTCCGGGTCCGGTGATAGCGGCAGCGGACCAGGGCCTCCCTGAGGAACCGCTTTTCGAAATCTGCCTTGGCCTCGGAGAACCGGTGGGAGGCGTGCGAATAGGTCTCCCCGGCCGGGTTGATCTTGGGCGAGAGGTACTCCTCGAGGATGAGTGGAGCGCCGTCGGCCATGATCAGGCATCTCTGGACCTCGTTCTGGAGCTCCCGGACGTTCCCGGGCCAGGGGTAGCGCAGGAGCATCTCCAACGCGACGGGCGAGAGGAAAGGCCGCGGCCGGCCCATGGACCGGGAGAATTCGTCGAGGAAATGATTGAGGAGGAGCAGAGCGTCGTCAGGCCTCTCCCGTAGGGGCGGCAGGTCGATGGCGATGATCTTCAGACGGTAATAGAGGTCCTGGCGGAAACGGCCACGCTCGACCTCATGGTCGAGGTCCTTGTTCGTCGCGCTGACGAAGCGGGGGTCGACGGCCCGGGGGCGCGTCTCGCCGACCCGGCGGATCTTCTTCTCTTCGAGCACGCGAAGGAGCTTAGACTGAAGGGCGAGCGGCAGGTCGCCGATCTCGTCGAGGAAAAAAGTCCCGCCCGAGGCCTCCTCGATGAGGCCCACCTTGTCCCTCACGGCGCCGGTAAAAGCCCCCCGGGCGTGGCCGAAGAGCTCGCTCTCGATGAGGGCTTCCGGGATGGCGGCACAGTTGACGGCGACGAAGGGCCCGGCCCGGCGCCGGCCCGTTTCGTGGATGATCCTGGCGGCGAGTTCCTTTCCCGTCCCGCTCTCCCCGGAGATGAAGACAGGAGCGTCCGTGTCCCGGACCTTTTCGATCATGGCCCGGACGCGCCGGACGGGAAGCGCCGTCCCCATGAACGGGCAGCCGGCCGGCGCGTCGACGGGAACCGGCACGCTTCCCTCCGGGCCGGGGCTTCCGCTTCCCCTTAAAAGGTAGAGAACGGGCGACATGGCCAAGGTCAGGAACTCCATGTTTTCCCGGGTGAAAGGGCGTCCTGGGCCGTTTCGGGCCAGATAGGCGACGCCGGCGGGAAGACCCCGGAGCGTCCAGGGATAGGCCAGGAGGCTCCGCGGATGGCCGTTCCCCTCGAGCTCTAGGTCGGCGAAGAGCGGCTCCGCGGCGAGGTCCTTGACAAGGACCGGCCGGCTCATCTCGAGGACACGGCGGACGATCGTTTCGTCCGTGTCCCGGATTGGGCCCCCCCCGCCGTTCGGCCCATCCATCCCCTTGGAGGTTTCGAAGACCCTGTTCCCTTTTCCGTCAAGTGTCCGGAAAAGGGCCTGGTCTGAGGGGACTTGGTCGAAGATGGCCTCGGCCAACCGGGAGAAGAATCGATGCGCCATGGGACCTCGGTGAAGCTCTTTCTATTGCCTTCATTAATACAACGCTCGCCGCGGCCGAATTTTCTCAGGGACTTCACCGCTTGCGTCCGTTCCCCCGAATCCCCTAAAATAGGCGGACGACAGTTCCATCGTGACTCCAGGCTAGGAGGCGTCCATGGTCAAATTCGTTGCCCTCCTGGGGGCCCTTACCCTGTTGGGATTCGATTTCGCCGCGGAACGCAGGCCGACGGTCGCCGACTCCCTGAAGAACGTCCGTGTCCTGGCCGTCCCCGTGAACGCCCGACCCGTCGACAGGACCGTGGCCGAGGAAATCCGCCGCGACCTGGCGCCCCAAGCGGATATCAAGGCCGCCGGGCCGGACGGGGGATCCAGCAAGGGCGTCTTCCGCATCGCCATCGCCGACGAAAAATTCCTCGTCGGCCCGTCGCCCGACACCCTCCAAAAAACGGGCGGGAAAAGCTGGATGTTCTTCAAGCTCGCCCCGGACGGAAGCGGCGAGCTCACGACGTCTGCGCCCCACCTCCTTTACGCGCTCTACACCCTGCTCAAGGAGGACTGGCTCGGCCTGGACGCCGGCGGGTTCGAGAACGGGAAAGTCGTCGTCCCCCGGTTCTCCCGGCTCGAGGGCGGCGACAATTATCTGGCCAATCCGAAGCGGGTCGCCGCCGGCTACGACGCCGAGCGCTCCGTCCGCGAGCTGGCCCGTCTCGGTTTCAGTCACGTGCCGGTGAACGCCCTGGCCAAGGACATGCCGGCCGAGCAGGGGCCGCCCGGCGAGATCTACTATCGCTTTTATTATTTCAGCCCCGACCTCGATCAGTTCGTCGAGACGCCCCTCAACGCCGGGGCCTACTCGCCCGAATATCTCGAGGCCAACCTGACGCTCCTCAAGGAGAACGCCCGCCTGGCCGTCAAGTACGGCCTGACGCCCGGCCTCAACATCAGTTCGCCCCGCTCCGTTCCCGACGCCGTGCTCGAAAAGTACCCCTACCTCCGCGGGGCCCGAGTCGACCACCCCTTCAGGAGCTATCGCCCGCGTTACACGCTGACCCTCTCCCATCCCGCCGTCCGCTGGCACTATGCCGAGCTCATGCGGCGGCTGATGCGCGAGGTCCCCGAGCTCGGCTACATCTATCTCTGGACGAACGACAGCGGCTCGGGTTTCGAGTACACGGCCAGCCTCTACGCCGGCCGCAACGGCGGCGCCTACCTCGTCCGCGAGTGGAAGTCCCACGAAGCCATCGCCAAGGCCGCGGCCGAAAACGTCCTTCGCTATTTCCGGACCCTGCGCGACGCGGCCGCAGAGACGCGGCCCGACTTCCGTCTCCTCTTCAACCTCTTCTCTTTCTCGAACGAGGAGGAGTTCATCCTCGACGGCCTGTCCGAAGGGCTCGACCTCTGGATCGCGCCGAAAGAGCTCGACGACTCGCCGCGCGGCCGGCGGCTCAAGTCCCTGCCGGCGAAAGGCAGCCAGATATTCACGACGACGCGCCTCCAGAACAACTTCCTGCTCGGCATCCCTTCGCCCTGGCTCGCGGCCGATGAGGTCCGGGGACTCACCGCGGCCGGATTCGACAAGGCCCAGGTCACGGTCGACCCGGCGCCGCTCGCCCCCTACGACATCAACCGGGACGTGCTGAGGGCCCTCAACTTCGACCCGGCCGCGGACGTCGACGCCATCGTATCCGCCGCGGCGGCCCGGCTCGTCGGAAGGAGCGGGGCCCCGGCCCTGGTCAAGGCCTGGCGGCTCTGCGACACGGCCGTTCGCGGCTTTCCGCCGATCGGGCTCTACGGGGACAACAACTGGGGCTTCCCCTGGTACCGCCTCCTCGTCCGGCCCTTCGCCCCGGATATCGAGAGGATCCCGGAGGCCGAGCGCGCCTATTAC
>Ga0268280_1001783_pt1 | contig 13665 bp, 14 predicted proteins | sample saktaG_9_FD_190139 | JGI IMG/M metagenome (GOLD analysis project Ga0268280, IMG submission 190139) | Saline water microbial communities from Sakinaw Lake, British Columbia, Canada - sak_2011_5_24_40m | ecosystem: Environmental > Aquatic > Non-marine Saline and Alkaline > Saline ...
TTTAAATTGTTTGAATATTCCCACAAAGAATTAACAAGTTCTACAAGCTCCTTTTTAGTGGAGACATCTTCTACAGCCAGAATAACCTCCTGTACAAATTTCCATAACTCCTTAAAACCGCAATATGCAGCAAACTCAGCAGGTTGTCTTGGCCAAAGCCTTACCATATCCTTGAGCTGATTCAATGAGAAACTATCCTCATAATTCGCAAACCAAATAATATAATAGCAATAAGCACCCACATGTCTAACATCTCCACAGCTAAATACCCATGAATTAAAACAACCTCCATTTCCTGCTCCACTATCAATAATTCCATATTTTAAATTTTTTACTATATCATGACTTGGCTTAAACCGTATGTCTTCTGCGGCTTTTTTTAATTCTTTAACAGCTAATTGCCACGTTCTCATATTTTTAATCCTCCACTTTACAAAATTCTGCTATTATAATTTCTTTGGTAAACAACATAGCATTCCACTGTTGTTCACCAACCTTTTTTAAAATAGGTAAATCTTCTTCAATAACTTCAGCAAAAGTAGGATAACTCATGTCTTCTGTTATTTTACCGTATTTAATCACAATCCCTGTCGAGGTACCGATTCCCATAAACATTGTGATACGACCTTCCCTTTGAGCTCTGATCTCTTCCATTACTTCACTGCGGGGCTTCCAATTTAAAGCTTCTTTTAATGGGACTGAGACTAACATCAAACCTTCCCCAGCTGCCATAGTATGTCCTTGCAATGATTTTATTGGAAGCTGTTTTATAAACCAGTCAAAAATAAACTGGTTATGCTCAATTTTTTTACACCTAACTTCTTTATCCAAACTAGACCACTTTATTTTAAAAATATCAGCCATACCTAACCTCTTTTCTTATTTTATTTTATATATTTTTGCATATCTTTAATCTCTTCTTTTGTTCGAATTGGAAAAGCAAAATTATAATTCCAAGGAAAGTAGTGATTTATCCAAGTATGCAAATGGGATGCATACAAAAATAAAGAATTTAACAGAGTCAGCAATTCCTCTCTATCATTAATTTCGTCCATCACTTTAAGAGATTCTGTCACAAATTCTTTTAAGATTTTAAAACCGCCATATCCAGCAAACTCAGCAGGTTGTGAAATCATGGATGATACCATAAACTTCAGTTGTTTTAAAGTATAGGAAGTATCGAGAGAAAGATTCATTATCTGATAAAGGTACGCCCCAACATACCTTATGTCAGTAAACGAAAAAAACCAATTTCCCATGGAAAGTTTTTTTGTACCACACTCAGTTTCAATAACTCCATAATGAATCACGTTCATTACATCCTTAGGAGGTTCAAACCGCAACCTTTCATTTTCTTCATCAATCGTTTTCTTAACGTTTTTCCACATATCTTTATTTCTCCTTAAATCGTTTTAAATTCGACATGGATAATTTTCTTCTCATAAATAATATTGTTCCACACGATTTTACCAACTTCTTGCATGGTTACCTTGTCTTCTTCAACCACTTCTGCCCAACTAGGGTAAAACATTGGTTCAGTCATAGTTCCCCATTTCACCCCACAATTAACCACATTACCAATGCTCATATTAAAAAGCATTCTTCCTATTTTTAGATCCACAAGATTTTCTTGGACTAATTCAGAAAATTTCATTTTAAAGGGATTCCTAACTGGTAAACTCATACATGACAGACAATAACCCGCAACAACAGTATGGTTTTGAATACTACTGGTTGGTAAATTATCATAAAACCATTTAAAAACTTTTTGATTATGTTCTATCGGTGCCAAACGTATTTGCTTACCTATTTCAGGCCATTTCATGATAAAATATGTATTGTTCATTTATCATATACCTCATTTACTATACTTGTTTTTCTGTTCATAATATTTCATTCCTCCTTCTTAATTTTTTCTTTTTATTTGAATTAATTTGTTTTTTCTAGATAAGCCAGAGCATCTTTATAATAAGAGATATCTCTGGCTGGAGTTATATAAAATACGCCCCAGGGAATATAGTGATATATCCATGCGTTTAAATTGTTTGAATATTCCCACAAAGAATTAACAAGTTCTACAAGCTCCTTTTTAGTGGAGACATCTTCTACAGCCAGAATAACCTCCTGTACAAATTTCCATAACTCCTTAAAACCGCAATATGTAGAAAATTTAGCATGTAGTTCACTATAATTTCCAATTTTTATATTTTTTCTTCCTTAATATATTCATAAAAAGTCTTTACTAAAAGCATTCCCGCAACAGCACCAGGATCTTTCTTGCCTATTGATTTTTTTCCATACCACACGCCTCTTCCGTGTTTTGAAACCATTTTTTTAGTAGCTTCAACCCCTTTATTAGCGGCTTCGTAAGCCTGTCTAAAAGCCTCTTTTAAACTTTTATTACTTTCTGAAGCTGATTTAAGGGCTTCAAAAGCGGGATATAAAGAATCTACAACTGTCTTCTCACCAAGTTTAGTTTTCCCCCTTTTCATTATTCCTTCAACAAAAGCAGAACTCATTTCAACTAAATCAAGCAAGTCAATTTCTATTTTATCTTTACTTACCTTTCCTGCTTTCATAAAACCAGTAGCAATAAGGGTACCCATAGTAGAAGGAACATTTTCTGCTAAAATCATACCAGCTTTTATAAGTAATTTTCCTATTTTTTCTTCTTTATAACTAAATGTTGTTTCGCAAATTTTGCTAAATCCATTAGTCATGGTTAATCCTAGATCTCCATCGCCCATTACTGAATCCAATTCAAATAACCAATCTTTGTTTTCAATCATTATATCCTTAATCTTGGCAAATAAGCCTTCTAAATCAGAAGAATTTAGTTTGTTCATATTATATAATCTCCATTTTATTCAAGTTCTGCTTGTACAAAGAAAGGAGTATCTGCTGACTTTTTTAATAACTTTTTTAGCTCATTGTCAAGCTTTAATAAGGAGATAGACATTCCGGCCATCTCCATAGAGGTGGCAAACTCACCGATATAAGGATGATATACAGTTATCTTCTTGTCTCTTAATATTTGTGCTACTTTTCTATATACTACGTACAGTTCCTCTTTGGGGGTAGCCCCCAATCCATTTACCAACACCGATACCTCGTCCCCCGATTTATAGGGTAGATCTTCTAAGATAGACTCCATTATTTTTTCTACTATCTCGTCGGCGGATTTTAGTTCCCCCTTCCCTATCCCTGGTTCTCCGTGAATACCGATGCCAATCTCCATCTGTCCTTCATCCATCTCAAAGGTAGGTTTCCCCATCTCCGGAAGAATACAGGGAGAGAGTCCAACTCCCATGGTGCGTACATTTGCACATACCTTTTCGGCAATCCTTTTTACTTCATCCAGAGAAGCCATCTCTTCAGCGCAAGCACCGGCTATTTTATAGACAAAGAATATTCCTGCAACTCCCCTTCTTTTATCTTCTTCCCCTTTGGGTGAGGAAGCTACATCTTCTCCGGCAACTACCTGCTCAACTCGGATATCTTCCATATCAGCCATTTCAGCAGCCATATCAAAATTCATTACATCTCCGCCATAATTTCCATAGATGTACAAGACTCCGCTCCCGCTATCAATTGCTTTAGTAACTTCTAACATCTGCTTTGCACTGGGAGAAGCGAACACATTTCCCACTGCACAGCCGTCTAACATCCCTTTTCCGACATAGCCTAAAAATAGGGGTAGATGCCCTGACCCTCCACCGGTGGAGAGCCCCACTTTGCCAGGTTTTCTACTATCTGAACGGACTAAACATCTTAAATTATTATTTACAGACTTAAGCTGCTCCGGGTGTGCTGCTAAGATCCCTTCGATCATCTCATTAACAAAATTCTTCGGGTCATTTATAATCTTTTTCATAAATACCTCCTTAATTCATTAATTAGTTTTTAATCTTTTTATCGATTTTTGTGATAGTTTAGCACTGTAAAAATTTATTACCATTACTAAAACTAATATCAAACCCCATATGACCTTCTTGAAAAAGGGGCTAAAAGATAGAATATTAAAACCGCTTTGAAGAACTTGCAAGGTAATAATCCCCATAATAAGTCCGGATATACTTCCAGACCCTCCGCTGGGATCGACCCCACCTAAAACACAAACAAGGATTGCCTGGAGCAAATATACAGAACCATACCCTTCCCTAATTGAATTGACTCTTGATATCATTATTATTGAAGCCAACCCAGCAAATAAGCCGCTCATCATATAGGTTTTGATTAAAATATTTTCGTTGCTTATACCGCTAAAACGGGCTGATATCGGATTAGATCCTAACATGTATACACTAAACCCAAAGGTAGTTTTATTTAAGATTAAAACAGCTGCTAAGGCACAAAAAATAAAAATAACCATAGGCACCGGTATTAAAAGGATAGTTCCACTCCCAATAAATAAGAATTTTTCAGGAAATCCTATAATACCATATCCTTTGGTGATAATAATCGCTATTCCTGAAAAGAGGCCCATCGTGCCCAAGGTGGCAAGAATCGCCGGAACCCCTACATAAGCTATCAATATTCCGTTTAAGAACCCGCATATTAAGGATACGGCAAGAGCTGATGCAATAGCTAAAATTATGGTGAATAACTCCTCATATCCACCTATTTGAGGAAAGGTAAATTTAGTTAAAATAAGTGCGGCAACTATACCCGCCAAGTTAGCAGTGGCAACAATTGATAAATCGATCCCCCCGGTCAACATGGCCAGCATTACAGCGATTGCCAATAAGCCAAATTCAGGAATTTGGCTAAACATCGATTGAAAATTTCTAATGGTTAAGAATTTACCCGGTAAAAATATCGATATTACTATAAAAACGCTGATCATTATGATAAATAAAGTTAATGTCTTTGAATGTTTTGAATATTTACCTAACAAATAGTACCTCCCCATTATAAATCATTATCTTCTAAAAACTATATTTCCAATACTCCTCTTGCTCTGATAAGAAGTAATGCTAACACTTATGATAATTATCAGTCCTACAAAGAAATTATGCCAATAAGAAGACAATCCCAACAGGATAAGGCTGTTATTTAATATAGTTACCATAGCCACGCCCATTATTGTCCCAACAATTGTCCCTGACCCACCGGTTATTCTAGTCCCTCCTAAAACTACCGCCGCAATTACACTAAGTTCGGTACCTACTATGTAGGTGGGATTACTATAACGGATCAGGGAAATATGCAGAACACCGGCAATGCCAGCCAAAAAGCCGACGTAGCAGTAAATAAAAAATTGAATCTTAGCCACATTAAAACCAGACCGTTCGGCAGCATTTATATCACCACCGATGGCGTAAATCCCTCTCCCCAACATGGTATATTTCAGAATAAGCCAGGTCAGTAGAGCGAGAACTATAAATATTATGATAAAGATAGAGAGCCCGTAATTTACCCCATTTGGTTTAGTCAGAATAAGTACATATTTTGCACCAAATGCTTTGAAACAATCTGGTAATTGAGCTGAATTGATAGCTTTAGTTCCTACAATAGTTAATAAAGCTCCGTGAAAAACGCTTGCCGTACCTAAGGTGGTAATAAGAGTTGGGATTTTAAATTGCGAAATGAGCAGGCCGTTAATCGCTCCCAGAGCAACTCCCACTAAACAGGAGATAAAAAATGCAAAAAATATATTATCTACTCCGCTGGCAATCAGAACATTAGCAGCAATATACTGTCCTGAAATTGCAATTGCGGTAAAAGATATATCTATCCCCCCTGAAAGTAAAACTATAAAGACTCCGATAGCCATTATCCCCATTCCCGCACTGCTCTTACTCAGATCAAATAAATTTTCCAGAGATAAAAAGGAAGAATTTCGAGAAGTAATAAAGACTGAGTAAATAATTATAACTAAAAATAAATATAACTCATTCTGTTTTAATAATTTTTGAATTCTAAAGCTTCTATTGTTTTTTACCATTAGATCAACCTAATTACTCTTTTTTGATAACATATCCAGCAATTTGGCCTCGGTCACCTCATTAATATTAACTTTTTTAATAATCTTGCCTTCTCTTATTACTATTATCCGGTTACAATTCCGGATAATTTCGGGAATCTCGTCAGAAATAATTATAACTCCTATACCTTGGTTAGCTAACCTTTTAATTATATTGTGTATATTACTTTTAGAAGCAACATCTATCCCTACAGTAGGGCCGTCTAAAATAAATACTTTAGGGTGTGTAGCCAGCCATTTAGCTATAACCACCCGCTGCTGGTTGCCGCCTGATAGTGCCTGAGCTGCAGTCTCTAAAGCTGTTGTAACTATATTTAACTCTTCTATCCATTCTTTTGCAGCTTCATACTTCTTGTTATTATCGAACAGTTTGAATCTATTCAACAACCTCTGTAATATAGTAACTACAATATTATTTCCAATAGACTGCTTTATAAATAAGCCCTGATTAAGCCTATCTTCTGGTAAATAGCTTAAACCCAGATCGATTGCGTCTCGAGGAGACTTTATCTTTGCTAACTTACCATCGATATATATTTCTCCTGAATCCGGTCTATTCAAACCGAAAAGCGATAAAGCAAGTTCGGTCCGCCCGGAACCCAAGATTCCGGTTATTCCTACAATTTCACCTGATCGAATTTTAAAATTTATATTCTGAAAGTTACCTTTTTTGGAAAGATTCTTAACTTCTAATAGCGGTTCTTTCTGCCTCTCTTTTTCTTGGTAATCAAAAACGGAATCAACTATCTTCTTGCCACTCATATGGAAAGAAAGGGCATCGTGATCCATCTCTTCAGTATTGTAAACACCAACCAACTTTCCATCTCGTATAACCGTTACTTTTTCAGATATCTGTAAAACTTCACTAAGCTTATGGCTAACAAACAGGGTGGAAATTCCCCTTTTCTTTAAATCCAAAATTACAGAAAATAGACAATCAATTTCTCTTTTAGTAATTGCCGTGGTAGGTTCGTCCATGATAATAAGTTTGGCATCTTGAGTTAATGCCCTGCAGATAGCTACGAGTTGCTTATTAGCAATAGAAATATTTTCTACCTTTTCATCTAAATCCAGCTCTTTACTAATATTGGAAAACTCTCTCTCGGCGATATTTTTTATTTCTTTCCAACTAATAAATCTCTTCTTTCTTTCTATCATCTGATTTAGGGAAATATTTTCTGCGATAGAAAGATTAGGGAATAAAGATAGGTCTTGATAGATTACCTGTATCCCTTCACTTATCGAATCGATGGCGTGTAAACTTTCGAACTTTTTACCATTTATTATTATTTCACCCTCGTCTGCCTTAACTACTCCGGCAATTATTTTTATCAAAGTAGATTTTCCTGATCCATTTTCACCGACCAAGCAGAGTATCTCACCTCTATTTATGGACAGGCTAACTTTATCTAGTGCTTGTACGCCCACATATGATTTACTTATATCTTTAACTACTAATAATTTTTCTAACTTTTCAACCATCATAACCTCATAGGGTTAATACTTTTTTGACAAATTTTAGCTATAACTTATTAAATAAAGTATCAATTTAATTCTTAAATGTAGTCTTTTTATTCGGTAATAATAAAATAGTACTATTAATTCATACTATTATCAAAAATATTTTATTTAAGCAAAGCTTAGGATCTACTAAATAAAGATTGGTTGAAGGGATAACAACCCTTCAACCAATCTTCTCTCTGTAGCAGATATGGTCTATAAATCGTACTCGTCTATATTTTCAAGAGTAACATCTTTCCAAGCGCTACCATAAATAATTGGGGTACCAAATGCATTCTTTTTGATGGTAATATTTTCGTAACCAGGTCTACCCAAATCCATACCCTCTTTAATTTCATTACCCTTAAGAAGTTCCCAGGCTACTTTAGCAGTAACATATCCAGCATCAGCTGGAACCCAGAAATGGATCGACTTGGCAGAACCGCTCTTTAAGTAATCATAGGCAACAGAAGGTAAGCAGGTTCCGTATGCGGCTACTTTGCCTATAAGACCTTTTTCTTCGATAGCCAGAGCAAATCCGGGCACTCCACACATAGCGCTTCCCATTATACCCTTTATATTTGGATAAGTTTTTAGAAGTTCTAAAGCTTTTTCATAATCAATTTGCTGATTTTCGCGATCTTCTATTCTGTCAGTTACTAACTTCATATTAGGATATTTTTCTTTCTGTTGGGCAATTTCGCCGTCAACCCACTCATTGTGAGTTGTGGAAGTAAGATGACCCACAAAACAAGCATATTCTCCCTCGTAATTCATATCTTTCGCCATAACATCCATCATATGTCTTCCGTAGGCAATATTGTCAAAGGCTTCTATATCAAAACTTACCTGCTTCTGGTTAGATGCTTCATGAGTGAAAGTAAGAATTCCAGCAGCATTTGCTTTTTTAAATACCGGTTCTAATGCTACCGGATCATTGGGAACAACCAGTATCGCATCTACGCCTTTTGCAATAAGATCTTCAATTAGAGCCACTTGAGATGCTGGGTCAGCTGTATCAGCTCCAATTTGGTAGGCATTAACCCCTGTTTCTTTAGCAAATTGTTCAATACCCAACCTCATATTATCAAACCAGGCAACTCCTTCAAGTTTAACTACCATCACAATCTCAAAATCGTTATCGGCCGCTTGTGCTACCATAAATGCTGAAAATGTCGATAGAATTACTGTCAAAACTAATAACCATAATGTTATCTTTTTCATTTTTTTCTCCTTTTAAAAATTTAATCTTTAACTAATCTATTCTTAGTTGTCCTTAAGACTTCTTTAAAATATATTAAGCTGTCTTAAGTTCAATTCGAGCAAATCTTTTCTTACCTTTTAATCACCTCCATTTTGGTACGAAGCTAATTCTTTGGATAGAAGTTGTAAAAAATCGGCCCCTTTAGCTCCGTCTATTATTCGATGGTCCATGGAAAGACTTAAAGGAAGAGACATTTTTTCTGATTGACCTATCCCAAGAATAGCAACCTGGGGAGGGTTAATTATGGGATTAAAATACTCAATACCCTGTAAACCTAAATTAGTAATAGTGAATGTCCCTTTCTCGAAATCTTCAGGCTGCAATTTCCCTTTTAAGGCTTTATCAGTAACCTCTCTTCTTAATTGGGCTATTTCGAAAATATCTTTACCTTCTAAATTCTTAAGTACCGGAACCATTAATCCTCTGTCTGCAGCTACCGCTAAATTAATATTTATCTCTTTGATAAACTTGTAATTTTCTTCCTCGAATATTGCATTAAATTCGGGGAATTTTTTAAAGGTGAGGATTAGGGCTTTAATGATAAAATCAACTAAAGAAAGATGTTGATTTAATCGAGTATTTAACTCCTTCCTTATGCTTAAAAGCGAAGCAATGCCTATCTTCCTACAAAGGGTAAATTGAGGAATATTTTTATAACTATAAGTAAGCCTTTCGGCGGTTATTTTTTGCACTCCGCTTAATTTATATACTTCTTTGATGGTAAAATTTGTCTTTTCTCTTGTTTCAGAAAGATATCCTTCTATATCTTTTTTAGTAATCGCTCCTCCTGGTCCATAGCCCTTAATTAAGGATAAATCCACTCCTTTTGCTAAAGCTAATTTACGAGCAATTGGTGCTATTTTTATTTTTTCATTTTTTAAAGAAGCGCCTTCTTCTTTTTGATTTCGCAAAAAAGGTTTTATGTCTTTAGAGGAAATTTCTTCTCCTTCTTCAATCAAGATTGCTATAACCGTATTTACCGGTACTGTTTCTTCTTCATTAACAAATATTTTATAAATAATACCGGTTTCGGGAGAATTTATTTCTAATGCCGCCTTAAATGTTTCTATTTCAGCAATAAGTTCTCCTTTAATAACCCCATCCCCTTCTTTTTTATGCCATTTAAAAAGAGTGGCCTCTTCAACTTTTGATTCTGTTTTAGGAATCTGGATCTTCCACATATTTTTTCCTCTTTCCTTCTTCTAATTAGAAAACATAGTCAGAATTTCTTTTTTAATCTTTTCCTTGGTAGGAATAACTTCTTTTTCCAAGGTGCTGCTAAAGGGAATTGGGGTATTTAAGGAGCCTATCCTCCTGGGAGGAAATTCCATATTCCAAAAAGCTTCTTGTATAACCACAGAAATTATTTCTCCTTGCACCCCGCCATTTACCGGAGATTCATCAACAACTAATAATCTTCCGGTTTTTTTGACAGAATTAATAATAGTATCTTTATCCAATGGAACTAAAGTGCGAGGATCAATTACTTCTATACTTATTTTACCTTTTAAATCTTCGGCAACTTCTAAACTGTGTTTAACCATCCAGGAAGTAGCAACTAAAGTAAGATCCTTTCCTTCTTTCTTAATCACTGCTTTACCGAGAGGTATAGTGTATTCTTCTTCAGGAACTTCGCCTTTTTGGGTATAAAGTTGTTTATGTTCAAAAAAAATCACCGGATTATCATCTCTAATAGCACTTTTAAGAAGACCTTTAGCATCATAAGGATCAGAAGGAATAACTAATTTTAATCCAGGAATATTCATAAACATAGAATGAAGAGTTTGAGAGTGCTGTGCCCCTCCACCAAACCATTCTGTTCCTTCAGGTGTCCGAATGACCATAGGAACAGATAATTCACCATTAGACAGATAACTCATTTTGGCAGCTTGATTTACAATTTGATCTAACCCTATCATAATAAAATCCACAAACATTATCTCTACTACCGGTCTCATCCCTCGCAGGGCTGCTCCTACTGCTGAACCGATAATTGCTGCTTCTGAAATAGGAGTATTTCTTACTCTGTCTGGACCAAATTCGTCTACCAATCCTCTATTTATACCAAATCCGTATCTGGTCACATCTTCTCCCATAATAAAAACATTTTTATCCATACGCATTTCTTCTCTTAAAGCAGATTTCAAGGCTTCAATATACATGATATTAGCCATTAAATTCCTCCTGATATACAAATTTACCAACTGTTTTGGCAAGCGGTTCTTCACTTTCAACGGCAAATTTTATTGCTTCTTCTATCTCCTTTTGAATCTCTTGTTCTATTTTTTCTGCTTCTTCGAGAGATAATATATTTTCCTTAAAGAGTTTTGTTTTATATTTTTTGACCGGATCATACATCTTACTCCATTCTTTCTCTTCTCCTTTTGGCCTGTAAACAGCTAAATCTCCCGCTGAATGTCCTCTTAACCGATAGGTTGCACATTCTACCAAAGTAGGACCACCTCCACAACGTGCTTTTTTTACTACTTGTTTAACTGTTTCGTAGACTTTAATTACATCTGTTCCGTCAACAGTTATCCCTGACATTGCGTAAGCAATTGCCCGGTCAGATATCTTCTCTACCTTTTGATGTTGCTTTCGGTGTGTTGCTTCAGCATATTGATTATTTTCGCAAAGAAAGATGATGGGTAGATTCCATACGGAAGCCATGTTTAGTGCCTCATGAAAAAAGCCTATATTAGTTGCTCCGTCTCCAAAAATGCTTAAAGTCACTATATCATCTTTTTTTATTTGACTGGCTAACGCTGAACCGGCAGCCAGACAAATATTACCTCCCACAATTCCACTTGCCACCGGCATTCCTCTTTTTGTATCAACCAGATACATGCTTCCACTTCTCCCTTGATTTGTCCCGGTAACTTTACCGTAACATTCAGCCATAATATTTTTAGGGGAAGTCCCTCGGGCCAAATAATGACCGTGTCCTCGATGATTCGAAAAGATAATATCTTTTTCGGAAAGAGCCTCTATGGCACCAACTGCTACAGCCTCTCCCCCATGACAGGTGTGTGAGTGTCCGTTTAATTTTCCATCCCGATATATTTGTTCAAGCTTATCTTCGAATTTACGAATTCTAATCATGCTTCTATACATGTTAATTTTCTGTTCTCTACCTATCTCCATACCTTAGTTATCCTTTTTTCCCTTGTTAGTAATTTCTTTTTCAATAATTTCCAAAGTCCATTATGCTAAGCATCTTTTTTTAAATAAACATCCCAAAATCTAAATTATTTTATATTATTTATCAAATACTCGGCAACCCCTTTATTGGTAACAATTATATTTACATATCCGCCACGTAGCGCACCTAAAATAGCTTCCTGTTTATCTTCGCCGCATGCCACACCTATCACAATGGGTGTGTGCTTCAATTCTTTTAATCCCAAACCTATCATTTTATTTTGTAAGGAAAATTTAATAATATTTCCCTGGATATCATAGAAGTTAGTACAGATATCTCCAACTACTCCCATATCAGTCAGTTTAGCAAATTCTTTAATAGAGAAATATCCTCGTTTTATCATGGTAGAACTTTGTTTGGGACTACCTATGCCCACTACTGCTATATCAGCTGATTTAGCTTTGTCCATAACTGTTTTAATACTTTTTTCTTTCTCAAATGCTTCTTTTGTTTGAAGATTACTAACAAATACCGGAACATTTAATACGTAATATTTCCCATTAAAGGCTTCGCTTACCCGCCTTGCTATCTCATTAGAATGGATATCTCTACCGGTAATATCAATCCCCCCCAAAAGAGGAACAATATCGACATTTAAATGGGATGGAGGATTCAGTGCTTTTACTACTTCAGCTAAAGTAGTCCCCCACGAAACTGCAATGGTATCGTTTTCCCGAATTCTTCTCTGTAAAAGTATGGCTGCTGCTTTCGCCACCTTTTTTTTCATAGCTTCTTCAGACATTATTTCTTCACCAGAAACTACAACTGCCTCTTTTAATTTAAAAGATTGTTCAAGTTTGCCTTCTAAAGAACTCAAACGATCTTCATAATCTTTTATGTGAAAAGTAATTATACCTTTATCTCTTCCTTCTTTTAGTAAACGCGATACAGCTGACTTAGATACTCTTAAATTAGATGATATTTCGTTCTGACTTAAATTATCTAGATAATGCATTCTGCATATTCCAGCAATTAAAGAAGCATTTCTTTTCATTATGTAATATTACTCCCCTTCTGTGAAATTATTTGCAGTTCTTGAAATTATTTTATAATATAAAATAATTTGTGTCAAGAAGAAATTGCTTTTTTTGTTTCTCTAACAATATTTTTTGAAATATTTTTTTACCTTAGTTAGCCTTGGTTCTCTATAGAGAAGAACTGCCTGTCCCCCTATAACCATATAAGGAATATTGTGAGCATCTAATTCATTAGCTATTTTTTTGAAAAGTTTTTGAAACATAGTTCACCGCCAGAGCAATCTTTGCATCAATGCCCCATCCATCAAGCGGATCTTTCATAGGAATTACCCCTAAGGCTTTTGCTTCTTTATACATTGCATCCATTATCTGAAAATTTTTTATTAAATTTACTTTCTCTTTTTTTATCAGTTCTTCTTCAAACTTTTTTACTATTTTGCTATTTTTTATCATTTTGGTATCCTCATCATTTATAATTATATTCTACAAAACTATTAAAAATCCTTCTTTTTTATAAAAATAAGTTGCCAATCATTGATTTACAGGTGCAAAATACGAGGTGCAAGGTGCGGGCTGTAGAAAAAAATCAGATAGGGCATATAGCGATAAGCCCCTACAAGGAAGGAAAATTAAATATTAGCAGTAGGTGGGTTGTGGGCTTGGAAGACTTATTAAATCAATCTAATAGCAAACTCGGGACATGCCGGATTACAATACCCGCATAGAATGCATAACT
>Ga0268280_1001784_pt1 | contig 13664 bp, 11 predicted proteins | sample saktaG_9_FD_190139 | JGI IMG/M metagenome (GOLD analysis project Ga0268280, IMG submission 190139) | Saline water microbial communities from Sakinaw Lake, British Columbia, Canada - sak_2011_5_24_40m | ecosystem: Environmental > Aquatic > Non-marine Saline and Alkaline > Saline ...
CTTCTGAAACCGTTTATACGTCCACCACGAAAAAGCAAATACTTATCAAATATCAAGCATATGTATTGATTGCATGCAATAAGCATAAAATTTAATGATATGTCAGTAGTGTCCCAACGTTTAATTGTTAAATATGCGTAAAGTCAATAACGGTGTAGCTTTGAGAGAGAAAAACTCCATAATCGATTTGAAATCCATTTTGCCTAAATGCCATACTTCTGCAAATCCGCAGAAGGAGATGGCTGATGAACGCTGGTCGTACGATCTTTTCTCAATTAATGGACTTCCTTCCCGTGAACGACTTTCGCCAATGCGTCGAGCGATACAACGGCAACTACAAAATCAAGAGCTTCTCATGTTGGGATCAATTTCTCTGCATGGCCTTCGCCCAGCTGACTTATCGGGAAAGCCTGCGGGACATTCAAGCCTGCCTCCGCGCAGCCAGGCAGAAACTCTATCACATGGGCATCCGCGGGAAGGTCTCCCGCAATACCCTCGCTCACGCCAATCAGGTCAGGGACTGGCATATCTACGCCGACTTTGCTCAAATCCTCATCCGGGAAGCCCGGGACCTTTACGTCAACGAATCTTTTGGCATCGAGTTGGATCAGACCGTCTATGCCCTGGATGCGACTACAATCGATCTTTGCCTTTCACTTTTCCCCTGGGCCTTGTTCCGCAAAAGGAAGGGCGCCGTGAAACTTCACACGCTCCTCGATCTGCGGGGAAGTATTCCAACGATTGTCGTCATCACCCACGGAAGAGTTCACGAGGTCAACATCCTCGACGACATTCCGATAGAAGCAGGAGCAATTTATATCCTGGACCGAGGGTACACGGACTTTGCTCGTCTTCACAAAATCCATCAGTCCTCGGCCTTCTTTGTGACCAGGGCCAAAGGAAACTTCCGTTTCAAGCGGCTCTACTCCAAGGCAGTCGACAAATCCACGGGCCTGCAATGCGACCAGATCATCACCCTTCATGGCTTCTATGCAAAGAAGGATTATCCGGAGAAACTCCGTCGCATCCGCTTCTACGATGCGGAACAAGACAAGCGGATCGTCTTTCTGACCAACAACTTTACGCTGCCGGCACTCACGATCGCACAACTCTACAAATGCCGCTGGCAGATCGAACTCTTTTTCAAGTGGATCAAGCAGCACCTGAGAATCAAGGCCTTCTATGGCACTTCCGAAAATGCGGTGAAGACTCAAATCTGGATTGCCATCTCCGTCTATGTCCTTGTCGCCATTGTCAAGAAACGGCTAAATCTGGATCGGAGTCTCTATACCATTCTACAGATTTTGAGCATCACCCTCTTCGAGAAAATACCGCTATTACAAGCGCTTTCGTCTTACGATGATAAAGAACCAGAGGTACAAATTGACAACCAATTAAATTTATTCAACTAACGTTGGGACAGTAGTGACGTTAAACAAAATTTTACAGAGGTTTTTATCTTTATCAAAAACATTGTTTTGATTTTTACACTGGCTACGAGTAATTGGTTAAGTAAAGAAAGAGAAGGAAGGAGATCAAATTATGTGGAAGCCTGAACTTGAGGAACTTGAAAAGCGCAGGAAATTAGCATACGAGATGGGAGGCGAAAAAAATGTTGCGAAGCATCATAGCCAGGGGAAAATGACCGTCAGAGAGCGGATAGATATTTTGGCTGATGATAAATCATTTGTTGAAAGAGGTATTTTGTCAGGAGTAGCGACCTACGATAACCACGAAAAAGATAAGCTTCTCAGCATTATTCCATGCCCCTTTGTGATGGGTATCATCAAAATAAATGGGCGAAGGGTTGCCGTGCATGGTGATGACTTTACAATAAGGGGAGCATCTGTTGGAAGAATGTACAAAAACAAAAGTGCATACTTTGCAAAAATGGCCCGCACATTGAAGCTTCCTGTCGTCAGATTGGTTGAAGGTGCTGGTGGTACAATTAAAGAGCTTCTCACAATAGGATACACAGATATTCCTAATATAACGTATGAGGCAATCCAGGATCAGGTTGAAATGATGTCCGAGGTGCCTGTAGTTGCGGTAAGTTTTGGTCCTGCTGCCGGCTTAGGTGCAATGTACGTTGTCCAAAGTCATTTTTCAGTTATGGTAGAAGGAACGTCTCAAGTCTTTGTGGGAGGCCCACCACTTGTTAAATTTGCTTCAGGAATGGACGTAAGCAAAGAAGAGCTTGGGGGTTACAAAGTTCATGCTCGTGTTTCGGGTGTGGTGGACAATGTGGCCAAAGATGAAAAGGATGCAGTAGAACAAATCAAGAAATTCTTGTCCTACTTACCAACAAATGTCTGGGAAATGCCGATGCGAAACAGTTCCGATGATAACCCGGGGCGTCGAGAGGAAGAACTTATTAACATCATTCCCCGGAATGTCAGAGAAACATATGACGTACGGAAAATTCTTAGACTTGTATTAGATCGCGGTTCTATCTTCGAGATTGCCAAGGATCAAGGTCGATCACAGATCACGGCGCTGGCGCGTCTTAATGGATATCCTGTCGGAGTTTTGGCAAATGATTCTCGACACCTTGCCGGGTCATTTAATTACGATGTAGCAGAAAAGTTTCAGCGCTTTATAGACATGTGCGATACTTTTCACTTGCCAATAGTTAATTTTGTTGATCAGCCAGGATTTACAATCGGTAAAAAGAGCGAGCAATATGGCACCATTCGTAAAGGGGTGAGGGCAAGTTTTGCTATAGCGCAGGCAACTGTTCCGATGGCCATTATGTACATCAGGAAAGCTTTTGGAGTAGCAGGTGCCGCGCAACATCCAGGCATACGTTTGGGTTGGCAGTATGCTTGGCCTTCAGCGAAATGGGGTAATATACCAGCGGAGGGAGGTATCTATGCCGCGCACAAGGCAGAAATAGAGTCGGCGGAAGATCCAGAAGCGTATCTTGGTGAATTATACAAGTTGTATAGAGCCGTTGAATCTCCTTTCCGGACCGCCGAGGCTTTCATGGTGGAGGATATTATAGATCCGAGAGAAACAAGACCTATTTTGTGTGATTGGGTTGAAATGGCTTATGCGATTGAAAAAGATAATTTAGGCGTAAAAAAGAGAGGCATGAGAATGTAACAACGATAACAATCAGTCTTTAAAATCTTCGGAATTACATGAACAGTGAAATTTACATTTTGCAATGAAAGAGAAATAACTTGAAGATGAAACTTCTGTGAAGAGATCTTTTGAGGGAGTATGAAAGTGCAATTGAAAAATAGCGGATCAGGCAGAAAATCGGATAGGGGTCTGCTTAAGCACATTCATGATATCAGCTATTTGCTGACCCAGTCCCTGGACCTTGATGCAGTGCTCAATGAAATCGTTGACCACGTCATAACCGGACTTAAATATGACAGGGCGATTGTCATGCTTCTTAATGAAGATGAAACCAAGTTGGAGTGTAAATGTATCAGGGGTTTTACACCACTGGGGGAAAAACGCGCCTGGGAAAAGCCGTTGATTCTTAATCGCCATGATTGCTTTGAAACCAGGGTCGTTCGTAGTGGCAAGCCTTTGTTTATACAGGATATAGCGAAGGACCCTAATATTACAGAAATAGATAGAATCACAGCCAAGTATCAGGAACGAAAGTCGCTTCTTCATGTTCCGCTGAAAGTTAAGAATAAAGTTCTGGGTACCATAGGTGTGGATAGATATCGGACAAAAATGAAAATCAGCCAGAGAGAATTTGAAGATTTGGCGATTTTTGCGAATCAGGCGGCAATCATTATAGAGAATGCCCGACTTTATAAAGAACTGAAGGATGAAAAACTGCTCTCAGAGAACATCATCAAGTCTTCGATTAACGGGATTATTGTCAGCGATTTGAGAGGAAGAATCATCCACCTCAATCCCAGGGCCGAAGAAATATTAGGCATACGTAAGGAAGAAGCTGTTCGATTGCGTCTGCACGAGATTCTTAATGGCGACGCAGGCAGTATATATGAAAAGTTGGTCACGAAAGGAAATTCCCGACATTTTGAAATCCATTATCAAAGACAAGACGGGGAAAAGTTAATTCTTGACTTGGCACCTTTTCCCTTGGAAGAAACCAATAAAGTACCATCAAAAACAGTGTTATTGATAAATGATCTGACAGAAAAGAGAAGAATTGATGAGCATTTGATGCGCGTGGAAAAATTTGCAGCTCTGGGAAGTATGGCGGCGGGAATAGCTCACGAGATTCGTAACCCAATGGCAGCGATCTTTACAACCATACAGCACGTTGAAACCAAACTTGAAAAAAGTTCTCCCCATAAACATGCGCTGCAGAACGTAACGAAAGAATTGGACAGGATTGAGCGCCTTATCAGGGAACTCTTGAATACAGTGAATCCTTTTCCCCTTCACATGGAGAAAGTAGATGTAATGGATTTGTTGGAACGTGCTTTATTCTTCATTAAAAAGAAATCCAGTGATAAGAATGTAAATGTGAAATTTGAGTTGGAAGGCGAGCGGGTATATACAAAAGCCGATGCAAATCGATTGATGCAGGTTTTTCTAAATATAATGATTAACTCTGTGGAAGCTATAAAAGGGAATGGGAAGGTTCAGATTAATGTAAGAAAAATCAAGAAACGGGATTTAAGGAATCCATTTATAATTGTGAAATTTACGGACAATGGATCGGGCATTAATCCTTCAATCATAACGAAAATCTTCGACCCGTTCTTTACCACGAAAACAGGAGGGACCGGTCTTGGCTTGACCGTGTCACACAAGATCATTCAGGATCATAATGGGTTCATTGAAGTGGATAGAGAGGAAAAAGGAACGACCGTGTTGATTAAACTTCCTCTTGTCAAATGAGAGGTCCACTTTTCTTACGAGAAATATGACATGATATTTATGGAATGTTAATTGCACGAATAATTTGTAAAAGTCAGGATAGAGAAGATCGGTGAAGGTAAAAATACTGATAATCGAAGATGAAGAGCTGCTCCTTCAGTCCCTTGGCAGAGCCCTGTCCGAGGATGGTTATCTAACCATCAAGGCAAAGAGTGGGAAGCAGGGCCTTGATCTCTTTAAGCGCCACGAACCGGATATGGTGCTCTTGGACGTGAGGTTGCCTGATATCAACGGGATGAAGGTGTTGAAAAAAATTAAAGAACTAAATCGAGACACAAGTTTTGCAGTAATCGTGATGACAGCCTTTAGCGGCATCAAGGGGGCTGTAGAAGCCATAAAGCTGGGTGCTGATGATTACATAGCCAAGCCTTTTGACATTGAGGAATTAAAGATTATTATATCGCGCTGCTTGGCGTCCAAAGATATCATGGCCGAAGTAAATCATATTCGGTCATTGAAAAAGCAAAAATATCAATTTAACAATATCTTCACAAAAAACCCCAAGATGAAAGACATCATTGGCATTGCAAAGCGTGTCTCAGCCAAAAGCAATGCCAATATTCTTCTTTTGGGTGAAAGCGGGACAGGAAAAGAACTATTTGCCAAGGCCATACATTATAACAGTCCGCGGGCGGATTGCCGCATGGTGGTCGTGAATTGTTCAGCGCTGGCAGAAGGCATCATTGAAAGCGAGTTTTTCGGTCATGAAAAAGGGGCTTTTACAGGTGCGACAAGACAAAAGAAAGGTTATTTCGAGGAAGCGGATAAGGGCACTATTTTTCTTGATGAGATTGGTGAAATAGATCAGAAGACCCAGGTCAAACTATTGCGGTTCTTGGAAGAGAGAGTTATTCAACGTGTGGGCGGGACAGAAGACATCGAAGTGAATGTCAGGATCATAGCCGCGACAAACAGAGATCTGCAAGGCGAGGTTAGGAACGGCAGATTTAGAGAGGATCTTTATTATCGACTCAATGTTATCTCTATATTGATTCCGCCGTTAAGGGAAAGAAAGGATGATATTCCTCTCTTGGTGGAATATTTTATAAAGGAGTTCAACAAAATACTGGGGAAGAGCGTCATGGGATGTAATAATGAAGCACTCCAGGTTTTACTAAATTACGATTGGCCGGGAAACGTCAGGGAGCTACGAAATGTGATTGAAAGAGCCATGTTGTTGTGTAATGAAGAGATTATATTGGAAGAAGATTTAACACCTGAAATATCGAACGAAAAATCTCTGGCCGCAAAAGTTTGCGGCCAATACGAAAAATCGCTGGATGAAATCATAAAATTGTACAGCGAGCGAATGCTGCAAATATGCAATAACAATCAAGCGAAGGCAGCCCGGGCTTTGGGCATATCCAGACCGAGATTAAGGAGGATTTTAAGTTCCTTTTTATAGTAACGATTTATTCCTTCCGGTGTATCGTTTTGTTCCACTTCTATAAATAATGATTCTCATTATAATATTTCCCCATAAATTTATTAAAACAAGTTATTTGCTAAAAGTCTGTAATGTTTCGAGACAGCTCCAGCTTGTTTTTTCGCAACCGTCGCCCTTCTAAAATTCAATAGGAATAAAATTCAAATATAGGGCATTATGGTTTTATAAGGCTGCGGGACCCACCGAACATGTCATATTTTCAACTTATTTAGTTCCCTGCATGAACCACATTAAGTAAATTCGTAAAATAAAGTTAAACATGGAAATCCATTTGCTCCAACCCGTGGCATAAAGACTGCACTCACCAAATCATCACGCATCCCTTTCAACAAAGATAACTTACCCGACGAGAATCAATCTTCGCCGAGCAAGGAAGTAAAAGGAGAGGCGATTTATGCAATACAGACCACCGGGGAAGTACTTTGAGGAATTCAATGTTGGCGACGAGTATGCGACCGTAAGCCGCACCGTCACAGAAGCGGACATCGTTAACTTTGCGGGAGTATCTGCGGACTTCAATCAACTGCATACGGATATCGAATTTGCATCAAAAACACCCTTCAAAAAGAGAATCGCCCATGGTTTGTTGGGGCTTGCATTCGTGTCCGGATGTGTCGGACGTTCCGGTTTGATTGAGGGTACAACCTTCGCATTTTTAGAAATCAGTTCGTGGAAGTTTTTAGCGCCCAATTTCATCGATGATACAGTGACCGTATTTGTTAAAGTTGCCGACAAGAAAGAGACAAAAAAGAGCGACCGTGGTGTTGTGGTTTTTGATTTGCGACTCGTTAATCAGAGGAATGAGGTTGCCCAGCAAGGACTGTGGACGATAATGATGCTCCGAAAAAAAACCGTATAGGGAGGGATTATGGATTTCGAGCTTACAGAAGAACAGCTCATGCTCAAAGATATGGTTTCCAAGTTCATGGTGAATGAGATTGAACCCATCGCGGAAGAGATGGACGAAAAAGACAAATTCCCGGACGACCTCTGGAGCAAACTGGCGGGTTTGGGGATCCTTGGCATTAACATTCCCGAGAAGTATGGCGGGGCAGGAGCAGGGTTGATCTCCGCGGTGGTGGTGATGGAAGAGATCAGCCGCACCAGTCCGGCAGTGGCCGTTTCGTGGGGTGCCCACGCCACATTGTGCGCCGATAACATAAAGAGAAACGCTTTTCCGGCGCAGATGGAGAAATACCTTCCGCCTCTCTGCACCGGTCAGCATATCGGGGCGTTGGCTTTGACGGAGCCTGGGGCAGGATCAGATGCTGTGGGCATTCAGACGACGGCTGTTCGTAAAGGCGACCATTACATTGTCAACGGGACAAAAACCTTCATCACCAATGGTCCAATCATGGATACAGCTGTTCTGTATACAAAGACAGACAAGTCCAAGGGCCCCAAGGGCATATCAGCCTTCATCCTCGAAAAAGGATTTCCGGGTTTTTCTGTATCCCGGAAGCTGAAAAAGATGGGAAACCGGGGATCACCGACAGGAGAACTCGTTTTCCAGGATTGCATCATACCTGCTGAAAACATCATGTGCGAGGAAGGTCAAGGGATATCCGTCATGATGAACGGATTGGATGTCGAGAGGGCGTTCTTTGCGGCAGAATGCGTGGGCATCGCACAAGGGGCTTTTGATCTCGCCCTCAAATATTCTCAAGAGAGGGTGCAATTCGGCAAGCCGATCTGCAGTTTTCAATTGATTCAGGGGAAATTGGCGGACATGTATGCGGGAATCGAGGCGAGCCGCCTCATGACGTACAAGGCGGCCATCATGGCGGAAAAAGCCGAGCGGGGCGGAAAGGGCACGGAGGTGCACAAGATTGCTGCCTCCGCCATTCTCTTTGCAGCGGAGATGGCAACGAAGGTTGCGTCAGACGCCGTACAGATCCATGGCGGTTACGGCTATATGCTCGAATACCCGGTCAACCGGTTCTACCGGGATGCAAAATTATACGAAATCGGCGCCGGGACATCAGAAATCAGAAGGCTGACCGTGGCGCGAGAGTTGTTACAAAAATGATTTTTTGAAGTTACTGTAGTTGGCATCAGGCAACAATAATAAAGAACATGGAAAGGAGTCAACAATGGGTAAGAGAGTTGCGATTATCGGGATAGGCGTGACGAATTGCGAGGAAAGGCCGGACCTGTCCCATAAGGAACTGCTTTTCCAGGCAACAAGGAAAGCCCTGACCGATGCCGGGATTTCCCGGGACGACATCGGAAGTGCGTTCACCACGTCCTATGATTTTCTTGAGGGGCGAAGTCTCTCTAATCAATATACCCTCGATTCAATCGGCGGGGTAATGAAAGCTTGCGACCTCAGGCTCGGTGAAGATGGGATCTACGGAGTCTGTGCGGGTTACATGGAGGTCATGGCAAAGCCCCTTGATATCGTGGTGGTCGGATCGGTTCAAAAGGTGTCGGAGAGGCGTGAGGAGGAGGATGCCTTTCAGAAGATTGTCCTGGCCACCTTGGACCCCGTTTTCAACCGTCCTGTTTGTAACACCGTACCCGTAATCGGCTTGGAGTACGCTTTGGCTGCCATGGAGGCGCGGAGCTACATGCACCGATACGGCATCACGGAAGAACAGATGGCCAAAGTGGCTGCGAAGAACCACAAGAATGCCCTGAAGAATCCGAGGGCAAAGAAGGCAAAGAAATACTCCGTAAAGGACATCCTGGATTCAGAGGTATTTTCCTGGCCCATCAAGCGTCTGGAGGTTGCCCAAATGACGGATGCCGCATGTGCCCTGGTGTTGGCCTCCGAGGAAGTGGCAAAGAGACTTACGGATAAACCGGTATGGGTCACAGGTGTGGGCTGGTGCTCCGGAACCAGCTACATTGAAAGCCGCGATCTATCATCCAGCGCTTATCTCAGGGCAGCAGCCCAGCATGCCTATAATATGGCGGGGATCAAGCATCCATCGGAAGAGATCGATGTCGCCGAAATCTACGACACCTACGCATACAAGGAGCTTCAGTACTGTGAAGCCCTCGGCCTTTGCGGAGAAGGAAAAGCGGGAAAGCTCATCGACGAAGGTGTGACTGAATTCGGAGGCGCTTTGCCCGTCAATCCTTCCGGCGGCCTTCTCGGTGAAGGAAATGCCGTGGGGACCTCCGGGCTTATCAGGGCGGCGAACGCCGCCTACCAGATCAGGGGTGATGCCGGTGAGTTTCAGGTACCCAACGTGGAAATTGCCGTCGCCCAGGGATGGGGCGGGATCCCAACGTACTGTGGTGGCGTTGTCGTACTGAGCAGATGGTAATGACAAGAGAAACCCGAGGAGGAGGTTAAGTAAAATGGCAAGAAGAGTAGCAATCGTCGGTGCGGGAATGCAGAAGTTCGCCAGACGGAAAGAAGAGAACATCAATGAAATGATATTTGAGGTTGCGAAGAATGCCTTGGACAACGCAGGACTGACCCGTGACGCCATTGATGCAGTCGTATTGGGAAATGCCGTGGATGCATTCTGCGGAATTCATAATTCATCCAAGCTGGCCGTAGAAGGTTCCGGCGGGCTGATGAAGCCCATGATGATGAACAGCACAAGCGGGAGCACGGCGATCTCACTGCCGATTCTGGGATACACCCACGTGGCGTCGGGTCTCTATGATGTGGTGATGGTCATCGCCTACGAAAAAATGTCAGAGAATCTGGCCGCTCAGGCCGTTTTCAACACCGTCTATGACGAAGTCTACGTGAGACCCCTGGGCCTTAACGTGCCCCTTCAGTGCGGTCTGGAGGCCCGCAGATACCTCAATAAATACGGACTGACGGAGGTCCATATGGCCAAAGTGTCCGTAAAAAACAGGGGAAATGCCTTGAGCAACCCCTATGCCCAAATGCCCATGAAAATTACCGTCGGTGATGTGCTCAATTCACCTTATATTTCCTGGCCCGTGAAACTGTTCGACACGAGTCCCGTCACGGATGGAGCCAGAGCGGTCATTTTTGCTGCGGAGGATGTGGCCAGGGAAATCACGGATGATCCCGTCTGGGTAAGGGGAGTCGGCCGTGGCGCCAATTCCTGCTACTTCATGGGTCGAAGACTCGACGACTTGGGCAGGCTGGACTATGCCTATCTCGCAGCCAGGCAAGCTTACGATATGGCTGGAATAAAAAACCCGAGAGCGGTGATCGATTACGCAGAAGTCTATGACCCCTTCACTTATAAAGAGATGCAGCACTGCGAGGCCTTGGGTCTCTGTGATGAAGGTGGTGCAGGACGCATGCTTGATGAGGGAACCTCTTCAAAAGAAGGGAAACTGCCGGTCAATGCCTCTGGCGGCCTTCAGGGAGAAGGAAATCCCATTGCGGCCGGAATGTCCAGGCTATGCTGGTGCTATAAAATGATCAAGAAGGAAGCAGGCGATTGTCAGGTCCCCAAAGAGGTAAATACGGCTATCTGCAACGGTTGGGGCGGTATGTTCCAGTATAGCGCCGTTATGATCATCGGAAGAGATTAATTAAATATAGAAAGAAAGGAGAAACAGAGATGAGTAAAGATGTGAAACCGATAACGATATCAGGGGAAATCCAGGTTCCTTATAACTTCGCGGTAGGCTTGGCCGGGTCGAGATTCCTCGCAGAATTAAGAGATAATGGAAAATTCATGGCAACGAAATGCAAGAAATGCGGGTACGTCATGATGCCCCCAAGGATCTTCTGTGAGGAATGTTTCATCGACGATGTGGAGTGGGTAGAGGCGAGCAGCAAGGGTAAGATCCAGACATTTGCCGTTTCCTACATGTCTCCAGAGGGTAAACGCATAAAGGACCCCTGGATGTTGGCCATTGTCAAGCTCGATAAAAGCGATGGGGGTCTTCTCGTTCGCTTAGACGAGGTGAAGCCTGATGACGTCAAGATCGGAATGCGTGTGGAAGCCGTTCTGAAACCAAAAAATCAGAGGGTGGGAAGCATACTGGATATCCAGCACTTCAGGCCTGTTAAGGATTGATGAGCAAGACACGGCGAGAATCAGCCTGCATAAAAAAGCCTGCAGGCTGATTCTCGCCAAGTTGCTTGATGGGCTCGTCACGGTTTCAGAAATACCGGAAGGTGGCAACTGAGCTTTAATCAAACAATAAAAAAAAAGGGGGGGAGATTATGATCAGCTTACCAAAATATTCAACGCTGGATACCGTCGGTTCATGTCTGAAAAGAAGTACCGTGAGATACCCGAAAAAGATTGCGTTGATCTCCGGTGCCACGCGAATGACGTATAAAGAATTGAACGAAGAGGTCAATCGGTTTGCTCATGCCATCATGAAGCTTGGTGTCAAACAGGGCGATAATGTAACTCTGATGTCGAGCAACAGCATCGAGTTCTTGTTTGTCTGGTATGGTCTCGCAAAGGCGGGCATTACCATGGTCCCGATGAACCTCATGCTTAAAGGCGGCGAGGTCAGTTACATTGCTAATCATTCCGAGTCCAAGGCCTTTATCGTGGAAGATAAATTCTATGGCGCGATGAAGGATGTGATGGGCGAGATGAAGACGGTGAAAAATTATATTCATATCGATTCAGCAGGAGCAGGCAAGGCGCCGGAAGGGATGCTTGATTTCAAAGCCTTCATGGGAAAAGAAAGTTCCGTGGAAGAGCCCCTTGTCGAAGTGGATAGCGAGGATATCGCCCAACTGGCTTACACGAGCGGGACGGAAGCGCTGCCGAAAGGCGTCATGCAGACGCACCGGGGTCTTATAGCCAATTATGTAAGTTCGATTGTGGACGGCGAGCTCCGGACAGATGACATCGCTACGGTCACCATGCCCCTGTTCCATTGCGCCCAGGTGCATTGTTTCACCGGACCCCATATCTATCTCGGTGCGACTCAGATCCTGATGCCGGGTTTCGATCCCGTCAAGATGCTTGAAACAATTCCCAAGGAAAAGGTGACCTTCACGTTTGGTCTGCCGGCCCAGTACAGGGCTATGCTCGCCCTTCCGGATTTTAATAAATATGACCTGAGCTCTCTGAGGATGTGCGTCTACGCAATGGCACCCGTCAGTCAGCAGGAGTTGAAGGTATTCATGGAGAAATTTAAACCAAAAAGGGGATTCGAAATCTACTTCGGTCAGACCGAAATGTCCCCCGTTACGACGATCCTCAATCCCGAAGAACATGCTTTCAAGGAAGGTTCCGTTGGAAAGGCTGTGCTGAATGTGGAGATGGCCATCATGGATGACGACGGGAAGATCCTGCCGCCCGGCGAAATCGGTGAGATCGTATATAAGGGCGGTCACACCATGAAGGGCTATCTTAAGGAGGCAGCAAAAACAAAGGATGCCTTCAAGTATGGCTGGTTCCACAGCGGGGATCTGGCCAGGATGGACGCGGAGGGTTACATCTGGTTTGAGGACCGGAAGAAAGACATGATCAAATCGGGCGGAGAAAATGTGGCCAGCATTGAGGTGGAAAAGTGCATTTACAATTACCCCAATGTTCAGGAGGTGGCCGTTGTGGGACTGCCCGACCCCCAGTGGATCGAAAAAGTAGCCGCCTTTGTGGTGCCGAAGCCGGGGACGAACATAGACCCCCAAGCTGTCATTGCCCACTGCAAGGCGAGCCTTGCCGGTTATAAGGTGCCCAAGCAGGTTGAGATTGTTAAGGAGATCCCTAAGACGGCGACGGGAAAGGTCAGAAAAAATGTAATTCGGGAGATGTGCACCGGTAAATAAAAAAAATGTAACTTCGCCATTGAGAGAAAGATTCAACTTATTGATAAATTAATTTAGATACTGGTTCAATAAGATTGCATGCACCACCTCATCTATCCATTCCCTCCGCTCTTTCCAGAGTCCAGGATAGATGAGGTGGTATGCCGATGAAATGAGTCCAGATAATATTTTAGGGAGAAATTTATGAATTTTGAATTATATAAAGCGGCCACCCTGGCTGATGAGGGAAAGGACATTTCTCTTGCATCGTCCTTTGCAAAACTATATGTAAGTGAAATGTCTGAGCGAGTCACATCGAAAGCGCTCCATATCTTTGGTGGATACGGTTATACAAAGGAGTTTCCCCTAGAGCGTTATTTTGGCGATGCAAAGTGTTTTACCATCGGTGCAGGAACTTCAGATGTGCAGCGTATTATGATATCGCGTCATATCATGAGGTGAAAATAATTAACGTATCGATTGAAAAAAGGAGTACGGGCTATGAAAGAAAAAGCGGTTATAACGGCGGCGATTAGCGGCAGCATTCACACCCCGAGCATGTCAAAATACTTACCGATCACCCCTCAAGAGATAGCAGATGATGCTGTCGGTGCTTATGAGGCGGGCGCGGCGGTCTGCCACATCCATGTCCGCAACCCCGAGACAGGTCAG
>Ga0268280_1001785_pt1 | contig 13660 bp, 9 predicted proteins | sample saktaG_9_FD_190139 | JGI IMG/M metagenome (GOLD analysis project Ga0268280, IMG submission 190139) | Saline water microbial communities from Sakinaw Lake, British Columbia, Canada - sak_2011_5_24_40m | ecosystem: Environmental > Aquatic > Non-marine Saline and Alkaline > Saline ...
AACGCCTCGATTATATCTTCCTAACCCACATTCATGTCGACCATGCAGGAGCAATCGGTGAAATCGCCGCCCATTTTCCCGGTACACCCGTTGTCTGTCACAAGGACGGAATGCCCCATCTTACAGATCCGGGAAGACTATGGGAAGGAACAAAAAAGACTCTCGGACGCATTGCAGATGCCTATGGCCCTATAAAGCCGGTTCCCCCTGACCGTCTTGTCGATGCATTGCTGCTCGATAATTGCCCGGTAATTCCGGTCATGACACCCGGCCATTCCATCCATCATATAAGTTACGTTTACAATGACTATCTCTTTGCCGGAGAAGCGGGAGGAGTATATTACCTTCTGCCGTCCGGACGCGGGTATATGCGTCCGGCCACACCCCCGAAATTTTTCTACGACCTTGCTCTTGAAAGCATCGACACACTGATTTCTAAAAGCCCCGGAAAGATCTGCTACGGCCATCTTGGCTTAAAAGAGAATGCGGCCATTATGTTAAAGGAGCATAAAAAGCAGCTTTATTTGTGGGAAAATATCATAAGAAATGAGATGAGCAAATTCAAGGACGATGACCTGATTTCAAGATGCATGAAAATTCTATTGGCAAAAGACCCTCTCCTTACGGGATTTTTCAATATGGAAGAAGATATGAAGGAGAGAGAAAAGATTTTTTTTGCAAACAGCATAAAAGGCTTTGTTGATTATATTGGCTTAGGAGCCGTTACAAAATAACAATTATATTCCTGACCACTTTATTACCGCTCCTAATGCAAATTTTGATATCCGTATGACCACTATATTTTTTTTACAGCGGCTTATTTTCGCATACTGATAATCCTTAATCCCTCCAGCGTCAGATCCGGCTCAATTGCATCAATCGTGTTTGAAACGTTAAACATCAGAGGTGAAAGACCTCCGGTTGCAATTACCTTCGGATTTGTTCCCATTTCGGCTTTCATCCTTATAACCATCCCGTCGACAAGTCCGGCATACCCGAAAATAATTCCTGACTTCATGCTTTCCGCCGTGTCCCTGCCGATAACTTTTTCAGGTTGAAGAAATATCTCGACACGCGGCAGCTTGGAAGCTTTCATGAAAAGAGCCTCTGCCGCAATCATTATTCCGGGACTGATTGCGCCTCCGAGGTATTCTCCCTTTTCAGAGATAGCGTCAAAAGTGGTTGCTGTCCCGAAATCAATTACGATAAGACTGCTTTTATATTTTTCATACGCGGCGACGGAATTGACTATCCTGTCTGCTCCGACTTCCGAAGGATTGTTTGTAAGGATAGGCATGGCCGGATAGGATCTGGTATCTACCCAGTGGGGAGCATGCCCGAGATATTTCCGACAGAACGAATCGAGGATAGTTACAAGAGGAGGGACAACACAGGAGATTATGGTCTTTCCGATACTTTCCGGATTGATGCAGCCGGTCGCAAAAAGACCCATTACAAGTACATTGAACTCATCTTCGGTCGTGTTATGCTCAGTGCGGATCCGCCAGTCTTTTACAAGGTGGCTCCCGTCATAAATTCCCATGACAATGTTTGTATTTCCCACATCAATTACAAGAAGCATGTCATTAATCCTTTATTCTCGGACTTCGAATATCGAATATCGTACTTCGTATTTTGCCTCACATTATTTCGCTTTGTGCCTGTGCCTTTGCCCCTTGCTCGAATGTCGCACATCGAACTTCGGAATTCGATCTTCGATATTCGGCTTTCCCCTCACGCCTTCCTTAACGCATCAATGATTTTAACCGTTGAAACCGTATTTGCGACATCATGCACCCTTACAATATGCGCTCCTGCTAAAACGGCTGCGGCTACAGCGGCCTGGGTGCCGGTCTCAACAGCAGGCTCATGAGGCTTTAATTCGTTCCCTGCCTTGTCTTTAAGAATTTTTCTTATAAAGGCCTTCCTTGAAGGCCCTATTAGAACAGGAACACCGACATCCGCCAGCTCTTTCAGCTTCTTTATCAACAGGAGATTGTGTTCGATCGTTTTTCCGAACCCTATTCCCGGATCAATTATAATCTTTCTCCTGTCTATTCCCCTCTTGACGGCCCTCTCAATCGCATCTTTCAGGAAGTCTTTAATCTCACCTGTAAGGTCGTCATATTGAGGGGAAACCTGCATGCTTTCCGGAGTGCCTTTCATGTGCATGAGAATAACGGGAAGATCGTATTTTACAGCAACACCTGCAAGTTCGGCATCGGAACGCAAGGCGCTTATGTCATTTATCATGGAAGCGCCCGCTTCTATGGCCTGCCTTGCAACAACTGCTTTTGTAGTATCGATTGAAATAGGGATTGAAATGCGCACGGCAAGCTTTTCGATAACGGGAACAACCCGCCTGATCTCCTCTTCAGCAGAAACTGCTTCGGAAAAAGGCCGGGTGGATTCCCCACCTATGTCAAGAATATCTGCGCCATCTTCCGCAAGCTTTTCGCCCCGGGCCACAGCGGCGTCGCAGTCAAAAAAAAATCCCCCGTCTGAAAAGGAATCGGGAGTAACATTGACGATGCCCATTATGCGGGTGGTATTTCCCAGATCTAGTCTGTGTGAACCCCACTCTATACTGTATGATTTCATTACAAACCAATCTGATGCAACTTAAGCCGTTGTTCAAAAATAACCGTAACATTGAACTGAGACAGTGAGCGCATTCCTCGCTGCTTGCGGCGGGGTTAGCGAGCGAATTAAAAACAGACACTATTCCCTACGGTCGAAGATTCCCCGTAGCTTGCTGCGGGGAATCTTCAAATGCCGTGTCCGGCATAAGGAGCCGTAAGCCGTGATCGGCATAAGGAGCCGTAACAAAATGATCAGAAATGCGATTTATATTTTGTAACGGCTCCTAACAAAATGGTCAGAAATGTAATGGTTATTTTGTAACGGTAAAGCTATTCTGAATCTCCCGAGCCGTTTGAGGATAGCACAGCATCAGGCCTCATGGAGATTATGAGTTCATCCAATTCTTTTCCCATCACAGTCTCTTTTTCAAGAAGCATTTCTGCCAGTTTATGCAGGACATCCAGGTTTTCATTGAGAATCTGCTTTGCTCTCTCGTATGATTTTTTGATGAGACTGTTTATCTCCTCGTCTATTTTTTTCGCCGTATCCTCTGAATAATCCCTGTGCTGCGAAATTTCACGCCCGAGGAAGATCTGCTCTTCGTTTTTAGCGTATGAGAGAGGACCAAGCACATCACTCATACCCCAGGAGCGCACCATTTGCTGGGCAAGATCGGTAGCCTGCTTTATATCATTGGAAGCTCCGGTGCTGAAGCGGTTGAAAACGATCTCTTCGGCGGCGCGCCCTCCAAATGCAATTGCAAGCTGGCTTTCAAGCTGGTCTTTGTACCGGAAATCTCTTTCCTCGGGTAAAAACCATGTCACGCCTGCCGCACGGCCCCTGGGGATTATCGTTATTTTGTTAACCGGATCGGTATCCGGCAAGAAGCGGGCTACAAGCGCATGGCCGCCTTCATGATATGCCGTAGTTTTCTTGTCTTCGTCCTTGATAACCTTCGACTTTCTCTCAAGCCCCATGTAAACTTTGTCTTTGGCATCTTCAAAATCGATCATTTCTACCTTCTCTTTATTCCTTTTTGCGGCATAAAGAGCTGCTTCATTGACAAGGTTTTCAAGGTCGGCGCCTGAAAATCCGGGGGTACCCTTTGCAAGGACAAGAGGCGTAACATCCGGGCCTATCGGAGATTTTTTCATGTGCACCTGGAGGATTTTTTCGCGCCCCTTTATGTCCGGCAGGTAAACCACAACCTGGCGGTCAAAGCGGCCCGGTCGCAACAGCGCCGGGTCGAGAACATCAGGACGGTTTGTTGCGGAAATGAGAATAACCCCTTCGTTTGACTCGAACCCGTCCATTTCAACCAGGAGTTGATTTAAGGTCTGCTCCCTTTCATCATGGCCTCCTCCGAGGCCCGCTCCTCGGTGCCTGCCTACAGCATCTATTTCATCTATGAATATGATGCATGGTGCGTTCTTCTTCCCCTGAACGAAAAGGTCTCTTACGCGGGAGGCCCCTACACCCACAAACATCTCCACAAAATCGGATCCGCTTATGCTGAAAAAAGGAACTCCGGCTTCACCGGCAATTGCGCGGGCAAGAAGTGTTTTTCCTGTTCCCGGAGGGCCCATAAGAAGCACACCTTTTGGTATGCGGCCCCCGAGACGTGTGTATTTTTTCGGCTCCTTCAAAAATTCCACTATCTCGCTCAGCTCTTCCTTTGCTTCTTCAATGCCGGCAACATCCTGAAAGGTCACTTTTTCGGATGTGTCCGACATGAGCCGTGCGCGGCTTTTCCCGAAAGACATCGCCTTGCCTCCGCCCGACTGCATCTGCCGCATGAAGAATATCCATACCCCGATAAGAATTACCATCGGAAGCCAGGAAACAAGCAGAGACATATACCAGGGAGATTCAGAAGGCGGCCTGGCTTTTATAGATACTCCTTTTCCTCTCATTATTTTAATAAGGTCGCTGTCAGGCGGAGCATAAACCTTGAAATGGGCCTTGCCGGCATCCGTTACAAACAGATCCTGCCCCTGGATAACAACCTCGCTGACCCTTTCACTTTCAACCATGGAAATAAATTCCGAATAACTGATGCTGGTTTCCGCAACCTGCCGCTGATTGAAAAGATTATACAACATGACCATCATCAGGGAGATAACGATCCATAAAGCCAGGTTCTTATAAAAAGGATTCAATCTATTTTACCTCCAAAAAAATTATTTGTTATATAGCATAATAATCATAATTACATATTAGGCAAGAAAAAGTTCTGCCATGAGTATTTTTCTCGTATTTAAGGCCACCTTGACCGAATCGTCAATAATATAACCCGCCAACCAGATTATTTTACAATTGCTCAGCACAACAGGTAATTTTAAGCGGCTTTCTCCCGGAACCTTTTTATTTATCAAATATTTGGAAACTTTTTTTGTTCCGGTCATTCCGAGGGGGGTAAAACGGTCCCCCGGCAAACGGTTTCTCAATACAAGAGGAAAATTTATTTTGTCCATATCAAAAAAAGCGACTCCTGGTCCTGATTTGCATATATCTTCAAGAGTTACATTCTTTATTTCAGAAAATACCACTTTAAAGCCCTCTTTTTCAGCATTAACCATGCCCGGTTCATTAACGATATACTCGTAATGATCCTGATCCCTGATGCCGTGTTTTGAAACGATTCTCCGCAGGGCATTTTCTTCTTTTGAAATAATAAGGTTGTCTCCGGTTCTTGAAACTCTTATGCGATCCGGAAGATCAAGGCTCCATTCATCCGAATTGCCTTCAAGTTGAGCCAAAACAAGCTCTATGTGCGAGTAACTTATCCGCCTTAAGTCTCCTTTGACTCCTGCAATAGCGCTTCTTGCTGCTCTTCTTTTTGCAGCAGTATGAAGGTCATTAATGCCGGATACGGAAAGAACAATTCTGTTATTTTCCTTAAACAATATGTTTTTATTCAAAATGAACTTCAGCTCATTTTCCATCCATTCCTCTTCCGAACGGACAATGGAAGCAAGCCTGTTTAATGTTTCAACTATTTTTAGATTGTAGCCGGCCCTTAACTCCGGAATAAGATGATGCCGGATCCTGTTCCTTAAATATCTTTCATCCAGGTTGGACTTATCCACAACATATGAAAGGTTTTTTTCAGAAATGTAATCAATAATTTCTTTCCTTGCTGTTTTAATAAGAGGACGTATGATCGATAAATCATTTTTAATGCCGGGGCGAACCGGAGGAATCCCTGAAATTCCCAAAGGCCCGCTTCCGCGAATCAGATACATAAGGACAAGTTCGGCATTATCATCGCCTGTATGTCCCAAAGCGATTCTGTTATATCCCTCCTTTTCTGCGATATCTTCAAAAAATGCATACCGGACACGCCTTCCGGCCTCTTCAAGAGAAAGCCCGTTATCCGTTTTATATTTAATAACATCTTTTTTTTCTATGAAACAGGGTAGATGCAACTTGTCTGAAACGGAAGCGACAAAACCGGCGTCATCGTCAGATTCATTTCCGCGCAAAGAATGATTTAGGTGAGCAACCCCAAGCTTCAATGAAAACAGAAGAGCAATCTCGTTTAATATATGAACAAGTGCGACGGAATCAGCTCCTCCTGATACTCCGACAAGGACGGAGTCATTCTCCTTAAGCATATCGTATTCGGAAATAGTCTTTTCAACTTTTTTTATCAGGCTGTTATTGGATTCTTTTCCAAATGAAAACATAAATATTTATAAAATACGCCTTTCGTCCTTTTTGTGCCCTTCGGAGTAAAAATTGGATTCTTAACGAAGCCGTCAATTATTGACATTATTCCTGCAGAAAGTGAGATAATATAATGAAAAACGATTGCCAGCTTTCTGCTAATCCATCATAATTACCTGTTTTTAGCAAGAATTCTTTTTATTCCAAAACTTTCTCTTGAAAAAAACCAAATCAGGAGTATATTTGCATCAGGTTGTGCTGGGCATGAAAGGCACTGATTCTCTCTTAATCCCGATAAACGGGATAAGGAGCCGTAACAAAATGGTAATAATGTAGTGGTTATTTCGTAACGGCTCCTAATATTTTTCCTTAAATACCTGTTACTTGCCGGACACTGCGCAACAGACGGTTACGAACCTCGTCAGGTCCGGAAGGAAGCAGCGATAAGAAATGCGGTCTGTGTCGCGGCTGATCCCGGCAAGTAACAGGTATTTAAGGAAAAGAAAAAAGATGGCGCACAACCGTCTTCCTACCCGTTTCTTCTTAAATAACTCTCCACGACATTCAACAATCGCCTTGACATTGTTGGAAATAGCATTATTTTCCATAACAATGCAAAGGTTATCAGGATCCTTATGAGGCATGCAAAATATAGATTTTAATAATGGATGTATATTAATTGTATAAGGTGAAAAATCTGTGGTGAAGACTAAAAAAAATAAATTCGCTGTTTCTGATGAAAGCGGCATATCAGACTGTAAAGCAGATGATGAATGTGAAACATCAGCAGAAACAGCGGCACCGATATCCGATCCGATGAAAAATATGGAGGAAAAGCTTAAGAACAGTGAACTTGAGTCAAAACAGGCATATGATCGTTTCTTGAGAGTTTCTGCTGATTTTGAAAACTACAAAAAGCGGACAGCCCGCGAAATGAGCGAATTCAGGAAATACGCAAATGAAAGCCTGATAAGTGAAATGCTCAGCGTGGTGGATAATCTGGAAAGGGCTATAATTTCATCAACAGTAAACGATAAGGTAAACAACTGCCTGGTTGAAGGGGTCGACATGACCTTGAAAGAAATTTTAAAGGTTCTTGAAAATTACGGCGTAAAACCGATTGAATCTTTATGCAAGGCTTTTGATCCTAATTTTCATCAGGCAGTAATGCAGCAGGAGAGTGAGGAGCATACTGAAAATACCGTGATAGCTGAACTTCAGAAAGGATACATGATTCACGACAGGCTGCTGAGGCCTTCCATGGTCATAGTTTCTGCTACAAAAGGAAAATGTTAAAACAATACGGAAGAATATAATATTTAAATATTTGAATATATAAAGCTTAATAGGTCAAGGAGGAAAAAATGGGCAAAATAATCGGTATAGATCTGGGAACCACCAATTCATGTGTAGCCATAATGGAAGGTGGTGAAGCAAAAGTTATAACAAATGCTGAAGGCGGGCGGACAACTCCATCCGTTGTTGCCGTCTCGAACAGCGGTGAAAGACTTGTCGGCCAGATAGCAAAAAGGCAGGCAATCACAAACCCGGAGAATACGGTCTACGCTGTCAAAAGGCTGATAGGCCGCAAGTACAGTTCTCCGGAAGTGCAAAAAGATTTAAAGATACTCCCGTATAAAATTCAGCAGGCCGATAACGGGGATCTCAGGATTAACGTACAGGGGAAGCAGTTAAGCCCCGCAGAAATATCGTCATTCATCCTTGCTAACATAAAGAAGACCGCTGAAGATTATCTCGGTGAAAAAGTAACAGATGCGGTTGTCACTGTTCCGGCTTATTTTAACGACAGCCAGAGGCAGGCAACAAAAGACGCCGGAAAGATCGCAGGCCTTAATGTATTAAGGATAATAAATGAACCCACGGCTGCTTCTCTCGCTTACGGTCTTGACAAGAAAAAAGAGGAGAAGATAGCTGTATTCGACCTTGGCGGCGGTACATTTGATGTTTCGATCCTGGAGATCGGAGATGGCGTTTTTGAAGTCAAGGCCACAAACGGCGACACTCATCTCGGGGGTGAGGACTTTGATTTAAGGCTTATCGATTATATATCAAGCGAATTCAGAAGAGAATCCGGCATAGATATAAGAAGCGACAAGATGGCTCTGCAAAGGCTCAAGGAAGCCGCTGAAAAAGCGAAGATGGAGCTTTCAACATCCATGGAAACCGATGTGAATCTTCCTTTTATAACGGCCGATGCAAGCGGGCCGAAACATCTTAACGTCAGGATAACAAGAGCCAAGCTGGAAAGCCTGGTTGAAGACCTTCTTGATAATATGGAAGGTCCCTGCAAGACTGCAATGAAGGATGCTGGACTTTCGGCAAGCCAGATTGATGAAGTCATCCTGGTCGGCGGCATGACACGTATGCCGGCCGTTCAGGAGCGCGTAAAGAGACTGTTCGGGAAAGAACCTCACAGGGGAGTTAACCCTGATGAGGTCGTAGCCATCGGAGCTGCCATCCAGGGCGGAGTTCTGAAAGGTGATGTTAAAGATGTTCTTCTTCTCGACGTAACGCCTTTATCATTAGGAATTGAAACATTAGGCGGCGTTATGACAAGGCTCATTGAAAAGAACACAACCATTCCTACAAAAAAAAGTCAGACATTTTCGACCGCCGCAGACAGTCAACCTGCTGTATCCATACATGTTCTGCAGGGAGAAAGAGAGATGGCTGCCGGGAACAAAACCCTCGGCCGTTTCGAACTCGTGGGAATACCACCCGCTCCGAGGGGCGTGCCACAGATTGAAGTGACATTCGATATTGACGCAAACGGAATAGTAAACGTCTCCGCAAAGGATATGGCAACAGCCAAGGAGCAGTCTATTCAGATCACGGCTTCAAGCGGCTTGTCAAAAGAAGAGATTGACAAGCTGATTAAGGATGCGGAGCTTCATTCGGAAGACGATAAAAAGAAAAGGGAGCTTGTTGATGCGCGTAACACCGGTGACGCCCTGATCTATTCCACCGAAAAGTCCATAAAGGATTTGGGGGAAAAGGTCGATGCGGCTACAAAAAGCAAGGTCGATGAAGCCATAAACCGCCTTAAAAAAGCGATGGAAGGCGAAAGCGCTTCTGAAATAAAAAAGCTGACAGAGGAACTGACCCAGGAATCCCATAAGCTTGCAGAAGCCATGTATAAACAGGCTTCTCAGCAAGCCGGTCAGGCCGGAGAACAGCCGGATGGAGGCGCAGCCGGAGCTTCGCAGGAGAAGCGTTCAAAAGGCGAAGAGGATGTAGTGGATGCCGACTTTGAAGAAGTAAAAGACGACAAGAAATAATTCTTGAAACAGCTATTGCTGAACCGATATAGCCCGCGGCATATTAAGTTGAATATGCCGCGGGCTATTTTATTTTTCCCGTCTGCGTCTATTATGAATATTTGATAATTATTGACCCTTGAGGCAAATTCAGATAACCTTTTAAATTAAATTGGCTCATCCCTTTTTAATTTTCTTTATGACTTCCAGGAAGGATCAAAGATGAAAGCTCCTGTGGTAAAGACGGCTCTTCCCGGACCCCTTTCTCCCAACTAATTAGGAGAAGAAGCTTATATTATAAAAACAATTTGCAGGAGGTTTTAATAGAATGGTCTCAATATCGGAAAGACTGGGAATTTCAAATACGCTCGATGGTGCAGGATCAGGCTGTTTCATTAGATGCAGCGGACCGGTTATCGATTCAATTTCTCCGGTAAATGGCACAGTAATAGGAACGATCAGAAGCGCCGGAAAGAAAGAATATGAAAAGGTAACCGGAAAGGCCTTCATGGCCTTTAAAACATGGAGCCTTATTCCTGCCCCAAAAAGAGGTGATATTGTCCGGCAGATCGGGGATGCTTTCAGAACACACAAGAAAGATCTGGGTGAACTTATCAGTCTGGAAGTTGGAAAGATACGGGCTGAGGGAGAAGGCGAAGTCCAGGAGATGATCGACATGGCTGATTTTGCAACCGGTCAGTCCAGAATGCTTTATGGATTAAGCATGCACAGCGAACGCCCGGACCACAGGATGTATGAACAATGGCATCCTTTAGGGCCGGTTGGGGTGATTTCAGCATTTAATTTCCCCATGGCTGTCTGGGCGTGGAACGCGATGATTGCTCTAATCGCCGGCAATACTGTCATATGGAAACCTTCTTCAAAAGCTCCTCTATCAGCCATAGCCGCAACAAAGATTGCCTGGGATGTTCTTAAGAGAAATGATGTTCCTGAAGGTGTCTTAAATCTCTTAATCGGGAACAGAAACGATATAGGCGAAAACCTCTTGAGAGACCGCCGGGTTCCGCTTATCTCTGCAACAGGAAGCGTGGAAATGGGGCGACATGTATCGACAACTGTCGCGGAACGCCTGGGTCGGTCTATTCTCGAACTTGGAGGAAATAATGCTGTAATAGTAACGCCAAAGGCTGATCTTGAAACAGCTCTCCGGGCAATTCTTTTTGGTGCCGTTGGAACCGCCGGGCAAAGATGCACAACTACAAGACGCCTGATAGTCCATAAGGATATTGCGAAGAAACTGACTGACGCCCTGGTAAAAGCATACAGGAAAATCCGAATTGGAGACCCTCTTGACGAACGTGTTCTCATGGGCCCGCTTATTGACCGTGAAGCAGTAAATACAATGCAAACTGCTATCAAAAAAATCAAAAAACATAAAGGCCGGATTCTGTATGGAGGCAAGATTCTCTCAGGAGGGATATATAACACAGGAACCTACGTGACGCCGTGCATCTGTGAAGTAAAGCATGACACTCCAGTAGTTATGGAAGAAACCTTTGCCCCGCTTTTGTATATCATAAGGTACAACACTATAGAGGAAGCTGTTAAGTATCATAATGCGGTTCCCCAGGGATTGTCATCGGGTATATTTACCAATGATCTTAAAGAAGCCGAATTTTTCTTAAGCAACAGGGGAAGCGACTGCGGAATAGCAAATGTCAATATCGGAACTTCCGGAGCCGAAATAGGGGGAGCGTTTGGCGGGGAAAAAGATACGGGCGGAGGCAGGGAATCCGGATCAGATGTATGGAAAGCATACATGCGCCGCCAGACATGCACTATCAACTGGTCGGGGAAACTTCCGCTTTCCCAGGGAATAACTTTTGGGATAGATTGATGTATGCCTGGATATAAAAATTCACAAAATGAGACGTTTATAAGCATTGTTGTTCTTCTGCTTCTTGCAATAACTGGGACATTGATATTCCTGAAACAGTTCCGCTATGACCCATCCATTTTCCCTTCAGGCATGATATTATCCATTCATTCAAATCAGCCTTTATTGGATGAAAAAACGGAAAGCGCCCTGTCTTTAAAAAACATGACTCCAATGACACCGCCTGAAACATTTAACGGAGACAACCTGTCGGAAAAAATAAACGGAAAGGCTGAACTGTATCTTTCTTCAGGATTTAAAAGTCTGACGAGTCAGCGGTTTAGAGAATCGGACGATCCCGATTCATGGCTTGAAGTATTTATTTACGACATGGAAAATATCGCAAATGCTTTTGCCGTATACAGCGTACAGAAGAGAGAAGGTTTCATTCCGCTTGAATTATCCAGATATTCCTATAAAACCGAAAACGCCCTCTTTCTCGTATGCGACCGATTTTATCTTGAGATAATTTCTTCAAAAGCCTCCGGCTCTCTTATGGATTCAATACTCTCTTATTCAAAAGATTTCATAAAAAAGACGGGGGCCGGAGAAAAAATAATTCCGGACACAAAACTTTTCCCGGCAGAAAATCTTGATGAAAACAGCATTATTCTTTTTCCTTCCAATGCTTTCGGCTTTGATCGCCTCAACATGGTTTTTGCTGCCGATTATAAAACAGAGGAAGGCAAAATCAAAGCATTCCTTTCACGCCGGAAAAACAAAGCGGAAGCCGCTGAGCTTGCAAAAAGTTATTCGGACTTTCTTTCTTCTCTTGGAGGCAGGAAGGTAAAATCAAATACCGGTTTAGGTAATATCAGAGTAATTGAAATTATGGATGCTTATGAACTGATCTTTACAAACGGCTCTTTTCTTGCCGGAATTCACTCGGCTGATGATTTAAAAAAGGCAAAAAAGCTTGCATCGGCTTTAAATATTAAACTCGGAGAAACAACCGGTGTCAAATAAAGAGAGCGGCGTAAAAACAGACAGAAGGGAATTTTTAATCAGGTCATCAAAGGCAGGGCTTTTGATCCTGTCTTCATGTGCGACGGGCTATCTCTTTTATAACCGCAATAATTCTCAATTACCGGCAGAAATAAACGAGACGGTTTCCGGCCTTCCGGATTTCTCGGTTAAGGAGGCAGGCGGTAAAATGGCCGTCGTAAAAGGGGATGACAGGATAAAAACAATCAATCTTGCCCTTAAAGCTGTCGGCGGCATCGAAAATTTTATTAAAAAAGGAGACAGGGTGCTTTTAAAAGTCAACGCGGCGTTTGCTTCTCCTCCTGTCCTTTCCGCGACCACAAACCCTCAGCTCCTTGAGGAAGTTATAAGGCTTTGTTATGCGGCCGGGGCATCCTCTGTGGCTGTAATGGACAATCCGATCAATGACCCTTCATCATGCTTCGCATTGACAGGCATAGAAAGTGCTGCAAAACGTGCCGGGGCAAAAGTGATTCTTCCGGAAGAGAGTTTTTTTGCTCCGCTGACAATCGAAGGAGGCTCCCTGATAAAGAACTGGCCCGTTTTCTATCAACCGCTGAAAAAAGCCGACAAACTCATCGGCATCGCTCCTGTCAAGGATCACCAGCGAAGCGGCGCATCTATGACGATGAAAAACTGGTATGGACTTCTCGGCGGAAGAAGAAATATTTTTCACCAGGATATACATAACATAATAAAAGAGCTTGCGGTGATGGTAAAGCCCACATTCGTCATCCTTGACGGAACTGTAAGTATGATGACAAACGGCCCGACAGGAGGCTCTCTTTCAGATTTGAAACATACAAACACCATGATAGTCGGCACGGACCAGGTTGCGGTTGACGCTTATGGAGCAGCGCTTCTCGACAAAAGCGCCGGAGAACTTGCATATATAGAAAAAGCAAACTCTGCAGGAGCAGGAAATATGGACTACCGCGTGCTTAATCCTGAAATACTAAACACTTTATGAAGAGCTCAACAGATGGAGGAACCGGAATGACCGATAAGCCTGTCTACAATAAACTGGAACTCAGAATAGAAGCTCTTGAAAAGGAGACTGGCAGGCACAGGGAAGCGGAAGAGGCCTTAAGAAAAAGCGAGGGCGATTACAGAACTCTTGTGGAGAACCTGAGCGCGGGTGTTTACAGGAATACCGGCGGTCCACAGGGGAGGTTTATCAAGGCAAACCCTGCCATCGCAAAGATATTCGGTTATGATTCTGTGGAAGAATTCATGAAGGTATCGGTTT
>Ga0268280_1001787_pt1 | contig 13658 bp, 15 predicted proteins | sample saktaG_9_FD_190139 | JGI IMG/M metagenome (GOLD analysis project Ga0268280, IMG submission 190139) | Saline water microbial communities from Sakinaw Lake, British Columbia, Canada - sak_2011_5_24_40m | ecosystem: Environmental > Aquatic > Non-marine Saline and Alkaline > Saline ...
TTGATTTTGCCTCTTTCGATCTTGATGAGTTGTTTCAGACCGTCCGGAATGTAATCGTAGTCGGGCGCCTGGCCGATCGAGAGATAGACCTGATCGCCGGCAAGCACGGTCTCCACGTTCTGATCGAACTGGGGATTGAACCGACCTTCCGCATCAAAGACGCTCGTGCATTTCCAGACCCGAAGGCCCTTAACCTTACCATCCTTCAGGACGACTTCCTGGGGTCCGTTGCCAAGGAAGAACTCGATGCCTTCCGCCTTGCCCTCGTTGTATTCGTCGGCGCTTGCCGGCAGGATCTCGAAGGATTCGAGCGAAGTCAACTTGACATCGGCTTTGCCGTATTTCTGGATTTGAAGACGGATGAGGTTTCTCGCCACGTCGAAGGCGACGTCGCCGCCGCCGACGACGACGGCCGATTTCTTGATGTTGATGTCAGCGAGCTTCACCAAGCCGCGGGCACAGTCCCGGGCCAATGGCAGAAAATCCATCGCGCCGATCACGTCGCCGTGATCCGCTCCGGGGATGTTCAGCTTTCTGGCCTTGAAGAAACCCGTGCCGAGGAAAACGGCATTGTATTTCGCGTGCAGTTCGTCGAGGGTGACGTCGGTTCCGACTTTTGTCGAAGTATGGATCTTGACACCGATTTTCTTGATGAAGTCGAGGTCCTTGTCAACGGCCGAATCGGGAAGCCGGTACTGCGGGGCGCCGTAGCGCATGACGCCACCAGCCAGCGGTTTTTCTTCGAACACGTCGACCGCATAGCCCAGGCCGCGCAGATAATACGCCGCGCTCAGGCTCGAAGGTCCGGATCCGACCACGGCGACCTTCGCATCGATGATTTCGGAGACGGGTTCACCGAAGATCTGGTCGTACATGTCGTCAGGAGCGCTGTCGATGATGTAACGTTTCAGCCAGCGGATCGCGATCGCCTCGCCACGGACGGCGATGGCGCAGGCCTTCTCGCAGTTGTGGGTGCAGACGCGCCCGCAGACGCCGGGAAGCGGATTGGTTTCATAAATCTGACGGAGCGCGCCTGCCAGGTCGTCTTCCCAGATGGCCCGGATGTATTGCGGGATGTGCATCTGCACGGGACAGGAGCTGGTGCAGACGCCGCATTCGACGCAGCGGGAGGCTTCCTGGCGGGCGTATTCCTTGGAATAGCCCCGGACGACTTCGATATAGCTTTTGACTCGTTCGGTGGCTTCGACGTGCGCCATCGGCGTCCGTTCCAGGTCGAGCAGATCGGTCGTTTCCGTCTTGATGTATCCCGCTTCGACCGTTTCTCCCTGCCAGGTCTTCTGCGGCATCAGCAGGAAGTTGTCGGGGTTCGTTTCGGTATAGATATATTCCTTGCTCATCTGGAGGCTACCTGTGGTGCAGGTGTCGACGCAAAGGGCGCAGAAGCAGCAGCGTCCGTAGTCGATCACCGGGCGCATCTGATGCTTGCCGGCCACGAGCGGAAGATCGAGTCTTTCGACCATCCGGATGGCGGCCGTGGGGCAGATTTCGCCGCAGGTACCGCAGCCGATGCACAGATCCCAGTCGTTGGTATGAAATCCCCGCAGGTTGTCGGGAGCGGTTCGGGGGGCGGAATCGAGGTTCGACTTGCGCGGGAAGAACAGGTTGTCATTCAGGTAGCTGGCGTTCTTCTTCGTGAAGATCGTCTTCATCGGGTGGGTGACGGGTTTCTTGAACAGGTACTTGAAATGTCTCCAGGCGCCGAAGATGCTGGCGTGGCGATATCTTTTCTTCTCTTCCATCATCCTCACCTACCGATCGATCTCGGGCGAACAGATGCCCATCGTGTCAACCCACAACGCGGCATCGTCGATGCGCGTTCCGGGCATGTACTTTTCGATGCCAAGCAACCCCTGGGGGTAGCTGGCGCCCCGCACGCCGACGCGATACGGATTGGTGCCGCCGTTGGAGACCATGTAATATCCGAATTCGCCCCGACTGGATTCGACGGGACTGTAGACATAACCCTTGGGTACCGTCCAGCGCATCGACTGGCCGTGGCCGGGTTTGACCCGGACCGGACCTTCGGGCATTTTCTTCAAACATTGCCGGATGATCGAAATCGACTGGACGAGTTCTTTGAGTTTGATGTCGATGCGGCTCCGGGCGTCGCTGTACGTCGAGGTCGGAACTTCGAAATCGACCTGGTCGTACCGGGCGTAAGGCATGACCTTGCGGATGTCGTAGGGTTTGCCGACGCTCGAACGCATGCCGATGCCGGTGACGCCGAGTTCCCAGACGACGGCCGCCGGAAGCATGATCGTATCCTTGATTCTCATGATGACGCTCGGATTCTCGATGCCGAGGTCGCGGTACTCGAGGTACCGGGATTCCAGATCGTCGAGAAAGGCGTTGATATCCTTGTCGATGCCTTCGGGAAGATCCTTCCGGACGCCGCCGATGACGATGTACTGGTGATAGACGCGGGCGCCGGTGATCTTCTCGAAGATGTCGAGGATCAGGTTCCGGTCGGCGTGGGCGTGATACATCAGGGTGTAGTGGCCGGTCGGCCCGCCGAGACCGCCGTAGCTCATGAGATGAGCGGAAATCCGGGCGAGTTCCAGGATGATCATCCGGATCCAGTGGGCGCGCTCTGGCACTTCCAGACCGAGCAGTTTTTCCGCGCCGAGGGCGAACGCCATCTCGTTGATGTCGGGCTCGGGGACGCAGACGCGCGGGATTAGGCTGATGTTGTTGACCCAGAGCTTGCGCTCCATGCCTTTTTCGAAGCCGCGGTGCAACATGCCCGGGAGCAGATACGATCGTTTGATGATGTCGCCGTCGACGAACAGGTGGACGGAGGCGTTGCCGTGCATGCCGGGATGCTGCGGGCCGAGGAATAGTTTCATCTGCTTCATTTCTGCACGCCTCCCCGCAGTGACGCCGCCCGCTGCTTACGCAGCTGGCGTTTCGTAAGCTTGGTATTCTGTTCATCGGTCACCGAAAAATCGGCTGTGTAGACCCGTTGCGGGAACTTCCGGTCGCTGTAGGCCTGGGGATCGAAATCCTTGCGCAGGGGCGGGATGTCGTCCCAGCCTTCGAGGATCAGCTGCTTTTCGTAATCGGGATTGCCCGGGAAGCAGACGCCGAAGAACTCATGGCATTCGCGCTCGTAATACTTCGCCCCGGGATAGATCGGCAGAACCGAATCGATCACCGGGTGGTCGCGGTCGATCTTCGCCCGCACTTGTATGTAGACGGGCAGGTCCCAGTTGAAGACGATGTAGACGACCTCGAACTTGTTTTCTTCCAGCCAGTCGACGGCGCTCAGGTACGACAGCTGAATCCAGCCGGCATTCCTGAGTTTCAGGAGAAGATGGTGGACATCACCCGGCGCTACGACGAAGGCGACCTGATAGCGGTCGACCGTTTCGACACCGAGCGGCGTGATTTCGGCTTGGACGAGGTTCTTGACGAACTCGACATTATTCATGGAATTCGTCATGGACGTCGATCTCCCCGAGTGAATTGATTTGATTGGCTTTGTACCATTCGAAGCGTTCGTGATACTTCTTCCAGCCGACGGCGGTCTTGTTCCGGATCTGTTCCATCAGGTCGACGAAGCCGTTCATGACGGATTCGGTGTTGGGCATGCAGCCCGCCACGTAGACGTCGACGGGAATGTACTGGTCCAGCTGGTTGATGACCGCGTGGGAATCGTGGTAGATACCGCCGTTGATCGGACAGGAGCCGAGGGCGACGACGTATTTCGGTTCGCTCATCTGCTCATAGGAATAGATGAGTCTCCTGAGCGTCTTAAGCGACAGATAGCCGGACACGAGCAGAATGTCGGCCTGGCGGGGCGTGGCCATCGGCCCCATGCCCAGACGTTCCATGTCATAGGCGGAAGTCATCGCCGGCGGCAGTTCGATGGCGCAGCAGCCGGTGCAGTACATGAGGAGCCAAAGCGAATTTCTCCGAAAGAAATCGCCGATTTCCCACCATTTGCGGTCGACCTCGACTTTGGAGAGCCGGGTCACCGGCGTAAATTTTGTGCTTTTCAACTTAGATCACCCACCCAAAATAGATTGCGATGATGGCTTGCACCACGGCCAGGATGAGTGGCCATTTGTAGAAGAACTTGACGACCTGATCAATCTTGAACCGGCCGTTGACGTTGGAAATCAGATTGGCGAAGGTGTAGACGACGAAGTACTTGAGCAGAAACTCGATCAGGGTCGCGCCGCCGCCTAAAAAGAGATGGACGAACAGGCTCACTTCGATGAACACGGTGATCTCGTGCATGATGAAGAGCATGCCAAGCTGCTTGCCACCGTATTCGACCATCGGTCCCGAAGCGATTTCACCGGGCGCGATGTAGGTTTCGAAGGGCTTCTTGCCAAGCATCCCCATCAAAGCGAGGAAGCCGACGATGCCACCCAGAGGCAGGGCAATCAAAAACCAGTGGTTGCCGGCGGCCTGCTGGTAAAGCTGGATCGCCGTGAGCGAACTGGAGCCGGCGAGTTTGACGATCGTTAAAACGACGATCATGAAGGGCACTTCATAGGCAAGCATGGTGGTGAGGGCGCGCATGACGCCGATGCTCGCCCAGGGGTTACCCGAGCCGGAGGCCGACATCGCCATGCCGAGCATGCCGACGGCGAGCAGATAGACGAAGATGAAGAAGTTGTCATACGTACCGAAGGCCGAGAAGGTCGACGTGAGTGGCATGAACGCCGCGGTGGCGATGATGCCGCCGACGGCCATGATGACGCCGAAATCGAAAATCCAGCCATGGCTGACGCTCCGTTTGCTCAGGAGCTTGAAGATGTCGATGAATTCCTGATACCATTTCGGGCCTTCACGCTTTTGCAGTCGGGCGATGACCTTGCGGTTGATGCCGGCGACGCTTGTCTGCAGGACGAAGCCGAACAAGGCCACGCCGAGACCGATCAGAATATTGATGATCATAGTATCTCACCCCACAGCAGGAAGAAGATGATGGAAATGATCCAGATCAGGGCGACCTCGACGTAATGCGACATGAAGAATGTCTTGGCCAGCCGCCCGATTTCCTTGACTTTGTGCGCCAATGACTGATAGAAGGAAGTCATCCAGTTCGACTGTTTTTCATACAGTCTTTCCAGCGGGGCGTAGAAATCCTTGGTATAGTGGAACAGATGTTCATCGTGGACGAAGTTGGCGGCGGTATAGGTATCCATGAGGCCGACCTTGCGCGACTTCTTGAGCACGATGAAGATGACAAAGGCGACGCCGACGCCGACGGCGAACATAAGCGAGATGAGCGCCGGATTGAGAACGCTGTTGAAGACGGTGATGTCAAACGCCGCGACGTCGATCGGGACGTAGCCCAGTTCCGCAATCACGTTGTTCGTGAAGCCGAGAATCGCGCCGGGGAAGACGCCGGTATAGACGTTCAAAAGCATGATGATCACGGTCGGGATCAGCATCAGCAGCGGCGCTTCCTTGACCTTGACCTTGTATTCGCTCAGCTCCTGGCCCAAGAAAAGCGCCGCGAGCGGCCGGAACACATAAAGGAAGGACCCGATCGAGCCGAAGAAGACGGCGACGCCGACGAGGATCATGCCCTTGTCGATGACGGCCTGGAAGATCAGCCATTTGGAAATGAAGCCGCCCATCGGCGGGATACCGGCCATCGAAATGATGGCGACGAGGTAGGCAAGATACGTGATCGGCATCTTATGGATGATGCCGCCGAGTTCGCTCATCTTCGTCGTGCCCGTCTGGCGGGCAACGGCGGCGATGGCCATGAATGCTCCGGCGCTTGCCAGAGCGTGCGCCAGGATATGGTAGAAACCGCCCGCGAAAGCAACCGAATTCATCAGACTGAATGCGACCAGGATGTAGCCGCCGTGGCTCATCGAGGAATAGGCGAGCAGTTTCTTGGCATCGTCCTCCTTGATGGCCATCAGCGTGCCGAAGACGATCGACATGCTGCCAAGAATCGCTACGACGTACTGCCCGAGCGGCAGGTCGATTGCTTCGATCAGGACCGATGCCGGGGAGATCCGGATGAGCGCCAGAACGCCGATAAACGCGCCGATCTTGACGAGGGCTCCCGAAAGAACCGGTGAAAACGGATGCGGGGCGTTACCATGAGCGATCGGCAGCCAGATGTGCAGCGGAAAGGCGCCGAGTTTGGCGAAGGCGGCGACGAGAAACAGCACGAACACGAAGATGGCGGGCGTGCCGCTGAGGGCTGCGAGGCCGGCGGTGATGCCAAACGTCCCCGTCGACTGGTAGATGATGAAGATGCCAAGCAGCATCGCGACGCTGCCGGCGACGCTGAAGCCATAGTAGGAAACGGCGGCTTCGCGGCTCTTGCCCTGCGGAATCAAGAATGTCGTCGTCCAGATGATCAGTTCAAAGAAGAAGAACAGTTGGATGAAGTTGTCGGTATAGAAGGCGCCGAGAATGCCCGCGAGGCTCAACAGGAAGAACAGATTGTACGAATTCTTATACTTGTACTCATTCAGATAGTACGGATGGAAGAAGCTGACCATCAGATAGACGAAGACGATGATGATCGCGAAATAGAATCCCAGATAGGTCTGGGTGAACGTCACTCCCGGAAGCAGGTGGACCACAGAATCAAGGTGGTTCGAAAAGCCGAAGTACGCCAACGAAGCGAAGACGAACATCGTCGCGAAGATCGTGAAGATGGAGCCGACGGTCGTATTGAGTTTCGTCAGAAAATAGGCGATGACGGACGCGCCGACGAGAATCAGAATCAACAGTTCGATGCTAGCCATTGTTGATCACCTCCGCAATCGTGTCCACGCCGTTGTCGAGCTGATTGAGCGGTGCGGAATAGGTGCCGAACACCAGCAGCGCCGTGGCGATGACAACGAAGACGATCTTGAAAGACAGACCATATTTGACGTCCAGATCCTTGTCGCCGCGATACCAGAGTTTGACCAGCAATCGGATGAAATAGATGCCTTCGACGAGCGAAGCGATGAGGATGATCGCGACGAAGGCGATCTGGTTGGCTGCCGCGAGCGCGGTCAGGAAATTCAGTTTGATGACGAAGCCGACGAGCAGCGGCATGCCCATGACCGAAAGTGCGGCCAAAGTGAAGGCGATGCCGACGAGCACGTTCTTGGCGAAGAGTCCCTGCAAATCGTTCACGTCGTCGCTGCCGGTATCACCTGCGGCCTTATTGATCACAAGGAACATGACGGTCTTGCTCAAGGCGTTGGCGACGATCAGGAAGACCGCCCAGATGACAACGCCGTTGACGAACAGAAGCGCGATGAGGCTTGCCTGGGCGACGGCACTGTACAGCAGGATCTCCCGGGCTTTCGTCGAAGCGAAGGCCATCGTCTCGCCGAGGACGATGCCGGTGGCGAGAATCACGAGAACGACCGTGAGCAGCGGGCCTTCGAACTGAAAGAGATTGTTGATCAGGCGTCCGAGCACGAAGGCGATTGCCGCGGCGTAGACGCTTGCGATCATCGGTCCGGACATCGTATTGGATTTGCCGAGAACGCCCTTGACCCAGGAGTTGAAGGGAAGCAGTTTCGCTTCGACGCCAAGGCCGATGAACATCAGGACAAACGGCAGGATCAGGTCGGCGTAGTTGCCGCCGGTCTCGATCATTTCGATCATGCCGACCATGTTGAGGGTGCCAAACATCGCATAAAGGATGATGAGTCCGAACAGATAGAGACTGCTGCCGATCGCGCCCAGCACCACATAGTGGAAGGTATGGACCGGCTTCTTGTTCGAAACCGAGATGAGATAGCCCGCGATGCCGGCGATCTCGAGGAAGACGAACAGGTTGAAGAGGTCGTTGGTGAGGACGAGTCCATTCAGTCCCGCCAGCGCCACGAGCAGAATCGAGGCGAAGCCGGCAAACGCCTTCAAATTGAGGAAGGCGATGACCAGGACCAATCCGTTCACCAGAAACAGGGCGATCTTCGCAAACGGATCGAAAAGGAGGTTGATGCCGAGCGGCTGGACGAATCCGCCGATGATGACGAATCCCTCCGGAAGGAAGAACAAAATGACGATGTTGAACAGGGCTGCCGCAAGGAGAAGATAGGGTGCGATCTTCTTGGACAGGATCGAAAGGAAGGCTGCAAGCAACGGGACGGCAATCAACAGGACGGCGCTCATTGAAGGTCCCCCACTTCGTTCAGGTCAAACGTGCCATGGACCCGGTGGATGCTCTTGGCGACCGCAAGGGCCAAGGCCGTCGTGCCGACGCCGATGACGATGGCGGTGAGCACCAGAGCCTGAGGCAGCGGGTCGACGTAAATCAGGGCACCGGCGGCCTCCGTGCTCGTGATGATCGGCGCGATGCCGTCGTAGATGAAGCCGATGCTGATGATGAAAAGGTTGAGGCCGATTTCCATCACGTTCAGCGAAACGATCATTTTGATGACATTCCGGTTGACGAGGATGCCGTACAGACCCAGAACGAATATCACAATAGCTGCATACTGGATCATTTTGCGTCCTCCTCAGTCAGGAAATTGTCGATGATGCCGGAAATCTCGCTACCGACCTTGAGGCCGATCAGGATGTAGAGAATCGGAAAGATGCCGGCGCTCAAGAGATTGCCGACCGTTCCCGCCGGCAGGAAATTCTGCAGGAAGTAGGTCGCAAGCACCAAGCCGAGCAGGCCGATGACGACATACAGGCTGCCGCTTGCGCTTTCAAGGATCTTGAAGCCCTTGATCTTGGCCCGGAACTGATCGTCAGCCAGATACAGAAGCAGGATCGCGCTGGCGATCATGGTGCCGCCGGGAAAACCGCCGCCCGGCGTCAGATGTCCGTGCAGGATGATGTAGAGACCGACGGTCAGGATGACGCCGAATAGCACGCGCGAACCGACCCGGAGCATGAAGTTGGGGCTGAAGTCGGCATCGAGGCGTTTCTGTTTCCGGGAAGCCCCGAACAGCAGGGCAACGCCGAGCGAACTGATGAAGAGGACGGTGACTTCGCCCAGGGTATCAAAACCGCGGAAACCGACGACGATGGCCGTGACGATGTTAGCGGCGCCGATCTCGTCGATCTGGGCGGAATCGAGATACTGTCCGGACACGCGGTCGGCCAGATCAACGTCGCCGAAAGCCGGAAACAGGGTATTGTTGTTCAAAGTGAGGATGATCGCAAGGGCAAGCAGGAGGGTGACGAGGAGGGCCAGCAGATTCTTCAGTTTCATTTGACTCCCTCCTTCCGCGTCGCAAGGAGCGTGAAAACGAACAGGCTGGTCACGAGACCGCTGCCGATCACGGCTTCCGTGATGGCAACATCCGGAGCCTTGAGCATGACGAAGGCGACGACCGCGAGCATCGAAACAAGCGACAGGAACAACACGGCGCTGATCATCTTCTTGGCATGGATCGCCACGAAGACGATCACGACCATCATGACGCCGAGAATCAGGGAAAGGATGTCAAACGCCGTCATGGTCGTCACCTCGCTTTGCCAAATCGTCCTGAACCAGGTTCGCAGGGATCTGCCCGGCCTTGTAGGTGGCCTTGGCGATCGCGCTTGACCCGATCGGGTTGGAGAGGATGATGAAGAGGATGACGAGGACGATCTTGACCGTCCAGCCGGGTTCGGCGAACGCGACCCCGATCAGGGTCGCAAACGCGCCGAGCGTCGTGGCCTTGGTACCGGCCTGGATGCGGGTGAAGGTGTCGGGCATGCGGAGAACGCCGAGGCCGCCGAGCAGGAAGAATAAGCCGCCGATGATCAGGAAGACATTGCTAGCGATTGTCATTTTTCTTGCCCTCCACAAATCTTGCGAACACGACCGTCTCGAGGAACGACAGGATCGCATAGATGATGGCGATGTCCAGATACAGACTGCTTTCGTACACTTTCGCCAGAATGACGATGACGCCGATGGCAATCATGTTGAAGGTATCGAGCGCGACGACGCGGTCACTCAGTTTCGGACCGGCCAGCAGTCTAATCAGGGAAAAGAGCAGTCCGAGTCCCAGCAGGGAGAAGACGAGGATGTCGATCGTACTCATCGGAAGATACCTCCCAGGATTTTCTCGAACGGTCCGCTGATCTGCGCCGAGTTTTCCGCCTCGGTCTTCCCTTTCACATCCACCGTGTGGATATAAAGGGAATCGCCTTCGACGTCAATTGCCAGGGTTCCCGGCGTCAGGGTGATCGAATTGGCGAGCGTAAGCTTACCGAAATCGCCCTTGAGATTCGTCCTGATCCGGACGATCCCCGGATTGAGCGGGATCTTCGGACTGAGGACCCGGCGGGCGATATCGAAGTTGGCAAGCAACAGTTTCCAAAGAAAAACCGGGATATAGACAAACACGAACTTCACGAGTCGCAAAGGCAGAAGGGCATCAATCTGAAAATTGATGTACTTCGCCAACAGGACGGTGAGGATCGCGCTGACGATGCTCCCGAGAATCACTTCGTCGACAGTAAATCCGGCCAGAAACAGATACAAAAGCAGCATAACGACAAAAGTGGTCAGATACTTCATGTACATCCTCCTATTGTGATTTCATCTATGAATCAACCGAATGAACGGTATTGCCATGAATTGTATGCGATGTCTGGCATCAGCGTGAGAAAAGCATGCAAAGCGCGTATGTGGTTTTTCACTCGTCGGTGCCGCCAGGTCGCGGCTCAGGATTTGAAAAGGCGTTTGTAGGTCGCGTAGCCACCATCGAGGTTCTTGGCCATAAAACCGTTTTGTACGAGGATGCGCAGCGCCGAATGAGAACGGACGCCGGAAAGGCAATAGACATGGATCGGCTTCGTCCGTGGCAGTTCTCCGAGGTGACTACGTAGTTTGCCGAGGGGGATGTTCACGGCGTTCGGAAGCGCTCCGCGGGCGAATTCGTAAGGTTCGCGTACGTCCAGGAAATAGGCGCCTTCCTTCGCAAGGCCGGCGATTTCATGCCACTGGAACGTTTCGTCGAGTCCGGACATCAGGTTCTCGCCGTAAAAGCCAAGCATGTTCACCGGATCCTTTGCGGAAGAATAGGGCGGAGCATAGGCCAGATCGAGGTTTTTCAGATCTGTGACGCGCAGATGGGCATAGATCGCCGTCGCCAGGACGTCGATGCGCTTGCATCCGCCCTCGCCGCCGACCGCCTGGGCGCCGTAGATCGCTCCGGTTTCGGGATGGAACAGCAGTTTCATCGCTATCGTTTCCGCACCCGGATAATAATCCGCATGCGAGTCGGGGTGGGTATGGAGGGCGCGATAGGGTAGTCCGGCCGCCTTCAGGGCCTTTTCGTTCATGCCGGTCGAAGCGACCGTCAGATCAAACACCTTGACGACAGCGGTTCCGAGCGCGCCGGCATAGGCGTCCGGGACGCCGCAGATGTCATTGGCGGCGATCCGGGCCTGCTTGTTGGCCGGTCCGGCGAGGGCGATCATCGTTTTGGTGCCGGAAACGAAGTCGGTGATTTCCGCCGCATCGCCGATGGCATAGACATCGGGATCGTTTGTCCGCATGTTCGCATCCGTCAGGATGCCCCCGCGGCCGCCGAGCTCCAGTCCCGCCGCCTTGGCAAGCTGGTTTTCGGGGCGGACGCCGACGGCGAAGAGGATGAGATCAGCCGTGACGACGCGATCGCTTGCCAGAATGATCCGGCGCCCTTCGTCTTCAAAAGCCTTCACCCCGTCGTTCAGGATCAGGTCGACACCGTGGGCGGCGAGATGCCGATGGACGATAACTGCCATTTCCGGATCGATCGGCGTCAGGACCTGATCAGCCATCTCGATGATCGTGACGGTGATGCCAAGATTCTGCAGGTTTTCAGCCATTTCCAAACCAATAAAACCGCCGCCGACGACTGCTGCCGTCGCCGGGTGAAAGGTGGCGATGTAGTCGTGAATGGCGTCGGTGTCGGGAATCGTCCGGAGCGTAAAGAGGTTTTTCGCTTCCTTGATGCCCGGAATCGGTGGTTTGACGGGAGCGGCTCCGGTCGAAATGACCAGTTTATCATAGGCTTCTTCGTAGGTTACGTCCGTTTCCAGGCGTTTGATGATCAGGGTTTTCCGGGAACGGTCGATCGACAGGACTTCGTGTTTTGTCCGGATGTCGAGACGGAACTTTTCCTGCATCTCCGCAACCGTCTGGACGATCAGGCGTTTCCGGTTCTTGATGACGCCGCCGATATAATATGGCAGACCGCAGTTCGCAAACGAGATGTAGTCGCCGCGTTCCAAGACGATGATGTCGGCGTCTTCATCCAGACGGCGTAGCCGGGCAGCGACGCTGGCACCGCCGGCGACACCGCCGATGACGATGATTTTTCTGTTCACGATGATACCTCCTGATATTGGTATCCGATATATAAACTATACAACTTTAACCGCCACAGTCAAGTGGAACGCCCAGGTTTATAAATAAAAGAGCGGAATCCCGCCGAAACGGAATTCCGCCATCCGAAAAAGATGTCGCTTCGCGACGACGGCGGGCGGACAGAATCCACCCGACGTATCGGTGCGAGGTCAGTCTTCGTCGCGATGTTCGATTTGCTTCTCCTTGTCGGCTTTGTTCGCCTTGATCCGGTTCCATACGATCATTTTCAGGGCGCCGAGACCGACGAGGCCGACGACGATCAATACATACCAGTACCATTCCATGATTGATTCCTCCTTTTATTTGAGACCTGATTTTCGGACGAAAGTGCGCATTGCGAACGCACCGAGTGCCAGCGGATAGATCGTACCGATGAGCAGGTAGGCCCAGAAGTCGATGTTGGCGGTGTTCGAGCTCGACATCGCGAGGTTAAGCAGAGCCTTCACCGGCCAGAAGTTCGGGGCGATGCCCAGAAAATACTGGCGCCAGTCCTGCAGTGAATTGAGGATCGAGAGCATCGGGATCATGACGATGATCGCACCCGTCTTGATGTAGGCAAAGCCTTCGATCTTGTTGCGGGCGAAGCCGGCGAAGACGGCGCCGATGAACGGCACGATCAGACTCGACACGACCGAGAAGAGCAGGATATGAACATAGGTGATCTTGTCGAACAAGCCGATCGTGAGCCCCATGTATTCGATCGTATAGGCCTCGGAAGCAAAGAGCTTCAAGCCGGCGCACATCACGATGTTACCCAGGACCGCGAAGACGAACGCATAGATCGTCTTGAAGAGCGCGTAGCCGGAGACCGTCACGGGCGTGACGGCGATCGACCACAGCGTTTTCTCGTCCTTGTTTTCCAAAAGCGAAAATCCGAGGAGCGCGCCCATCATGTAGCCGCCAAGCGAGATCGCCACGACGAAGCCGATGAGCAGGGTGATCGCCCGCGCATTGGTGGCGGCGCCGCTCCGTTCGAGGATCGCCGGCAACAGCCAGCCGCAGATGCCGAGCATCAAAAACGGGTAGAACAGCACGAACGCATTCATCGGATCCTTCAGGATCGTCTTCAGTTCATACTTCAATAGTTTTCCGTATTTCTTCATTTTCATCCCTCGATCGCGTTTTCGCGGAAACGATTATAAATCAGCGCGGGGTAGAGGACGCCGCCCAGGGCGGTGAGCCAGACAGCGGCGACGATGATCCGCAGTGGTTCGACGTCTTTGAAGAGGCTTTCGACGAGGACGTTGGTCGCAAACATCGGCGAAAGCATGCCAAGATACTGCCAGTCGCCCTCGAGGATGCCGAGGGGAACGAGGAAGAGGGGAATGACGAACAGAACGAAGGCTCCCAT
>Ga0268280_1001788_pt1 | contig 13658 bp, 24 predicted proteins | sample saktaG_9_FD_190139 | JGI IMG/M metagenome (GOLD analysis project Ga0268280, IMG submission 190139) | Saline water microbial communities from Sakinaw Lake, British Columbia, Canada - sak_2011_5_24_40m | ecosystem: Environmental > Aquatic > Non-marine Saline and Alkaline > Saline ...
AAGATCAAGGAGAACAGGTAAAAGATAAAATGGAATTAAAGAAAAAAGAATTTACATACCGGGGAAAAACGCTTGAAGAACTTAAAGCACTTGATGTAAGAGAATTTGCAAAATATTTGAAATCAAAACAAAGAAGATCTGTGCTTAGGCAATTCCAAGATATTGAGAAATTTGTAAGTAGAGTAAAAGAAAAAATGGAAAAGGGAAAGAAAATAAGGACGCACAAAAGAGATATTATAATTGTTCCAGGAATGGTTGGAATGAAAATACAGATTTACGACGGGCATAGTTTTATGCCAATAGAAATAATAGGAGAAACGTTGGGACATAGACTTGGAGAATTTGCACTAACTAGGAAGAAAGTATCTCATGGAGATGCAGGGGTAGGTGCAACAAAAGGTTCCAAGGCAAAATCAAAGAAATAAATAATAAATAAAAATGACAGAAAAAAACTACAACCCAGAACAGAAGAATGTGAAGGTAAGCAAGAAAGCTGCAAATATGAATAGAGATATTATAAAAACAGGAAAAGAAAAAATAGCTGAATCTCCAAAATCAGAAATAAAGAAAGAAAATAATGAAGAAATAAAAAGCGAAGAGATTAAAACAGAAGTTAAAAAAATCGAGACAAAAAAAGAGAAAGTTAAGAAAGATAAAGCAATAGTGCAGGGATTAAATGTTCCAATATCAAGCAAGCAATCATTTGCTATAAGCAGATTCATAAAACATAAAGAAATAGGGAAAGCAATAAAAGAACTTGAAGAAATTTTATTGCATAAAAGAGCCTTACCAATGAAAGGAGAGATACCACACAGAAGAGGAAAAGGAATGATGTCAGGAAGATATCCTAAAAATGCTGTAACAGCTTACATAAAATTATTGAAAAGTTTAAATGCAAATGCAAACGTGAATGAAATATCTGTTCCAATAATATCTGAAGCTTATGGAAACTTTGCATCAAGACCTTATGGAAAATTTGGAAGAGTAAGGAAAAAGAGAACAAACTTGATGATAGTAGCAATAGAAAAGAAAATGAAGGAGAAAAAATAGAAAAATGGAAGAAAGAAATGTAATAAAATTTAAAAAAGAAGAATTTGCAGTTAGAGAATACATAAAGAACTCTCTTGGAAAAGGAAAAATTAGTAGAGTAAAAATAGAATATACTCCTGTAGGAGAAAAAATAATAGTCTCAACAAATAAACCAGGACTTGTCATAGGAAGAAAAGGAGATAAAATATTTGAATTAACAAAGGTTCTAAAAGACAGATTTAAGCTTGAAAACCCACATATAGAAATTGATGAGATAATGCGACCTGAATTCGATGCTCAAATAATGGCTGATGAAATTGCATTAGGACTTGAGAGATTCGGACCTTTAAAGTTCAAAGTGATAGCTTACAAAGCCTTGCAGAGAATAATAAATGCAGGAGCTCTCGGAACTGAAATAAGATTAAGCGGAAAACTTCCAAGTTCAAGAGCGAAAACATGGAGATTTGCACAGGGATATATGATAAAAACCGGAGATAGTGCAAAAGTAGTAGATAGAGCACAATCAACTGCACAAACAAGACCTGGAACAGTAGGTGTTAAAGTATCAATACTTTCACCAGATGCATTATTAAAAGATAAAATAGAAATAAATGATGAAATGATAAAGCAATTGTATGAAAATATTGAAATAAACAAGGAAAAAGATTTACAAACTAATATTAAACCAAAAGAAAATAAAAAATCAACGAAGAATAAACACTTGCCTCTAAAGAGACAAGAAAAGGTTTCCAAAGGAGAATAATAAAATAAAATGGCTGTTTTAAAATTTAAAGAATTGAAAAAAATGAGCAACGAAGAAAGAGAAAAGAAAATGAAAGAATTAAAAATGGAACTTATAAAATCCAAAGCAGGAGCAGCAAAGGCTGGAAGCTCCAAAATAAAACAAATAAAGAAAATTATCGCAAAAATAATCACAATCAATTCAGAACATGGAAATATGTCCAAAGTGTGGCTTGCCTAAACAAGCATGTGTATGTGAACAGATTGTAAAAAGTTCACAGAGAATAAAAGTATCAACAGATAAGAAAAGATACGGAAAGATAGTAACTGTTGTTACTGGATTCGATACCGGAATTGACATAAAGAACATCGCAAAAGCCCTGAAAAATGAATTGGCTTGCGGAGGAACAGATAAGAATGGTATAATAGAACTTCAGGGAGACCATACAAAGAAAATAAAGGAAATACTGGTCAATCTCGGTTTTGACAAAGAATCCATAGACTAAAACAAAAACACATAATAAAAATGAAAGAAAAAGAAAAAACAGAAAAAAAAGGCTCTAAAAATGCCAATAAAAAAGAAGAAAAAACAATAGTCGGAGCAGTAACAACATGTTCTGATAGCGATTGTCATATTCATGGTAATCTCAAAACGCGTGGAAGAATTTTTGAGGGAAAAGTAATAAAGAAATTTTACAAGAGAGTGGTTATTGAATTCGAAAGAACAAGTTATATAAGAAAATATGAAAGATATAAAAAATCAAGAACAAAGATACATGCAAGGCTTCCAAATTGCATGAAGGATATCATAAACATTGGTGATTATATAAGGGTGCAAGAATGCAGACCTTTAAGCAAGATAATACATTTTGCAGTCATAGAAAAAATAAAAAATGCAGAGGTAAAAAAATGATAGAAGAAAAAGATATAAAAGCAATATATGAAGGGTTTTACAAAATTGCTGAAGCAATGGGAGAATCTGATTATACCCATGAAATAAACTGGCAATTACATTTACAATTGACAAATAGGATTGGACCAATAGAAGGGTCATCTGAAGAAATAAGGAAATTAAACGGGATTGCCCTTAAATTAAGGGAAGAATATTGGCCAAAATTTGAAGGATTAGAAAAAAGACAAAAAACATTGGAGGCACAATTAGCATGAAAGCAATAAGCGCGAGAGCAACACGTGGATTAAATGTTGGAGCAAATATGGTAGCTGCTGATAATAGCGGAGCAAAAATAGTAAGACTTGTTTCGGTAAAAAAGGGAAAGGGAACAAAAGGAAGACAAACATCTGCAAAAATAGCTGATTGGGTAAAAGTAAGCATTAGAAAAGGAATTCCAGATATGAAGGGGAAAGTTTTCGATGCTGTATTAATAAGACAGAAAAAATCCTATAGAAGATTTAACGGAGAAAGAATAGCATTTGAAGATAATGCTGTTGCTATTCTTAAAGATGAAAAAGGAAATCCAAAAGGAACCCAGATAAAAGGAGCTGTTGCAAGGGAGGTAATGGAAAGATGGCCAACAGTAGCAAAAATAGCTACAATAGTATATTAATAATAAACCTAAAATGAAAAACAAATTTTCAACAAAATGGAAGTCAAGTAAGCGACCAGGAAAGAAAAGAAAGTATCAAGCAAATGCTCCTCTCCACATCAAAAAGAAATTTGTAAGAATAAATCTTTCAAAAGAACTTAGAAAGAAATATGGAAAAAGAACTATCGGAGCAAGAAAAGGAGATAAAGTTAAAATAATGAATGGAGAATTTAGGAAAAAGGAAGGCAAGATAACAAAAGTATTGCTTAAAAAAAGAAAAATAACTATTGAAGAAATTCAAAGGAAAAAAAGAGATGGTTCAAAGATTGATATAAAAGTAGACCCATCAAATGTACAAATAATAGAACTTGATATGAATGATAAAAACAGAGAAAAAATACTAAATGTTTCTAAAAAAGAAACCGAAGTAAAACCAACTGGAGAACAAAAGAAATGAGTCACCTAAAAAGACATGAAATTCCAAAGAACTGGCCTGTTCCAAGAAAAGGAACCACTTATTTAGTTAAACCTTTATCTGATTTATCAAATAGTCTTCCTTTATTGATTGTATTAAGAAATCTATTAAAAGTTGCTCAAAACAGAAGAGAAGTAAAAAGAATCATACATCTAAAACAAATTCTACAAAACACTAAAATAATAAATGATGATAAAGCAAGCCTTTATCTTTTTGATACATTATCATTGCTTCCTTTAAAAAAGAATTATAGGTTACAATTATCAAAAAGTGGAAAGTTTGAAATAAATGAGATAAAAGAAGGAGAAAATAATCATAAGATTGCAAAAATAACAAATAAAAGAACTCTAAAAGGGAAAAAAACCCAATTAAATTTAAGTGATGGAAGAAATTTCTTATCAGATATAAAGTGTCAAGTTAATGATTCTGTTTTAATAAATCTAAAAGAAGGAAAAATAGAAAAATGTCTTCCATTAAAAGAAGGAGCAGAGGCTTTAGTTACTGTTGGGAAACATAGTGGGGAAAACGGAAAAATCCATAGTATAGACAGTAAGGAAAAGATGGTAAGTATAATTGTTGGGGGATCTAATGTTAACGTATTAATTAAACAATTGATAGTCACAGGATAAGATGAAAACACAAATAAAAACACAAATGAAAATGGAAAAGAGAACAGAGAATATAATGAAAGAGATAAAAATAGAAAAAGTAATTTTAGGTATTGGAGGAACAGGAGATGAATTAGAAAAGGGCTTTAAATTATTGAAATTCATTACAAATAGAACTCCTTCAAAAAGAAAATCTAGAAAAAGAATTCCTGAATTGGGAGTTAGACCAGGATTGTTTGTTGGAGCAATTGTAACAATAAGAAAGAATTTTGATGAGATTCTTAAAAGATTATTGTCTAGCGTTGATAATTCTCTCAAAAAGAGTCAGGTTGCAGAAAATGCTTTTTCATTTGGAATAAAAGAATACATAGAAATTCCTGGGATGGAATACCAAAGAGATATAGGAATAATGGGGCTTGATGTTACTATCTCTTTTAAAAGAACTGGAAAAAGAATTACTCTTAAGAAAGTAAAAAGGGGAAAAATACCAAAGAGACACAGAATAAGCAAAGAAGAAATAATTAAATTCATGGAGGAAAAGTTTAATACAAAATTCATATAAAATGACAGCAAGTGATTGGAGAAAAACATTGAAGCAACTGGAAACAAAGCCTGTAAAAGCCCAAAAATTCATAAAGCATAATAAACCAAAAGAAAGAACAACAGGTATTGCAAAGAAGAAATGTGAAAGATGTGGAAGATTTGGAGCACATATAAAATCATATGGATTGAATTTATGCAGACATTGTTTCAGAGAAATAGCGGAGGAGATAGGATTCAACAAATATTCATAAAATGTCACAAGATATAGTTTCAGATGCACTTAACATGATGAGAAATGCAAAAAAGGCAGGAAAAACAGACGTAGAAATAAAAAAAATGTCAAATCTGCTAATAGAAGTATTAAAAATAATGAAACAAAAAGAGGCAATTAAAAAATATAAAATAAATGTCCAGGATAAGAGCGTTGAGATTAGCCTCGGAAAATTTTCAGAATGCAAAGCGATAAAACCAAGATTCACTGTTGATAAATCCCAAATAGAGAAATATAGAAGACGGTATCTACCATCAAGGAATATTGGAACAGTGATAGTCTCAACCAACAAGGGCTTATTGACTCATGAAGAGGCATCAAAAGAAGGTGTAGGAGGTTGCTTAATAGCTTACTTTTACTAATGAGAAAAGAATTTATTCAAACTATAAAAATCCCTGAAGATGTTCAGATTGAAATAATTGAAAATCTGATTAAAATAAAAGGTAAAGAGGGAGAGAATGAAAGGGAATTTAGAACAACCGGATTAATCTTTGAAAAAAAGAATGATGAGATTATAATAGGGGATAAAAAAGCAACAAAGAAAGAGAAAAAAATGATAAACACCATAAAAGCACATATAAAAAATATGATTAAAGGTGTGCAAGAAAAATTTGAATATAAATTAAAGATATGTTACAATCACTTTCCATTTACAGTAGAATTAGGAAATGATGAGGCAATAATCAAGAATTTTCTAGGAGAAAAAATCCCAAGAAAACTAAAAATTCCTAAAGGAGTTAATGTAAGAATTGAAAAAGATATTGTAATTATAAATTCCCACAACAAGGAACTTGCTGGACAAGCTGCTGCAAATTTTGAGACTGCAACAAGGATAAGACTCCGTGACAGAAGAGTGTTCCAAGATGGATTGTTTATAATAGAGAAAAATGGGAGGGCAATATAATGGTTAAGTTTCTTAGAAGAAATTCAGATAGGCATTCAAAATTAGGAAGAAAAAGAAAGAAAAAACAAGTTTGGAGAAAACCAAAAGGAAGACATAATAAAATGAGAGATAAGAGGAGAGGATATCCTGCTGTTGTAAGCATAGGCTACAAAAAAAACGATAGGAGGAGAGGAAAATTAGAAGGAATGAATCCTTTCATTATCAATAATTTAATGGATCTTGACAAAATAAAAACAGGAGAGATAGGAATAATTGGTAGTATTGGGATGAAAAAGAAAATAGAGATAATTCGAAAGGCAAAAGAAAGAGGAACTTCCATCTATAATGTTAACATAAAAAAATTCCTAAAAGAACATATGAAAAATGAAAGTTCAGCCAACAAGGAGGAGAAAAAATGAACCTAAAAAAGAAAAAAGAATTAGCTGCAAAAACTCTTGGAGTTGGAAAAAATAAAATAGTCTTTTTGAAATTGAGAATTAGTGAAATTAAAGAAGCTATAACAAAACAAGATATAAGGGATTTGCATAATGAAGGGGCAATTTTAATAAAGCAAGCATCTGGAAGAAAGAAAGTGAAAAAGATGAAAAGAAGGAGAAGCACGGGAAATATAAGGAAAAAAATTAGGGGAGAAAAAAGGAAATATGTTAACTTAACAAGAAAATTAAGAAAGCATTTAAGAGAACAAAAAACAGGCAAAAGAATCTCAAGAGAACAGACTGGAGAAATAAAAAAGAAAATTAAAAACAGGGAATTTAAAAGTAAATCAAATTTAAAGGAATATCTTAAAAGTTTAAACAAATAAAATGATAAAAGTTAATAGACGAAGAAGAAGAGAAGCAAAAACAGATTTTGCAAAAAGAATAAATCTTTTGAAGGGCGAAAGCCCCAGAATTCTTTTTAGAAAAACAAATAGATATTTGATTGCTCAGTATATTAAAAGTATTGATGCTCAAGACAGTGTTGAATTTGGATTTAATTCAAAAGTTCTTCTAAAATATGGTTGGCCTGAAAAAGCTTCAGGAAGCCTAAAGACAGTTACAGCATCATATTTATTGGGAATTTTAGTTGGAAAAAAAATAACAGACAAAAAGAAACTTCCAATATTGGATTTGGGAATGATAAGAACCGTGCATAAATCAAGAGTCTATGCATTTATCAAGGGGCTAGTTGATTCTGGAATAAAAATAAAATATAAGGAAGGAATTTTCCCAGATGAAAGCAGGATAAAGGGAGAGCATCTTAAAAATAAAATTCCTTTTGAAGAAATTAAATCTAAAATAATCAAATAAAATGAAAAATAACAAAGAAGACGTTGCAAAAACCGTAAAGGCTTACAAGGAATTTTCTGAAAAGAAAATTGAGGAAAAATCAGCAAAAACAGAAGAAGTTACAGAAGAAATGATAGAAAGTGAGATTGTAAAAGAAATTATCGAAGAAGAAAAAGGAAAAAAGGAAAAAATCAAAGAACTTGAGGAGAAAGATAAGGTTGTAGTAATTGATGAAGCAAGAGTTTTAAGAAGAGGAGAAAAAAGCAGGGAACAAATAATTTCAGAATGGGAACCAAAAACTCAAATTGGAAAAGATGTTAAAAACGGTAAAATAAAGAATATTGATGAAATTCTTGATAAAAGAAGAAAAATACTTGAATCAGAAATAACAGATTTTCTATTAAATATTAAATCAGATCTTCTTTCTATAGGACAGTCAAAAGGTAAATTTGGGGGTGGAAAAAGAAGAGCATGGAGACAAACTCAAAGAAAAACACAAGAGGGAAATATTCCAACTTTTTCAACACTCACTGTTGTTGGAGATGAAAATGGACATGTTGGAATAGGTTCTGGAAAAGCAAAGGAAACTCTTCCTGCAAGAGATAAGTCAATGAGAAAAGCTAAATTGAATATATTTAGAATTAACAGAGGATGCTCAAGTTTTGATTGTTCTTGTTCAGAACTCCATACAATACCATTTACAGTCAAAGGCAAATCAGGAGGAGTTAGAATAACATTAATACCTGCCCCTCAGGGAACAGGATTAGTAGTTGCAAATGAATTGAAAAAAGTTCTAAAATTAGCTGGAATAAAAGATGTGTACAGCAAAACATTTGGTAATAAAAGAACTACTTTTAATATAGTCAAGGCATGTATAGATGCATTAAAGAAAACAAATATGGGAGAAGAAAAATGATTGCTGTAATAAGAATAACAGGAGATGTAAATCTTTCTGGAAGAATCAGAGAAACTTTCAATAGGTTAAGGTTAAGAAGAAAATATAGTTGCATAGTTTTAAACCCAACAAAAGAACAGCAAGGAATGATAAAAGAAGTAAATGATTTTGTAGCTTTCGGAGAAATCAGCGACGATATGCTTAAAAAATTAAAGGAGAAACGTGGAAAAGCTTCAAATCCTAATTTCTTTAGGTTGCATCCTGCAAGAGGAGGAATAAAAACCAAATTCCATTTTCCAAAAGGAGTTTTAGGAAATCATAAGGATAAAATAAATGATTTGATAGAAAAAATGCTTTAAAATGAAACTGAAAAAAAGAACAAAGGCATCTAGAATGCATGGCAAGGGAACAGGAAGTCATGGATGGGGATTTAGAAAGAAACATAAAAAATCAGGACATAGAGGAGGAAAGGGAATGGCTGGTAGTGGAAAGAGAGCTGACCAGAAAAAAAGTCTAATTTTAAAATTATATGGACATGGATATTTTGGAAAACAAGGAATAACAAGTAAGGGAACAGAAAAGGACAAGAGAAAAAGAATAAACCTTTTTGACATTGAAATCAATCTTAATTCTTATATAAAAAAGGGAATTGTAAAAAAAACTAAAGACGGAATAGAGATTAATCTCAATAATTACAAGATTCTTGGAGATGGCGAAGTAAAAAATAAATTAATAATAAAAGCTTTGGAAGCATCAAAATCAGCAATAGAAAAAGTTAAGAAAGCAGGTGGAGAAATAATACTACCAAAGAGTTCACTTAAGAAGAAAGAATCTGCTAAAAAAAAGATATTGAATAGATTAAATTGAAATCAGATTAATCAGATAATTTCCAAACAAAATGAATTTAAAAAACATATTTAATTTTATTCCAGAGGTTAGAAAACCAGAGGAAAAAAAACTCAGCTTCAATGTTAAGCTGAAGTGGACTTTAATTATTCTTGGTGCCTTTTTTATTCTTGCAAATATTCCTTTATATGGACTTTCTGCAAATGCTCTTGAAAGATTTGAATATCTTGCTATAATTCTTGGTACTGATTTTGGAAGTATAATTTCACTTGGAATAGGGCCAATAGTAATGGCTTCTATTATATTACAATTGTTAACAGGTGCGGGAATTTTGAACATAGATACAACAACCACTGAAGGCAAGAAATTTTTTCAGGGATTGCAAAAAATAATTGTATTCTTCTTCATAATTTTTGAATCTCTTGTCTATGTAATGATGAATGGTTTGCAGGCAGCTCCTGGATTTGCTCCCTTATTAATTTTTCAACTTATACTTGGGGGATTGGCAATATTTTACATGGATGACGTTACACAAAAATGGGGATTTGGTTCAGGTGTTAGTCTCTTCATAGCTGCAGGAGTAAGCTGGAGACTTATAACAAGTGCCTTTCAATTCATAAACCAACAAGGGAAAAATTGCTTGCTTGACTTCAAAGAAACAGCTTGCCCTGGAAAAGTCCTTGTTATAATACAATCACTGATAAACAAATATCCTGTTGAATTCCTTTCTGCATTTGCAGCTATTGCAACAACAGTAGTTATATTCTTGATAGTTGTATGGGTTCAATCACTAAAAGTTGAAATTCCTCTTTCCTTCGGAAGAATAAGAGGGTATGCAATGAAATGGCCATTATCATTTTTCTATGCTTCTGTTATTCCTGTCATATTAACAGCTGCATTAATAGCAAATATCCAACTGTTCGGAGGAATACTTGAAAATGCAGCTTCATCATGCATAGAAGAAGGCTGCACTGGAATAGCTAAATTTGCATCTTACTTTGGCTGGCTTGGGCATTTTGTCAACGGACAAGCTGTTTCTGGATTATCATTCTGGATGGGCTCAACAAATATACTTGAACTTATAATCAGAGGGGGATTTTTACCTATCTTTTTATTGCAGGGACTGACGCATATTTTATTCTTTGCATTTTTTTCAACATTGTTTGCAGTATTCTGGGTAAAAACTTCAGGACAAGATGCAAAATCACAAGCTCATAAATTGTCTGCATCAGGAATGCAGATTGCTGGCTTTAGACAAGATGAAAGAATTTTGGAAAGCATTCTTGACAGGTATATCATACCTCTTACTGTGATGGGTGGAATTGCAATAGGACTTCTGGCAGCTGTTACAGACTTATTAGGAGCATTAGTTTCAGGAACAGCTGTATTGCTTGTAATAATGATAATGTATCAAATGTATCAAAACATTGCTCAACAGCATCAGATGGACATGAACCCTTCATTCAGGAAATTCTTTGGAAGTTAAGGTTTAAAAGAACAAAAAACTTACAACAAATATGGACACTCAAGGAAAAGAGGGAAGCTTTACTCCTATTTTTATTGTAATGATTGCTTCTCTTCTTATTGCGTTTCTGTGGGATAAAATTCCATTCATAAAGGAAGGAGTGGAATTTATATTAAATCCCACTGCAGGAACTCTCCTAAACTGGAATATCACATTTGGTATGATAATCATAGTAGCATTTATTTCATTTCTTATAACACTCATACAAAAATATGCAACAGATCAGAAAACTTTGAAAGAGATGAAAGATGAACAAAAAAGGTTAAATGAAGAGGCAAAAAAGCTAAGAGATAATCCTGCAAAGATGATGGAAATACAAAAAGAAAGCATGAAATTCATGATGCCAATGATGAAACTAAGCATGAGAGCATTGGTGTTTACAGGCATTCCTCTTATATTATTCTTCAGATGGTTTAACGATTTTTTTGTTTCTATTGGAAGTCCGAAATTTTTTGGGATAATGGGTTGGCTTCTTTTCTATATTCTATCATCAATAATCTTTAGTAGCATATTCCGAAAAATTTTAAAAGTGGTGTAATCAGAGAATTCTATGGAAAAAGAAAAGGAAAACGAATTAATGATGAAATTAAGCTTTTTTGAACAGCAAATAAATCAAATTCAGCAACAATTAGAAATAATAGAAAAAAACATAATTGAAATGAATTCACTTAAAATTGGGTTGGATGAATTCAAAAAAGCTGAAGGCAAAGAAGTATTAGCACAAATAGCAAAGAATATATTTGTTAGAACAAAATTGATTTCTGATGAATTAATAGTAGATATAGGAAGTGGCAATTTTGTTAAAAAGAGCATAGAAGATACAAAAGAGTTAATCGGGGAGCAGAATAATAAGCTGGAAAAAATCAGGGAACAGCTTAATTCAGCTCTGGAAAAAATAAACGACGAACTTACAAAAACAATGATGGATGCCCAGAATAAAAAAGATTAATTTTTATTAACTCTTTTTATAAAATCATTATATTTCAAAATTCCAAATTCAGAAATAATTTTTGTTATGTATTTCTTTTGAACAAATTCAAATGCTGGATTTTTAATCTTTATATCTTTTGGGGCTTTATCCCAGACTTCATTTAATTTCCTGTTTTCTATAGGAATATTTTTTGGAGAATATTTCCATGAATCTGCAATAATATACACTTGAACTTTACTCTCTTTTGCTATTTTTGAGAACATTCCACTTCCAATTTTATTAATTATTCCATTTTTAAGAAGCGCATCTGCCCCAAAAAAAATCTTGGTGGATTTCTTTATTGCTATCATCGCAGCTGAATCGATAAATAAAGTTACTTTTATTCCTGCATTTTTCAATTCATTTGCTGTCTTTCTTCCCTGCATAAGAGGTCTTGTTTCAGTGTTGTATACCTCAAACTTTTTACCTTTTCTTTTTGCATATTTAAGTGCATTAATTACATTAGTTGAATGACAATGAGTAAAAACCGTGTCACCATTTTTAATTAATTTTACTATACTTTTATTGATATTATCTTGAGCATAATCAAAATGCTTCATAATCTCTTGATATTTTTGGTTTTGCATTTTGTTTAATACATTTTCAAGCATTGGTTCTGTTGGTCTTGCAGACATAAGAATCTTTTTTGACCTTTTTGTTGGAATTAGAGAATAGGCATAAAGTGCTTTTTTTGCAATGTTTCTTGCTCCCTGTATTTTAACTTCCTTTATATCCTTAATAATTTTATTAAATTTTTTGATTTTGGAAATATTTTGGGGCATAATTAATAAAAGGAATATTAATATAAAAACTATTCTAATCTTGCAGTTGCTAATTTATCCATTATTATCATTCGGTATTCTTACTAACATTTAAAAATTCTCCTTTTTTTATTAAGAATATGCTAGAATCCCTGATAAATCCAAAAAGAGTTGAAAAAGGTTCATGGAAAATGTTTTTCATCGGATTTGTTTATGCTTCTCTTTCATTGTTACTTGTTAAACTATTCTTTGCGAAGGATGTTGTTTTATCACAATATTCAGGAATGATTGTTATTACTTTTTGTGTGATGTTTTCTCTACCATTCATGTATTATTTAATAAAAAAAGAAGAAGAACAAGACGAACACATTGAGGGATTTTTCAGTGTATGGAGAGCGCACAGTGACGCAATATATGCATTTATATGGCTATTCTTTGGATTTGTTATAGCATTTTCTTTTTGGAACATAGTTCTTGGAGATTCAAATCTTTTCAATGCTCAAATTGAAACATACTGCATGATAAATAGCCCTGGAGGTATAGAAAAATGCATTGAGTTATACAGTTTTACAGGAGATTCAATTAATCTTCATGGTTCATCAACATCTACCGGAAGACTTTTTTCCATAATGGAAAATAATATGTATGTTATGATTTTTACAATAATATTCTCTTTGATATTTGGTGCAGGAGCAATTTTTGTGCTTGCATGGAATGCAAGTGTAATCGCTGCTGCAATAGGGATATTCACAAGATATAATCTGGCAGACATTCCTCTTGGACTCTTGAGATATATGGTTCATGGATTCCCTGAAATAACAGCTTATTTTGTAGCAGCTTTGGCAGGCGGAATGTTTGGAACAGGAATAATGAGGCATGGAATAAAAAATAAATTGTTCTTGAGAGTTCTTGAGAATGTTATTATTCTTATATTTATATCTATTTTAATTCTTATATTGGCGGCATTTATTGAAGTTTATCTAACCCCTCTTTTCTTCAAATAAAATATGGTGTGAGATTGAAGTTCATTAAATTTAAAAGCTTTATACAATTTTTATATTAATGGTTGAATCTATACTTTTAATTACTATTTTTATTGCATTTTTTTGCACTTTTCTTGTTTTTCCTTTTTGGATAAAAAAGGCTAAGCAAATTGGATTAATGTGGGGAGATATGAACAAACCAAATCAAAAAAAAGATGTAGCAGGTTCAGGGGGATTAGTTGTTGTTTTCGGTTTTATTCTTGGTGTTTTATTATATATTGCTATAAAGACTTTT
>Ga0268280_1001793_pt1 | contig 13619 bp, 17 predicted proteins | sample saktaG_9_FD_190139 | JGI IMG/M metagenome (GOLD analysis project Ga0268280, IMG submission 190139) | Saline water microbial communities from Sakinaw Lake, British Columbia, Canada - sak_2011_5_24_40m | ecosystem: Environmental > Aquatic > Non-marine Saline and Alkaline > Saline ...
CTCAAAAAAAAGAGGCCGAATTGAATAAGAAAAAATTAGAGGTGGAATTAAGAGAGTCAAATTCAGAGTTTATAAAAAAGGCTCAGATAGATCGAGATGAGATAACCAAAGAAATAGAGTCGGATAATGAGCAATTGGATATGTTGAATGAAGAATATCAAGAATACCTTATTGATTCTACAAAAGTTATCTTATTGTTGGAGGGCATAGAAAAAACACTGGATATTCTTAAAGACCTAATCAAAGATGGTAAAATCCCTCCAAAAGTTAGAGATACTTTTCTTAAGGAATTGTTAGCTAAAAAAGAATGTATTTGTGGAGCGGACATTAGTCACGGAAAAAGTCGGGATAAAATTCTTGAATTACTAAACGAAATGGAATATTCAGATGTTGCAGATGAAGCAAACGAGTTGAAATACAATCTTAAAGCTCAAATATTAAAATTGAAAGAATTTGATAAAAAAACAGATGGTTATCTAAATAAAATAGAGGTTTTAACAAAGAAGATAGGACTAAAAAATGGTAAACTTTCAGAGATAAGTCAAAAACTAAGAAAGTATAAAGACTCCCCTGAAAAAATAAAGGAAAAAGAAGAAGCAATTTTAGATTATACCTCTTCAATTGAGACTTTAATTGCTACAATTGCAGTAGCGAAGAGAGAAGAATTAGAGTATAATAGAAAATTAGAGGAAAAGAAAACAGAGTATAAAAAGAAATTAGAAAAAAGCAAGAAAAATCAAGAATCTGTTAAGAAAATAGCATTTTTAGACGAATGTATTAAAAATCTCTCTGTATTAAAAGAAGAGATGCTTAATGAAATAAGAAAAGAAATAGAGGTCAATGTACAGAAGAATTTTTTTGAAAATCTTATAACTGAAAAAAAATTGAAGGAAATAACTATCAATGAAAATTATAAAATTTCTGTAATAACTGAAGAGGGTTATAATACTCTAAAAAGCCTTTCTGCAGGAGAAACACTTTGTTTAGCACTGTCATTTATGGCTGCATTAAGAAAAGTTTCTGGTTTTCCAGCACCAATTATAATTGATACTCCCCTGGCTAAAATCGATGAAGAGTATCGCGAAAATGTCATAAACTTCTTAATAAATTCACTAAAAGGAAATCAAATAAATTTATTGGTTATGAGCTCTGAATATACGTCTCAAGTACGTAATTTAATTAAGGCTCATATAAATGAAGAATTTGAAATTAAATTTGATAGAGACTCCGGTGTCTCGAATGTAGAATAACCATGGCCGAAACAGATAATAAAAAACCCATAATTGATATAAACGAAGAATTCAAAAGAGATATAGATATCATCGAAAGAAGCGGACCACTAAAAGGTCATAATCATAAGCATATCTTTTTATTAGCACTTGCACTTGGAGTTGAAAATGGGAGACCCAAACCAATTAAGAAGAAATTATCTGGTGGATTTTTGAGAAGAGAGCAGTTTAGCGATGAAGAAGAGGCACTTATTCGTTCTATTGCTATTAGTCACACAAAAGGTGTTGATATACTCAAAAAAGAAAATTTTACAAAAATTTATGAGATTGTTGAAGAATACGCAAATGCCGGATTCCCAATATTACAATCACTTCTATCCAGTCCTGGAACTTTTGAAAAGAATTTACATTCTAGACTTAATAAAAAAATTAGAGATTATAAGAAGCTGATATCTTAATGTGATCACTTTAAAGTGATCAAAAACCCATAGAGATCTTTAAAAAGATCTATTTCTTATCATTTATATGAAAAAAGATAATGTGTTATTGGTTGAACCAAATTTTCCTTATCCAAACAAAAGCAAACAGGGTGCAAATGAAATTCATAAAAACTTTGTACCTATAAGTCTTCTTAAGTTTGGTGCGATGCATAAAAATAGGGGGGATCAAGTTAAACTAGTAAGGGGCAAGAAAACCCTAGAAGAAATAGGATTTAAACCCAATAGAATACTTGTAACTTCCTTATTCACTTACTGGTCCAAATACGTTTGGGACGTAATAGAGTATTATCGGAAAACCTTTCCCGAATCCGAAATTTGGATGGGGGGCATTTATGCCACATTACATTCGGAAACTGACAAGTTTAAAGAATTGAAAAAAAGGTTTAATATCAAAGTTCATAGGGGGGTTAATGAAGAAGCTGAAAAGTTTCTCCCAGATTACACTCTAATTCCTAAAGTAGAATATCATGCAACACATATGATGAGGGGTTGTATTAGGCGATGTTCATTCTGTGGTACTTGGAAGATTGAACCAAAGTTAATGCATAAAGATGTAAAATGTATTTCGGAGGAGATATTAAGAGCGGGTAAAACCAAAATTATATTCTATGACAACAACTTGTTAGCAAACCCAAATATCTCTGAAATATTAAAAGAGCTACCTAAATTAAAAATAAACGGAAAGCGATTATCTTTCGAATCCCAAAGTGGAATTGATGGGCGATTACTCGAAGCAAAACCAGAATTAGGTCCATTACTTAAAAAAGCGGGGTTCCAAAATATTCGTATTGCTTGGGATAATCTAATTGATGACCGAGATTCTATTAAACGACAAATTGATATACTTTCCAAGGCGGGTTATGCCTTAAAGGATACTTCTGTTTTTATGATTTATAATTTTGATATTCCCTATGAAATAATGTTAAAAAAGGTAAAAAACTGTGAAAAGTGGGGCGTACAAATAATCGATTGTAGATATCGCCCCCTAGATTTGGATTTTGATAACTATAATCCCCATTTAAGAAAAGGTCAACCTGCTGGAAGTTTTTACATCCATAAACAATCTGGCTGGACCGATAAGAAAATAAGAGATTTTAGAATTACTGTAAGACAGCACAATATCGCGATTAGATATGCTAAAGATAAGAAGATCGGATATCAAAATGAAATGGAAAAATGGAGTGCAATACATAACACTTATAAATTCTTTAGTTTAGGATCACCACCACAAATGAGTTCTATAAATAAGAATAAAAACATCCATAAAAAGATTATTTTACTTAATAAGTTAAAAAATTATTATTTAAGAAATAAATTAAAAAAGCCCGATTTTAAAAATTTAAAGAAAAAAGAAATAAATCACAAAACAGATTTTCTTTTAAAAAAATATGATTTGGTCAATTAACCTTAAAAAGTTGGGATTCTTGAGAAATTAATGGATAATGAAACCAATATTCAAGAACTAAAAGAAAAAGTAAAAAAATTCTGCGATGAAAGAGACTGGGATCAATTTCATAATATCAAAGACCTGGCTATTGCTCTTTCAATAGAATCTTCTGAGTTACTCGAGCATTTTAGATGGAAAACAAATGACGAAGTTAAAAGTAAAATGGATAATCCTGAAAAGTTGGGCGAAATAAAAGATGAGATAGCGGATATACTGTATTTCTTACTAAGAATTGCACAAATGAACAATATTGATTTATCAGAGGCCCTAAATAAAAAATTAGAAAAAAATAATAAGAATTATCCTGTAGAAAAAGCTAAGGGATCAAATAAAAAATATAACGAATTTTAAGGATGATAGTTTACCAAACCAACAAGAAAAAATTTCTTGAAGATGCTTCTAATAGCATCGAAGAAATAATTAGATCACGCATAAAAGAAAAATTAAACATAGATATAAAACCTGAAAGTTCAGAGTATATTTCTTGGCAAAACTCATTAGGAAGAGCCATGTATCATATCTTAAACACCAAAATTATCCCTGATGACTCTGGAATTGCGATTGAATACTCAATTGCTCGAACAAAAAATAGAATAGATTTTATTATTACGGGACAAAACGAAGAAGGTAGGGATATAGTAATAATAATCGAGCTTAAACAATGGACACATATAGAACTTACCGAAAAAGATGCAATTGTAATAACTCGATTTAAGAAAGGATTGAGTGAAGAGCTACATCCATCTTATCAAGCGTGGTCTTATTCAACACTTCTTCAGGGATTTAATTCAGCAGTATATGATGAAGGAATGATATTATTACCTTGTGCCTATCTGCATAATTGTACAGATGAATCGGTTGTTAAAAATAAATTTTATGAAGATTATTTAACTAAATCTCCTGCATTTTGCAATAAAGATAAAGAAAAACTACAAGAGTTTATCTCTAAACATGTAAAATATGGGGATAAAAAGAATATACTTTTTAGGATTGAAAACGGAGAAATAAAACCTTCCAAAAGTCTTGCAGACAGTTTGGTATCAATGATAAAAGGCAACCCGGAATTTGTAATGATTGACGACCAAAAATTAGTATATGAAGAAGCATTATCCTTGGGTAAAAAGTCAAGCAAAGATAATAAAAATGTGCTAATTGTTGAAGGCGGACCTGGTACTGGAAAGTCTGTTGTTGCTATTAATTTGCTAGTTGCTCTAACAAAACTTGGTCTAAATACTAGATATGTTACCAAAAATTCTGCGCCTAGAGATGTTTTTGAAAGTAAACTTACTGGAACATTGAAAAAAACACATATTTCTAATATGTTTACAGGTTCTGGATCTTATACTGATTGTAAAGAGAATACGTTTGATTCCCTCATAGTAGATGAGGCGCATAGATTAAATGAAAAATCTGGAATGTTTAAGAATTACGGGGAAAATCAAATAAAAGAAATAATAAAATCTGCCAAATCTTGTATCTTCTTTCTAGATGAGGATCAAAAAATTGCTTGGTCGGATATTGGCGAAAAAGAAGAAATAGAAAAGTGGGCCAATAAGTTAGGAGTAAAAGTTCATTATTTAAAACTTGAATCTCAATTTAGATGTAATGGGTCTGATGGATATCTGGCGTGGTTAGATGATGTTCTTAAGATAAAAGAAACTGCAAATAAATCTTTAGTTGGAGCAAATTATGGTTTTAAAATCGTTGACACTCCGAATGAACTGAGAGAATTAGTCTTTGAAAAAAATAGGGCGAATAATAAGGCTCGTCTTGTTGCTGGATATTGTTGGGATTGGGTTAGTAAGGCAAATAAGAATTCGTATGATATTGTTATGCCAGAGTATAAATTCGAAATGAAATGGAATTTAGCAACAGACGGAAATCTTTGGATTATCTCCCCAAAATCAGTAAGAGAAGTGGGTTGCATTCATACCTGTCAAGGTTTAGAAGTAGATTATATTGGAGTCATCGTAGGCCCAGATTTAGTTGTAAGAGATGGAAAAATAATTACCACTCCAAAAAAACGTGCTAAAACCGATAAATCTTTGAGTGGATATTATCGAGATTATAAAATAAATTCAAAAAAATCGGATGAAAAAGCAAGTATTCTTATAAAGAATACTTATCGTACACTTATGTCTAGGGGCTTAAAGGGATGTTATGTTTATTTTACAGATAAAGAGACTGAAGAGTATTTTAGAGGTAAGATGTGAAAGAAAATGTATGAAAAATTTTATTTTAATAGTTTTCTTATAGTACTTTCAGCATTTCTAGGAGCATTTGTCTCATTGATCATTAATAATATTTGGTTAATGAATCAACAATTATTAATTAAGATAAGTTGGGTTATAATGACATTTACTATTTTTTTAATTGGAACAATGATAATTCTATATCTAGTCATTAGGTCTATAGGTGTAATTCATCAAAAAAGCAACCAAAACCCTTAAATTCTCTAACTAACTAATAAATCTGAAATGGCTGTAACAAAAAATCCTGCAACATCCAACAAACAAAAACTCCTAACCACCCTCCAAACCACCCTAATTGTCTGCATTGCTCTAATTGTTCTTGTTGGTGTGTTATATTGGGCTATTAACCTTCTTCAAGATGAATTAAATAACCCTGCGGGAGAAGGCACAGAAGAAGAAACTGTCGGAGAAGGAATAAATGCGGTGAGTGGAGAAGACGTGATGGGCATAAACATAATTGATGGAGATACTTTTGAAACTAGTGGTGGAGAGATAATAAGACTTTTATGTGTGGATGCACCTGAAAAAGACAAAGAGGGCTATGAAGATGCCCGCGCATATCTTTCTAATCTTGTTCTTGGAAAACAAATTGTTATTGAAAGAGAAGGCGTAGATAAATACAATAGAACTCTTGCTTGGGTTAGCTCGTCAAGTGGCTTGATGGTAAATAAGGAAATTGTGGATAATGGTTTTGGAGATTTGTTTGAGTATAATGAGACTAATTGTAGTGGGATGAGCTAAGGGATATGATCTAGAGTGGAGAGAGGGGGCTCGCCATACACAACAACAGATTTAAATATGTTGAAAGTTTAGAACTAATAATATGAGTTTTCGCTATAATGTAATTCAAAGATGGGCAAAAATTATTTATAGAAAATTTAATCCTATTCCAGGTTCTCCTTGGACAAAGGGCTATGTTGAAGACATTTCTAAAATTAATTTAGTTCCTCCAGAAACTCTAAAAGTATTCTTTGCAGAGTGCATAAAAACTCTTCAGAAGATTAAAGGAAAAAATGTAGGAGATTACCTTGAATTTGGAGTATTTAATGGATCTTCTCTTGGAAGTGCATATCTTACTGCAAAAAAAATGAATCTAAAATCTATGAGATTTTTTGGTTTTGATTCATTTGAAGGCTTGCCTGAAGGTACCGATGATGAACATGATATTTTACAAAAAGGATTTTATTGCTGCCCTTTTAAAAAAACAAAAGAATGCTTAAAAAAGCGTGGCATTAACCCAAAGAACATAGTTTGGATTAAGGGGTTATACCAAGATACCCTAAATGACAAAACATTTAAAAAAATTGGCTATCCTAAGATAGGAATTGTCTTCATAGATTGTGATACCTACAGCTCATCAAAGGTTGTTCTTGATTTTCTTGCCCCGTTAATCAATGAACCAGTTATCTTTTGTCTTGATGATTGGAAATTATATGATATGGATGTAAAGGGGACTGGAGAGTACAAATCATTTAATGAATTTTTAGAAAAAAATAAGCATCTAAGGGCTAAAGAGATAAAATCCTATAACCGTAAGTCTAAATCTTTTTTAATTACTCCTAAACTTACTCCAAAAGATTAGTTACTGCGGGCTCGCCACCTAACAACCATTCATCTTCCTCTTTACACTTTCTATAAGAATATCAGTTGTGTCGAAAACTAATTCATCCTTAGAATTTAATAGATTAGCCAAATCAGTACAAGCAAGCAAAACCTTCTGAGCTCCGGCCTTAATTAGGGAGTAAATAATAGATTCTAAATAAAGCTTATCCTTTTCTGTTGCCTGTTTTCTTATAACTCTGATAATTATTTCTGAAACAATTACTTGTTCTTTTAGGGTCGGATAAATTATATCAATATTTTTTAAAACTTTATTGTAAAGTTTTTGCTCTATTGTTTTACCTGTGGCTAGAATTCCAATAGAAGAATATTTATCTGAAATTTCTAGAGAAACTTGCTCTGTTAAATCTAAAAATTCTATATTAAACTTAAGTTTTAGAAAAGGCAAAAGAGAATGAAGAGTATTACAAGGAAGAACTATAAAATCTGCTCCTGCTTTAATTAATTGCTCTATTGAACTTTCTACGTAAGGAAGGATTAAATTGCAAGTCTCTGCTTGTCGGATTATACGCTGTTCTATTTCTTTTGGAAAAGAAACATTAGAAATAAGTATTCCAGGGATATTCCTTGGACTTTTGCATAGCTAAGGCTAAATAAATCTTAGCTGTTGTTTCTGGCCCAAGGCCGCCAATTATTCCAGGTATTTTCATATTAGGATGAATTTTATAGGGTATTTATTCCTTTCTACTAACTAAAAAAACATCTTCCTAATTGCTTCTGCAGTCTTCTTAGCAGTTTCACCAGAATTATCTAAAATAAGCAGGTGCTTATTTACGGAATTGGTTTTTATAGACTTGGTTTTTAGGAATTTTATAAACCGATCATGCAAGCGTGCTGCTCTTTCTTTCATGGCCCATTTTCCTCTGCTTAAATCTCTTTTAATAAGAATATCTTTTTTAGGTAAAAGTAAAATTATTTTAAATTTACATCCCTTAAGATTTTTTAGGTAAATGTCAAGTCTTCTCTTATTGCATATAACATCATCTAAGAAAACATTAAAACCTTCTCTGTAAAAACTTTTGGCTAACAAACAAGCATTTTTGGCTCCAAGAGATAATTGCTTTTCCCAATCTCTATCTCCAATGCCTGCTTTTCCTTTCTTAACAAAATATCTTAGGGTATCTGTGGAAACTATAACACTCTTATTTATTGAATTAGCTAGGGCTTTGCCGATTGTTGTTTTGCCGGCTCCTGGCGGTCCTGTTAAAATAATTATTTGGTTTTTCATGATAATAGCCTTATGTTTAGAAGTTATTTAAAGGTTATTTAGGGTTTACTCGGGGCTCGCCTTCTAATTATCTAACTAAAACATAATAATACTTAAAAACCACACTAAACTAAATTTATTATGACAGGACAATATCACTTTAGTAGTTCGTTTGCAAATATGGGCTCTTTAAATCTAGAAACAATGGCACGGGTGAGTTCTGTAAATAATTCTTATGCTCGAGATTGTGGCGAAAACCTATTGCTACCTAACCCTCCAATTGGTGTTGCTTCTGGCGATTTTGCTGGTGGGGCTTTTTTTATGGGCCTGGTATTGGCATTAACTTTTACAGTTGTAGGAATTAGAAATAGCCTTAATAAGACTCGCAAAAGCTATACTCCTTCACCGCCACCCCTACCTGAAGAAGATGAACCTAATAGGTGCAGATATAATGCTGGTGAAGATGGTCCAGAAAGTAATGGTGGAGATTAAATTAAAACTTACAATTCTTGCACCTTCTTGCTAACTCGAGCTCATTGGCTTTTATGTCAATGTTTCCTGCTTTGAAAGATTTGAATGGTTTGATTGGAGAAAGATGTTTGTAACCGCGAGCTTGCATTTCTTTAACTAATTCCTTGTGGCGCTCGTGGATTTTATGAACTTCGACTTGGCCCTTATCGAGGTGTCCTTGAATACTCTTGCCTTTTCTTAGACTTCCAACTAATTGATGTAATTCTTTATGCTCGCCAAGTAAATGTTGTCTGCATAATTTCTTTGGATTAACTAGCCACATTCGTGTCATGATTATAAAAATAAAGAGGGGTTTAATAAATTACCTATGAAAATAGTTTTATAAATCTACTAAACTAGATAAGAGTTTGATAATTCTAATTCGATTTGTTCGGGTTTGCAAGCATTGCAGGTTTTGTGAATCATAGCCAACTTCAAATTAAACTGGCCAAACTTGCTTAACCAATATTTTACAATTAAATAAAACTTAGAATAGACATAATAAAACAAATTAAAAATGCCACAGAAAGCTTTATAAATTGACTTATATTTATACATATAATATATATAAGCATATAATAACCTTAAATGGCACAAGCAACAAAACAAACCAGTAAAAATCTCGCATATAATCCTACCCTTGGTTCTGTTTTAATGGTGGAAGAAACAATAAAAAAATACAGCCAGATGTATGGCAAATATCAATTATGGAAAAAATTACCTCAAAAAATGATGTATCAAACCTACTTGGTTGTTCTTGATTATTTAATTGCTTCTAATAAAATAATGGTTGATAAAGATGGTTGCGTGATATGGATGTATAATCCTGAAAGAATAAAACAAATTTTAGAATCCGGCGTCGAATTATTATGATAAAAAAAGAAAGAGTGGTTGTGTTTATTAATCCTAAAATAGAACGGCAGTTTAAGAGTCTGGAATCAGGTAAATATGAAGATAAAAAGTTATTCACTTACATTAAAAGAGCAATAGAAGATTTAAAAGAAAATCCAGGTTCTGGAATAAAAATCTCTAAAGACATCTGGCCTGAAAAATATGTGAAGGAGTATAAAATTGATAATTTGTGGAAATATGATTTACCAAAAGGTTGGAGATTAATTTATACTTTGATTTCCAGTGAAGTAAGAATATTCAATGTTCTTTTAGAATGGTTTGATCATAAGAGTTATGAAAAGAGGTTTGGATATAATTAAAAATGAAAAAGGAGGTTAAAAAATGGCGATAGGTGGAACAATATTATATGTTATTGCTGTGCTTTGTTTTATTTGGGTTGTCTATGATGTACTTACAAATAACAGAAGACTTTCAACAGGTATGAAGGTTCTTTGGATAATCCTTGCAATATTATTCAGTATAATAACTGCAATAGTTTATTATTTTGTTTATAAGAATTAAACCATTTAATTTCTTTTTTATTTTTTTCTCTTTTTATTTTTCTCTTTTTTATTATTCTCTTACTTTTTTTCTTTTTATCCTGGTTTCTTCTTTCTTCTTTCCCCCTCGCTTGGTTTATTATTTTTCTTGGCTTTTATCCTGGTAAAACTTGCCTGGTTGGTTTGGGTGTAACTATAGTGTAGTAACACAGGCATAGATTTAAAAAGGAGTTTTTATTAATAGATTTATGAGAAATTTACTAAGAAGTGATTATGTAACTCGAGAAGGACCTAGAGAAAAAAGATCTTGGTTTGGTCAAGATTATTTACAAATGTGCAAAGAAAAGGTTTGGCAAGCCGCAGATAAAGTTAGAACTCTTTTTAGAGATACTAGTCTAGAAATTGCAGTTGTTGCTGCAGTTGGAATGGCTATTGCAGGTGGGATTTCAACACGCTATGAACAAGCAAGAACAAAACTAGTTCCAATTAGTTTTTCAGAAATACATCAATTAGAAGATAATGCTACTGCAAAAGGAGATAGAATTGGAGAATTAAGCGAATTTTATGCTAAGCTTTGGGATTCTAACAGTAAAATTTATGAATCGCATAATTTTTCTTGGAAAAATGCTACTCTTGGAAACAATACAAAAACCTTTGCTAAAGAACTTGAAACACATATAGACCCTGCGCTAAAAATTCATAAATATAATCTTGCTATGATTCTTGATGAGTTGCCTGCTTTGGGAACTGCTGCTTTAAAAAAATTAAAAGATTTGAAAAGAGCATATGTAGATATAAGTCAAGTTAATAGTGCTTTAGATGATGCTTGGAGTGAAAGTCATGTAGATCATTATAGAACTGAAACTTATACAGACACAGAAACCTATAGAGATTCTGACGGGAATAGTCATACGAGAACAGTTACTAAAACAAGAAGAGTATATGACCATACTACCCATAGCTATAGATATGATAATCAATCTGGGGAAGCAGCTATTGATAATTTTAGAAAATTCTTAGAAGAAAATCCTAATTTAGTTTGGCCTGAAGAATTAGCAAGAGTAACTAAAACAAAGGCAGACGGAGAATATGCTGCAGAATCAAGTAGAAAGAAAAAGGGAGTACCATCAAGATTAAGTCCAGAAGAATTAGTTAAATTAGCTAATGAATGGAATCCTTCTTCTACTTACAGTCAAAATAGAACAGGTATTATTTCTTCTTTTAGTCAGACACCGCAACATGCTATTGCTTGGGCAAAAAACGAACCGAATTCACATAGTACTAGTTATAATACTGGCTCTCATTTCGATTCTGGACCAACAGAGTTCAGAGTTGCAGAAGCAGCCTTAGCAAATGGAAGAAAATTAGAAAAGAAAGCAGGCCAAATATTAAACGGAATAGAGCAAGTAATTGTAGAAGCAGAATCTCAAAGAGCATTAATAGATAAGTTTATTGGTTGTGCTCTTGATGGAGAAGGTGGAAAACCTAGTAGATTAAAATCAGAAATATTATCACGGGCTAACAAGTGGCAAAGAGCTAATTTTAGTGGCGCGGAAGATTCAGACAGATTTAGAGCACTAATGGTTCTTCTGTGGACTGTTTTAGGTGGACTTGCTGGTGCTGGACTAGGTTATGGAGTAGACAAATGCACTGATGTAAAACAAACTTGGGGAAAACCTGAGAGAAGAAGATACTATTAAAACTAAAAAATTCTTAAAACAATTACATTCTTAACTGCTTCAAACAAAATTCTTTAAGCTTTCTTGCCTCTTCGTGTTTAGAATCTCTTTCAAGGATTTTATTGAGATAACGGTTAGCTTCATCCCATTTTCTTAAGCTTAAACTTAATTTTGCTTTTGTCAACCATAAATTTATGATTTGAGGAGAGTCTTCTTTTACATTAGCTAAAAGCTCACTAATAAGTGTATTTGCTTCTGGAATTCTCTTTTGTTTTATTAAAAATTCAATCTTATTTAGGGCTAGTTTTTTTCCGGCTCTATCATAAACTAATGAGACCAAATCATTTCTTTGTGCTTCTTCAAGTACTTTAATTAATTCATACATTTCTTTTCCACCATATTCTTCTGGATCAAATTGCAATGGCCAAAGTTCTACAACTTTTTCATAATCTCCTAGATTAATATGGCAATCAAGAATTCTTTCGGTTACATGTTTATAGGATTTTGGTTCTTTGTCGGGATAAATGTATTTTATTAGCTTTTCGTATTCTGTAATTGCGCCTAAAAAATCATTTTGTTCTTCTAGAGCTTCTGCATTTCCAATATAATCAACATTTTCAGGATTTTCCTCTTTTTTCTTAAACCAATTTTTAAAAGCCATAATTAACTCATAAAAAGCCAGTATAAAAGCTTAATTCTAGTGGAAAATATAGTATAGTATTTCATAATTTGAGTCTAAATGTAAGTCTTTTTTGCTTTGAAAAGAATTATTGTAGGTAATCTTGAAGACAAACATTTCTATAACTTGCTTTATCACCTTCGATAGTTAAAATTCCTGTATGTCCCACGTCTAAATGACCTGAATTCCAAAACAATTCTTTAACCTGTTCTCCTTCTTGAACATGATTACCTGCTCTATTATTTGCTCTATGGCTTGATTCGTGAAAATGTCCATTAACTGCCTTAGTTATTCCTATTTTTTCGTATAATCTTGCTAGATCCAAATTGCCCCGGTTTTCCCTTTCAATTGCAAATGGAAGTAATGGATCCTGAGAAAGTATTTCTTTTGTCTTATCAGATGTTAAAATAGTTGACTCTGAAATTACATCACCTGAAATAACTTTTCTTACATTATTAGCCTTCCAAAAAGATGTTAACTGTTCTGTATGTAAGTTTCTTGAATATATAGTTCCAGTTTTACCTCCGGCAAATTCTACTTCCCACTGTTGAACATCTTCAAAAGGTTTTCCGAATTCAGCAACATCAACACAATTAGGATTATCAAACCTTCTTGGAACATGACAAACCACAACTGTTTTTTCTGGGGCAGTTACTAGGTTTTCTAAATCTTGCATACTAGTGTATTGCATTGCTCCTTTAGAAATCCCTTGCTGAAGAGCTCCAATGTACTGTTTAAATTCCTCAAATCGTACTAATCCTTTTTCATTTTTAATATATCTTCCACTTGGAACATTGGGTAGGTTGCCGAGCATATATTCTCCACCACAGGACCAATCAGAACCAGGTAAAAATACTAAATCATGTCCATCTTGTTCTGATTTGGGATGTTTAGTAGCATCAATAATATTGCCATATTTTCCTGAAAAATAATCTAAGACCGGACCAAAGGCTAAAAGAGTTTCATGACTTCCAGGTTGAACAAAAGATTCTAATCCACTTTTTCCTATTGAATCTAGAATGAATCCAACAAAGGCTTGACTTTGTTTAAGGGTTTCTTGCCTATTACCTATATCTCCATTCACCAAAAGTTTTTCTGCGCCCAA
>Ga0268280_1001794_pt1 | contig 13598 bp, 13 predicted proteins | sample saktaG_9_FD_190139 | JGI IMG/M metagenome (GOLD analysis project Ga0268280, IMG submission 190139) | Saline water microbial communities from Sakinaw Lake, British Columbia, Canada - sak_2011_5_24_40m | ecosystem: Environmental > Aquatic > Non-marine Saline and Alkaline > Saline ...
AATTGATGATTGTGTTAAAATTGCTTTTGTTGTGTCATTGCATCGGTTGTTTATGCGGAATTATGGCTTTTTCCCCATCGCCGTATCTTCATTTCCATCATATGATACTAAAGTGGAATCTCAATCAATTCTACGTAATATAACTGGATACCGATAATGTGTGGCATCGTTGGTTATGCGGGTCATAATGGCAAGCCAATAAACAAGCATGTTTTTGAGAAAATGACTGATTCCCTTTGCCATCGTGGGCCGGATGACAGAGGATTATGGCATTCAAACGATGGTTATGCTTCATTCGGCCATAGAAGGCTTTCAATTATAGATCTTTCTCCCGCAGGCCAACAACCGATGTCCAATGAAGACGGATCAATATGGATTGTTTATAATGGGGAGATCTATAATTATCAGGATATAAAGCTTCTTCTGGAGTCCAAGGGCCATGTCTTTCGGTCTCACTCAGATACGGAAGTGATCATTCATGCTTATGAGGAATGGGGCACTGAATGCATCCACAAATTTAACGGTATGTTTGCTTTCGCTCTGTGGGACAATAACAAAAGGCTTCTCTGGTTGATTCGGGACCGATTGGGGATTAAGCCTCTCTACTATGCCTTAATCAAGGATGGAGTTATCTTTGCCTCTGAAATCAAGGCATTGCTGGTAAGTGGTTTGGTCGAGGTTGCACCGGATTTCATATCGCTTATAACTCCGACACGCTACCAAATATCACCATTTACGGGTTTCGAAAATATTTCCAAGCTCCCCCCGGCCCATGAACTTATCTATCATAATGGGAATATATCGATTCGTCCCTATTGGTCAATCAACGTTTCGGAAGATATCTGCGATGAATCTGCGGCGCAAGAAGAATTAGAATCGCTCTTGGTCGATGCCATAAAGCTGCAAATGATCGCTGATGTCCCAATCGGTTGTTTCTTAAGCGGGGGGCTTGATTCCTCTATCATTACTGCACTCATGACAAAACACACAAGCCAACAGATCAATACCTTCACGATCAAGTTCTCAGACGAGGATCAAAAATTTGAGCAGATGCCCCGTGACGATTTCTATGCGCGCCAGGTTTCCGGGCTTTTTCATACCAATCACAAAGAATTCGAGATCAAACCGGATATCGTGTCTTTGCTACCTAAACTCATTTATCATCTGGATGAACCATTGACCGATCCTGCGGCCATTAATACCTATATGATCTCAAAAGCGGCGAGAGACGCCGGTGTGACCGTGCTGCTGAATGGGATGGGCGGAGATGAGATATTTGGCGGTTATCGTAAGCAGTTGGCTTGCATGCTTGCCGATGATTATCAAAAGTACATGCCGGGTTTTCTCCGTCATTGGGCTGCGGTGATGATAGAGAGAGCGCCAACAGCGACATCAAAAAGGGCTTTCAGAACAGTTCGCTGGGTCAAACGTTTTCTGTCCTTTGCTTCGAAGCCAAGATATGAGCGCTACTTAACTTCAGATCTGTCCCTCAGGCCGGATGATTTTCAGCAGATCTACAATACGGACATCAAATATGACCAGACCCACTTTTATCAATGCCAGAAGAAGCATTTCAACAATGATTATTCCTATCTGACGCAAATGTGCCTGAATGATACTTCTGTGTTTTTACCTGATCATAATTTGCTTTATTCTGACAAGGCCTGTATGGCGGCCAGTGTGGAAGGTAGACCACCATTGACCGATCACCGCATTGTGGAATTCATGTTCAATGTTGTACCGTCCCTGAGAATAAAATGGTTTACTCAAAAGTATCTTCTAAAGAAAGTTTCGGAAAAATACTTGCCAAGAGAAATAGTTTATCGTCCGAAAGCGCCCTTCGGTGCCCCGTTACGTTCCTGGATAAGAAGGGATTTGAAAGAAATGGTGGATGATCTGCTGACACCCGCTAATTTGAAAAAACGAGGATTGTATAATGCGGACTATGTGGCTAAAATCATCAAGCAGGATCGAGAAGGCAAGGAGGATCATTCCATTTTGATCTGGCAACTCCTAACGTCCGAAATATGGTTCCGGACTTTTTTTGATCAGCCGAGGGAGGCAATATGCACCAACTCACCCAGAAACTGAAAGACGGTTCAATGCAGGTCATTGAAGTGCCCCTGCCGGTCGTTACTTCAGGGACGATCCTGGTGCGGAATTTCTATTCTTTGATAAGTGCCGGTACGGAGGGAGGCACGGTGGCGGCGGCACGGAAGAGTCTTCTGGGAAAAGCTCTTGAGCGACCCCGGCAGGTTAAGCAGGCGCTTGACGTGCTGGGGCAGCAGGGACCTGTGCAGGCGTACCGGGCGGTCATAGCTGGATGCTTGGTCGCCCCTGGGGTACTCATGTGTAGGAGAAATCATTGATATTGCTCCGGACGTGATGGAATTTAAAACTGGAAACATCGTTGCTTGTGGGGGGCTTACGGCTTGCCATGCCGAAGTTGTTTCTGTGCCGGTGAATCTTTGCGTGAAGGTTCCGCAAAGAGTAGAGGGCATAGCGCATATCGAAGAGTACTTAAAGCAGGCGGCATATAATACGCTTGGGGCTATCGCCTTGCAGGGGGTGCGACAGGCGGATCTGCGACTGGGGGAAACCTGCGCCGTCATCGGCCTTGGACTCTTGGGGCGGTTGACGGGCCTGCTCCTGAAAGCTTCCGGAGTGCGGATCGTGGGGGTAGACGTCAACCCGGCGACGGTCGCAATGGCGGCCTCTCACGGTGCAGACTTGGCCTTGGTGCGGGACGAGACGGGGATTGAAGAGAAGATTTTATCTTTTACCGGGGGGATCGGGTGCGATGCCGTCATCATAACGGCAGCATCAGATTCCTTGGATCCCATCAATTTTGCCGGGGCCATTGTCCGCAAGAGAGGAACGCTTGTGGTGGTTGGAGCAGTTCCTACCGGTTTTGATCGTGAACCCCATTTTTACAAAAAGGAACTGACCGTTAAAATGTCCTGTTCTTACGGGCCGGGGCGCTACGATCCAGAGTACGAGGAAAAGGGGCGGGATTATCCAGTGGGATATGTTCGCTGGACGGAAAAAAGGAACATGGAGGCGTTCCAGGCACTGATCGCTTCGGGAAAAATCGATGTTTCCCATCTGACCACGCACATATTTAAACTGGAGGATGCACTAAAGGCTTATGACTTGATCCTTGAACGGACTGAACCCTTCCTGGGGATCCTCATCGAATATGACCACGACAAAAAAATCGATTACAATTCTATACCTGTTGTATCGCCTCACGCCTCACGCCTCGTGCCAGATGCCGTTACAATCGGGTTTATCGGTGCCGGGTCTTATGCACAAAGTCATCTGCTGCCGAATATGCCGAGGAGAGAAGATGTTGCACTGAAAGGGGTGATGACATCGACATCGGCAAGTTCACGGTCGGTTGCAGACCGGTTCGGGTTTGAGTTTTGTACAGGAAAAGCCGAAGACATTCTGCAGAACGAAGCTATAAACACTGTTTTTATCGCCACGCGGCACGATTCCCACGCCGGATATGTGCTCAAGGCCCTGATGGCCGGGAAAAACGTGTTCGTGGAAAAACCCCTCTGTCTTACTGAAAATGAATTAATCGAGATCAAACGGGCTTACGCCTCACGCCTAGTGCCTAACGTCTCATCGCCTTTGCTTATGGTTGGTTTCAATCGCCGCTTCTCGCCCCTGACGGCGCTTCTAAAAGAGAAAATCGGTGGCGACCCGATGGCCATGATCTGCAGGGTGAACGCTGGCCGGATTCCAAAAGACTCTTGGATACAGGACAAGGAACGGGGTGGGGGACGGATTGTCGGGGAAGTGTGCCACTTCGTGGACTACCTGACCTTCCTGAACGGCTCCCTGCCGTGCAGCGTTTTCGCTGAGGCCCTTCCGGACCTGGCGGGTTGCGACGACACGGTGATGATCAATATCCGGTTCCAGAACGGATCGATCGGGACCATCGCCTATTTCGCCAACGGGTCGAAAGGACTGTTCAAGGAATATATTGAAGTCTATCAGACGGGCGTGACGGCAGTGCTGAAAGATTTCAAGGAATTGAACGTCTACGGGGACGGGCGGCCTTTCAGAAAGAAGCTTATATCCCAGGACAAGGGGCAGAAAGAGATGGTCCGGGCCTTTGTCGAGGCTGTGCAGGCCGGAGGCGTGGCACCGATCCCGTTTGAAGACATTTACGCCGTGACCCTGACCACTTTCAGAATCATAGAGTCCCTGCGGAAGCGCCATGTGGTTACACAATAATGCTTATCTCTTATTCAGAGTCAACACAAAAGGCCAAGGTGATCAGTGAGGATCTATATTCATGGATGTCAGCACAGGAGTTTAAAGGGTGGGATCCTTTTGATGCCCTCAACAGCCCCTTTTTGAGCGGCATTTCCCGAATCAATCGTTGGTTTGGGGTGGCAGCACTGCAATTGGTGAAGCGCTGCCCTATGAATCTGCGGCAAATCTTGCTGGTTCCAAAAACCGTCAATGCCAAAGGAATCGGCCTGATCCTTGCGGCCCTGGTAATTCGCTCTCGAATACTGCATCAGGATGAGGACAAGCATAAAGCTATTGCGTTGGCAAATTGGTTGAAGGAACATCAATCACCGGGTTACAGCGGTGCCTGCTGGGGCTATCCCTTTGATTGGCCGAATCGCGCATTTTATGCGCCTGCCGGTACACCTACGATTGTCAACACAGTCTTCATCGGCAACAGCCTGCTGGATCTCTTTGAGGAAACCGGACAGGAAGAGTGGCTTGATCTTGCAATATCTGCATGCGAGTTCATCTGTCGGGAGTTGAATCGTACGGAAGGGAAAAAGAGCTTTTGCTTTTCATACACCCCATTTGACCAATCCAGGGTCCATAACGCCAATCTCCTTGGATCATCCTTGCTGGCCCGTGTTGGGAAAATCACAGGGCGCGGCGAGTTCCAGGAATTGTCTATGCAGAGTGCTGCTTTTAGTATTTATTCTCAGAATGAAGACGGCAGTTGGCCCTATGGAGAGGCAAGCAACCAAACTTGGATAGACAGTTTTCATACAGGCTACAATCTCCTGGCTCTCAAGGATATTAATGATTATTTGGGGTATAAAGAGGCCGGGGTCGCATGTACAAAAGGTTATACATTCTATTTGAATCAGTTTTTTCCCTCAGACGGCACGGTGAAGTATTATCACGACAAGGCGGAACCCTTAGACGCCCACGCCTTTGCCCATGCGGTGATCTGCCTGTGCAAAATGGCGGGGCATTTTGAAACCCCGCCTGACTTGGTAGAAAAAGTCTTGTTCAGGATGATAGAGTTGTTTTGGAGTGGGAACGGTTATTTCTACTGGCAAAAGAAGCATGGCTTTTTGTATCGTTTGGACTGCATGCGCTGGGTGCAGGCTTGGGCGTTTTTGGGTTTAATTCAATACTTAGAATTTAAACAGAAAATTCAATGAAAATATTCCTTATTGCCGGTGCAAGACCAAATTTCATGAAAATTGCTCCTATCATTCGTGCTTTGCAAGCACAGGACAATTCAGACATTCATTGTAAGATCGTTCATACCGGCCAGCATTACGACTATGAAATGTCAGATGCTTTTTTTAAGGATTTGGAAATCCCCGGACCCAATTATTTTTTAGAGGCAGGGTCGGGATCACATGCCGTGCAAACGGCCAAAATCATGACGGCTTTTGAAAAAATATGTATTGCTGATAAACCGGATATGGTCATGGTTGTGGGCGATGTTAATTCTACCCTGGCATGCAGCATTGTGGCAAAAAAACTCCAAATAAAAGTTGCTCATGTTGAGGCAGGGCTGCGTAGCTTTGATATGTCAATGCCGGAAGAAATCAATCGTATTGTAACGGATTCTATTTCCGATTACTGCTTTGTTACGGAACAGGCCGCTATAGATAATCTTAAGCGGGAGGGAAAGAAGGACGAGCAAATATTCTTTGTTGGACATGTGATGGTGGATAATCTGTTTTATCAATTAAATAGATTAAATGGATGTGATTTTAAATTGGTACACAGGGACCTTAAAGAACATCTTAAAAAATACGCTTTCCTTACTTTACACAGGCCGTCCAATGTTGATGAACGAAGCGTTTTCCAGGGAATTGCAGAAGCATTGAATACGATAGCAGAAGAGCTTCCGATTATCTTTCCTGTTCATCCTCGAACGAAAAAACAGATAGAATTATTTCAGATCAAGCTTTCAGACAGGATCTTTCTCATGCAGCCGTTAAGTTTTAAGGAGTCTCTGTTCTTCTGGAAAGATGCGAGGCTTATTATAACTGATAGTGGTGGTCTTCAGGAAGAAACAACAGCCCTTGGTGTTCCCTGTATGACAATAAGGGAGAATACGGAAAGACCTGTTACGGTTGAATTAGGCACAAACAGATTAGCAGGTGTGACAAAGGATCAAATTATTAATTGCTATGCTGATCGCATTAACGAGTGTAGAAAAAAATCAACACCCCCCTTATGGGATGGGCATGCTGCAGAGCGAATCGCTCAAATCATTGGCTCTTTATGAAAATACGGATTTATTGATGTCACGAATAAATATTTTAGGGTGTCCAATTGATTGCCTGTCTATGGGAGAAACACTTGATAAGATAGAATCTATTATAAAAGGCAAAACACCACGTCAGCATGTTGTAATCAATGTTGCAAAACTTGTTGATATGCATCGCGATAATAAACTTAAAGAGATTATTTCGGCATGCGATATCATAAATGTGGATGGCATGCCTATAGTATGGGCATCTAAATTGCTCGGCACACCTCTTCCGGAACGAGTTGCCGGCGTCGATCTTTTTCAAGAACTCATCAAACTAAGTTCGCAAAAGGGTTACCGTCCATTTTTCTTTGGTGCACGGCAATGGGTTGTGGGAAAAGTTGTAGAAGAATTTAAGAAGAAATATCCGAATCTTAATGTGGCAGGTTATCGAAACGGCTATTTTAAAGAAAGCGAAGAGAGATCAATAGCGGAGATGATAAACAATAGCCATGCAGATATTCTCTTTGTAGGATTTTCTTCTCCCATAAAGGAAAAGTTTCTAAATCGCTGGATGTCTACCATGGAAGTTCCTTTTTGCATGGGAGTAGGGGGAAGTTTCGATATAGTTGCCGGTAGAACAAAGCGGGCGCCCCTATGGGTGCAGAATTATGGATTGGAATGGCTTTATCGATTATTACAGGAGCCAAGGAGGATGTGGAAACGATATGCTACGACAAACCCTGTATTCATATGGATGGTTATAAAAGAATTTTTTAAGAGAAAGCGGCATGACAGCTCTCTATCATAAAGAAATGACACGAAAACTATCGAGAATACATAAGAATTAAAACAATAGCTGTTTATCGAGAAGCCTTGAGAAATTTGTAATATATGCTGAGAGAACGAAGTGCACTGGTAGTTAAAATACACAAAGGTCTGGATATCGCTCTGACCGCTATTGCCTTTATCAGCGCATATTTCATCAAGCGCCACCTTCCGGCTCCCTTGGGCGGCCTCACAACGGAACCCAGTTATTACGTCGTCCTCCTTCTGATTATTATTATATGGTATCTTAGTTTCGGATATTTTGATCTTTACGAATCATACCGAAAGCGGACGCTTCAGCAGATTCTTTTCCAGATGATAAAAGCCGTGGCCGCCGGTATGGTTTTCATTTTCCTGACCCTTTATTCCCTAAAAATCTTCGATGTCAGCCGTCTGCTTCTTCTGATATTCTGCATTCTGAATATCGGGCTGCTGGCCATATTGAAAAGTGTCGTTTATCTTACCCTGAAAAAATACAGGGGCCGCGGGTTCAATTATCGGAATATTCTGGTTATAGGCAGCAGGGAGAGGGCAAAGGAGCTGATTCGTAATGTTCAGAGCCGGGAGGATTCCGGATATCGCGTGATTGGCTGTCTCGAGATATCTGACTCTGATGCAGGTAAACAGGTGGAGGGTGGCGTCAATATAATCGGCACCGTGGATAACATCAAAGAGATCATGCTTGGCAGGGTAGTTGATGAGGTGATTTTTGCCATACCTTTAAAGATGTTTGATGATCCCCGTCCTTATATTGTCGCTGTGGAAGAACTGGGTGTGAATGTTACAGTTATACCGGATATTTATCTTGACCGTTTGACCTACCGGCCTGTCAAAAATCGCATACTGTTGCAGCCATATTTCGGCACTTTTGCAATCACGCTGGCATCGATGGTGCCGCATTCGGACGGCCGGATGATCAAAAGTCTGATCGATTACGTTGCCGCAGGTATCGGATTCATTATCCTTATGCCCGTTTTTCTGTTTATTGCCGCAGCTATCAGGATATCTTCGAGAGGTCCTGTCTTCTATAAACAGTTGCGCAGCGGTTTAAATGGCCGGACATTCACGTTTTATAAATTTCGTACAATGCTGGCTGATGCCGATGAGAAGAGGCGCGAAATGGAGGACTTGAATGAGTCCGACGGACCGGTTTTCAAGATAAAAAATGACCCGCGCATTATTCCCTTTGTCGGGCATTTCCTGAGAAAGACAAGTCTCGATGAGCTGCCGCAATTGATCAATATCCTTCGCGGAGAGATGAGCCTCGTGGGTCCGCGCCCGCCCATACCTGCGGAGGTAGCACAGTACAAACCGTGGCAGAGAAGACGGTTGTCCATGAAACCCGGGCTGACATGCATATGGCAGACATCTCCGAACCGGAACGACTTATCTTTCAGTGACTGGATGAAACTGGATCTGGAATATATTGATAACTGGTCGTTGATGCTTGACATCAAACTATTGCTGAAAACATTTAAGGTTGTTCTTTTCGGAAACGGGAGATGAGCGTATGAAGAAAACTTTATGATTAACCTTAAACAAAAAATCGTCTGAGTTCTTTATAAAAGTTTTCGCGTGAACCTATAAAGATAACCAAAACTTCTTTTTTGTCTTTTGACATATCATATACTGCCCGATATTGGACACTATCATGAAAGATTTTTATATAGCGGAGCCCAAGGCCAACTCCTTGAAGGAGGCTTCCTTTTTCGTATGGATCTTCTTCAAGTTCCAATAATTCGGTTCTAATTTTATGTCTAATATGGGCATCAAATCTCTTATATTGCTTCTTAGCTCGCGGACTTAAGTAGACATCATATTTCATTCTAAATCTCTTAACTGAACACTTTCACCCTGTTGATGGCTTTTCCACGCTTCCTTCCGCATTTTATCCAACGCTTTGGCATAATCTTTGTTAAGAAAGAAGAATAGACGTTCCTTGTCATCTTCACTTAGCTTGGAAGCTGCTTCGATTATCTTTTCATATGTGAGTTCTATAGCAATTTCCGGCATGATTTGGTACCTCCCAATTTATCCATTTAAAAGACTTTTATCACGATTTCTTTAAGTAATCAATGGAAATGATAAATACGAGGGGGCGCGTCTACACACATGTGCCATCCGTGTCTCGAATGATTCCCGCGAAAGCTGGCATGGTTGGTGTTAGGGTAAAAAAGCCGGTTAATCGGTTGGACGGTCGTTATCCATGATAGGTAAAACGGATGTGATGGTTGCCTGGGCGCGGATTATGTTCGGCTTATGGCTGCTTTCAACAGCCATCCTGTTTCTGATAAATTACCGGGCGTATTTGCCGCCTGAAATCAACCGGCACATTGAAGCTCCCCGCAGCAAGCTACGGGGAATCTTCGACCGTAGGGAATAGTGTCTGTTTTTAATTCGCTCGCTAATACCGCCGCAAGTCCGCCTAGGCGGACCTTCGGCTGGAATGCGCTTACTGTTTCGGTTCAGCAGGGGTTCTGCTGCATGTGGCCGGTTTTTTTATCGGATCTGTCCTGGCCTGGTTCGGATTTGCCCGTGGCAGCATCGTTAAGACCGTTATTTTCTGTGCAGGCCTGTTTCTCTTCGGGGCCATCCTTGAGACCTGCCAGCTTCTGACGGCCTACCGCTATTTTAACTTAAATGATGTAATCGCCAACGGACTTGGCATCGGAATGTTTCTTCTGTGCCTGCCACTATTGTCGCGGTTGATAAAATAACATTTTTCGTAGTTACCGATTTCAGTTCCTCCACAGGTATTGGCGGATCGTAGACCTTGAGCCAAAAAAAAGGTTGATTTTAAAATCATCTGTGTATATACTAAAAATATATACGATATATAGAGGTGATAAAATGGAAACAGCAAAATTATTTCAGAATGGCAGTTCTCAGGCAGTAAGGCTGCCCAAGGAATTCAGAATTCCTGGAAATGAGGTAAAAATATTCAAAAAAGGCAACCATGTTATACTTGAGCCCATAGAAACGACATGGGATTCGTTGTTTGAATCACTCAGTGAATTTCCGGAAGATTTCATGAAAGACGGTCGTAATCAACCCGGCATGCAGAAAAGAGAATCTTTCTGATGCGCTATCTGCTTGATACAAATATTTGCATATACCTCATAAAAAAACACTCGCCCAAGATTCTTGAGCAATTCCGAAAACATTCACCACAGGATGTTGCAATATCCACAATCACCCTCTTTGAGCTTCAGTATGGGGTCGAAAAAAGTCAATACAGGCAACGTTCCGAGGATGCCCTTGTCAAATTCCTTCTGCCATTGAACCTTATAGACCTGGATCGTTCCGCTGCTACAGAAGCCGCAGCTATTCGGGCACAACTTGAAAAAAAAGGAATATCAATCGGACCTTATGATCTTCTAATAGCAGGTCTTGCCCGATCACGATCCATGACATTAGTGACGAATAACACCAAAGAATTTGAAAGAGTTGCTGACCTGCGTCTGGAAGACTGGATTACACCTTAATAGTGAATAAGTTAGTGGGGAATGTCTGTGGTTATATTGTTTCGGGCCGCTCTTCCGGAGCGGACTGATGCATCGGCAACTATCCCTTCCTTCTTTTTTTCTAAAAACCAAAACATAACACTCACCACAGTTTCTTCCTATAAAGAGAAAAATGTAAAACTCGAATAACACGAAGAAGTTTAAAAAGGGATGATATATGACGGATCTGCGGCATTTAGCCAAAATCGGCAAAAATTTGTTTGCTGATATTTTTAATTTATAGCTTGCGTTTGCCATAATTGCCTTGTAAAATATATAAAAAGGGAGATTAATTATGCAAACTGCAGTTACAAAAAGAGGACAGACTGTCATTCCAGCGGCTATTCGGAAGCGTTACCGGATAGAAAATGGCGCTCGCCTGGTTTGGCTGGATGATGGAGAAACAATAAGAGTCGTTCCGGTAACGGATGACCCGCTGCAATCATTGCGGGGACGGGGACGGGGGAAAAAACTGACCGAACGATTATTATTGGAACGTCGAAAGGATCGCGATCGTGAAACACGTCCCTGAAACCGGGAAACCGCCTTCATCGGACAAGGCGGTATCAAGCGTCTATCTTCTTGATACATCAGCGTTGCTTTCTTTCATTGAAGATGAAGAGGGCGCGGATCGTGTCGAGCAGGCTTTGAAACAAAAAGAAACAATCGTGCCCTGGCCGATATTGCTGGAGGTATATTACATCACCCTTCAAGAAGAAGGACAGTCAGAAGCGGACAGACGCTTTGCCTTGATAAAACAGCTGAAGGTGAACATTCTGTATGAGATGGATGAATCGACCGTGTTAACCGCAGCAAGGTTGAAAGCTCGGCATCATGTTTCATTTGCGGACGCCATCATTGCTGCCTTTGCAATCCGGAAGGACGCAATTCTTATCCACAAAGACCCGGAGTTTGAGGCCATGACAGGTTTGCTGAAAATGGAGGCGCTGCCTTACAAAAATTCATAAGACGACTTGGGAACATTCGTGCGGGTCGTGTATTATGAAATACTTCCATATCTCTCCTGCTGAAACTCCTCCGCAAATCCCCCAGTTTCTTCTAAAACTATCACAGTTACCCATTTCAGTTCCTCCACAGGTATTGGCGGATCGTAGACCTCCACAGGTATTGGCGGATCGTAGACCTTGAGGCCGTTTTCGGTAACTACGTTCGATTACCGTAAAAAACCAAAAACGATTGATTGTAAAATAGCATAAGCATATGCTATCGGCATTTATAAAAGTTTAAAATAAAATCACTCCCGTGAAAATCTGACGCGGAGATCCCCGCCTGCGGCGGAGAGATCAGTGAAGGAGAAGTCTAAAGAATTGAAAGCGGAAAAAACGGACAAAACGGCTTTTGTAATTCTTATGGCAGCGCTTGGTATAAGCGTGATTCTCTTCGGAGCTGTTCATGCTTATGCATACAGCCTGGTATTTATATCTATATTTATAACATCATTACTCCTGATTAAAAAAAATATTACAAAAGATATTAAGACCGGGAAATATGCATACAGGCACTTGAAAACAGATCTCGATCTTTTTTTCTATCTTTTTTTATCTTACCTTGCTTTTCAAACTATTCCCCTTCCTGAAATCATAGTAAGAACAATTTCGCCCGAGGCGCTTGCCGTTGGAAAAATTGCCCGTTCCCCTCTCTATGGATTTGAACAGGCAAAGAGTGCATGGTATACTTTTTCTTCTTATATATACCCTGTTCGACAATCGTTTATTAGGCTCTTAGCTTACTGGTTATTCTTCAGGTGTCTTGTTGAAACTTTAAACTCAAGAGCGCGTATAAATACAGCCATTGCAGTAATCCTAATACTCGGCTCTTTTGAAGCGTTGTATGGTCTCATTGAAACATATTCCGGGCACGCGCATATTTTATGGTTCAGAAAAATCGCCTATATAAAAGATGTTACCGGAACCTACATAAACAAGAACCATTTTGCGGGCTTCATGGGAATGGGACTTCTTCTTGCAGCAGGCTTTGCAGGAGCGCTTTTTGAACAGAAAAAAAAGCTTGGAAAAGTCCGGACGGAATGGAAAAAAAGTTTCAGATCGAGAATGACGGAATTTTTTTCGAAAGACCGCATCTATGCGAAAAAAATAATTACCATATCATCGGGCGTTGTCATGGGGCTCGGACTTATTCTTTCCGCATCGAGAGGAGGCATGATATCCGCATCAATCGCCATGTTTCTGATGGGATTGATGTTTCTGTTTAAAAAAAAGCATCGCGGAAAAGGCTTTCTGCTTCTTGCCATGTTCCTTGTCACGTTTATATACGCCTATAATGTCGGAATCGATTCTTCGCTGAAGAGGTTTAACAATATTTCAGGCGATTACGAAACAAGAGAACGATACGCGCTGAAAACATACGAAATATTTGAAGATTATAAAATAACCGGGGCCGGAATCGGAAATTTCCAGTATCTATATCCCCGATACCAGTCTTCCGAAGATAAAAAACAATATTTTCTGTTTGCGCACAATGACTGGCTTCAGTTTGCAGCAGAAGCAGGTATAGCAGGATTCGTTCTGCTGATTGCAGGCGTTTTATTTTATATCTATTTTACGATAAGACTCTGGAAGGCAAGAAACAATTCATATTCGGTATGTCTGGGCGCTGTTCCCTTTGCCGTTCTGATGACTATGGGCATCCATTCCTATTCCGATTTCAATCTTCATATACCGGCCAATTTCATGATGATGATCGCAATTGCGGCCATCGGATACAGCGCCCTGAATCTTGAAAAGCGCTATCATAAGGAAAAA
>Ga0268280_1001795_pt1 | contig 13592 bp, 13 predicted proteins | sample saktaG_9_FD_190139 | JGI IMG/M metagenome (GOLD analysis project Ga0268280, IMG submission 190139) | Saline water microbial communities from Sakinaw Lake, British Columbia, Canada - sak_2011_5_24_40m | ecosystem: Environmental > Aquatic > Non-marine Saline and Alkaline > Saline ...
TTTTACGTGAATCACTTTTTAGAAACTTAAAAATGTTTAGAAACAGAGAGGAGTTTCGTAATGAACCGTTCGAAGCCTGGATTAAACGAACCCTTCTATAAGTGGTTGGATGATGTAAGAAGAGCAACCAGAAAAGAAAAAGAGCTTCTTGAAAAGCTAGAATATTACAATATGAAGTTTGTTGGATACAAGGGAGTGAATTATGAGCGAATTGGATCGTCTAGTTCTGGGAGTGGTGATAAAGACTTGTTGTATTGGCTTGAGAAGATAGATCAAGTTAATTATCAACTAAAGAAAGTGAAGAAAATACTAGAAGATGCCGTTTCTTATAGATCCAAATTGAATGAAAATGAAGTAATTGTATTTGATCACTTGTTGTTTAAGTTGGAAACATTGAAACATGTTCAAGAAAGGTTGAATGTGAATAGAAGTAGACTATTTGTTATAAAGACAAATATTATAGCAAATTGGTGGCATTAAAATCATAATTTAGAAGAGATTGTGTTGCCAGGGTTCATGCTAAAGAGTCTTTTTATTTAGAAAAATCAATATAAACAAGTTTACTTTTTCTCTTTTTTTGATCTTCTAAAAATGGTATAATGAAACAAAACTGAAATTTAATGTTTTGAAATTGTAATTCAATGATTTAGCGAGGGTGGTAATTTATGATAAAAGCTCAAAAATTAGAGTTGACATGGTTCGGCAAAAATGATCAATTATTAATTGAACCAAGAATTTTAGTTGAAGACGTTAAAAATAGTAATTCAATTAATATTAGTTCAAATTTAGATAGCAATGCAAAAGATTGTACTGATAACATTCTTATTCATGGTGATAACTTATTAGCATTAAAAGCATTGGAAAATGAATATTCAAGTAAAGTGAAATGTGTTTATATAGACCCTCCATACAACACTGGCTCAGCATTTGATTTATACGATGATAATTTGGAACATAGTATATGGCTGTCGCTAATGAGACCAAGGTTGGAAATATTGAGAAGATTGATTCGAGATGACGGATCAATATTTGTTCAAATTGATGACAATGAACAAGCTTATTTAAAAGTCCTTATGGATGAAATATTTGGAAGAAGTAATTTTATTTCCACTATTTGTGTAAAAATGTCAACATTGAGTGGAGTAAAAACAACTCATAAGTACAAGACAATTATCAAAGAGAAAGAGATGATTTTAGTTTATGCTAAAAATGTTAAAAATTTTACTATAAAACCTCAATATATACCTGTAAAAGAATGGGATAATGAGTTTCAGTATTATCTTGACAAACAAAATTCAAATGATCCAGATAATTGGAAAATTCTAAAATTAAAAGATGTATTAATTCATGAAAATATTGAATTTAATCCAAATAATGACTTGTTTTGGAATTTCGTTCAAAATAACAGTGATAAAATCTGGCGAAGAGCTTTTATTAGAAACGAATACAAATTATTATCTCAAGAAAACCCAGATACAATATTTTATATCAACAAAGAAAACAAGGAACATTACTATTATCGAGGTAGAGAGATGTTTTTCCTTAGGGATAAATACAACTTATGTTTAACTGAATCTGGCTATCAAAACACTATCAGCAATTTGCTCGGAGATATTTGGCTTGATATTAACACAGGAAAACTTTTCAATGAAGGCGGGATTGAATTTAGAAATAGCAAAAAGCCAGAATTTCTAATTGCAAGAATTTTGGATATGGCAAGTATTGAAGGGGATATTGTATTAGATTCATTTCTTGGTTCAGGAACAACCGCAGCGGTTGCTCATAAAATGAAGAGAAAATGGATAGGGATTGAAATGGGAGATCACGCATATTCATTATGTAAACCAAGGTTGGATAGCGTAATTAATAACAATGATCAAGGCGGAGTATCTATAGCTTTTGACTGGAAAGGTGGAGGGGGATATAAATTTTATGAACTCTCTCAAACTCTTGTGAAGATTGATGATTTTGGTCAACCAATTATAAACCCCGAATACAATGCAGAGTTGTTAGCGTCTGCAGTTTCAAAGCATGAAGGATATGTACTCATTCCTAGTCACGACTTATATTGGAAACAAGCATATAGTGAAGTAAACTCCTTCCTATTTGTAACTACTAGACACGTGACGAAACTTATTTTGGAATCTATACATAATTCAATGAAAAATAACGAGTTTTTGCTAATCGTTTGCAAATCATTCGACACAAATGCAGAATCGGAATACACAAACATTAGAATGAAGAAAATTCCTCAATCTTTACTAAAAAATTGTGAGTTTGGCATAGAAAATTATAATTTAAACATCGTTAGTCCGCCAAATTATATTGAAGATGAGGATGGACAAGAGAGGCGCCTATGAAAAAACTTGAATTGACTTGGTATGGAAAAGAGATAGAGTTAAATATTGAACCAAGGATTCTCATTGAAAGCAATCAGTTTAGTTACTCAAAAGGTGACAACAATGAGTCTCTTGATGAAAATAGAGTGGCTTTTAATAATATGCTCATTCATGGAGACAACCTTCTTGCTTTAAAAGCATTGGAAACAGATTTCACAAATTGCATAAAATGTGTGTATATTGATCCTCCGTATAATACTGGTTCAGCTTTTGAACATTATGATGACAACTTAGAACACAGTACATGGCTATCTTTGATGAAACCAAGATTAGAAATTTTAAGGAAACTGTTAACTTCAGATGGAACCATCTGGATTTCAATTGATGCAGATGAATCTCATTATTTGAAAGTTTTGTGTGATGAGGTATTCGGAAGGAAGAATTTTATAGACGAAATTGTTTGGCAACGTTCCTATTCTCCTATAAATCTTAAAAAAACACTATCAAGGGCACATGACACTATTTTAGTTTATGCAAAGGATTTTTCAAAATCCTTTGAATTAAATAAGCTTCCTAGGTCAGAAAATGCAAATAACAGGTATAAGAATCTAGATAATGATCCTCGTGGAAGGTGGAAGTCAAGTGACCTCTCAGTAGGGCCAATTATCAAAGACAAGGTATATGACATCACTACACCATCAGGACGTATAGTGTCACCACCAGATGGGTATTGCTGGCGATTAACCAGAGAGAGATTTCAAGAATATGTCTCTCAAAACAGAATATGGTTCGGTGATAAAGGGGATAACGTGCCATCCATAAAGAGATTTTTATCTGAGGTTAAGGATGGGATTACCCCGATGACTTGGTGGACCCGAGATGAAGTTGGCGATAATCAAGAAGCAAAACGCGAAATTAAAATTCTTTTCGAAAAGGATGTTTTTGATACGCCAAAAGCAGAAAGGTTAATCCATAGAATCTTGACAATTGCAACTAACGAAAACGACATAGTATTAGATTCGTTTTTAGGTTCAGGAACAACTATATCGGTTGCTCACAAGATGAATAGAAAATGGATTGGTATAGAAATGGGAGACCATGCATATACACATTGTAAATTTAGAATCAATAAAGTAATTGATGGTGAACAGGGCGGTGTCTCAAAGCTATTAGAATGGAATGGCGGAGGAGAGTATAAGTTCTATGAACTATCTTCGACCTTGCTTAAACTTGACGATTTCGGCCAACAAATTATAAATCCTGAATATAATGCTGATATGTTGGCAAGTGCCATTTCAAAGCATGAAGGGTTTAAATATTTCCCAGATAAAAATTGTTTTTGGAAGCAAGCTTCAAATGAAAATAACTCATATTTATTTACTACTACTAAACACATAACGAAGGATTATTTACAGTCGATTCATGAAACCATGAAAGAAGATGAATTTTTGCTTGTAGTGTGTAGATCATTTGAAAGTAATATTGATAACGAATATAAGAATATTCGAATTAAGAAAATTCCACAATCGCTATTAAAAAATTGCCAATTTGGTATAGATAACTACAACTTGAATATCATTAATTTTCAAACTTATGAGGAGGATGACATTGATGAGTAGCCAACTAAACAAACCTTTATTTCGAGAATATTCAATTTCTTATTTAGAAAACATTATGTCATTAAGAAAGCCTCAGAAACAAAGTGTAAAGATTCTAGATTCAATATTAGATGAAATTCAATTATCAAAGAATATAGATTTTGAAGAAGCAATAAGCACAATAAAAGGTGTTTATCCTATTTTTAAGACATTTGAACACTCGTTTATGTCACTTGCTTTTGCCTTGGCGACAGGTGTAGGAAAAACTAAATTAATGGGTGCATTTATGACATATCTATATACTAACAAGGGAGTTAGAAATTTTTTTGTTGTAGCTCCAAATCTTACAATTTACGAAAAATTGAAAAAAGATTTAGGAGATCCCTCTCAAGACAATGAAAAGTATGTCTTTAGAGGCGTGGGTTGTTTTGCAGTTAACACACCAAATGTGTGGATTGATGATGATTATAGAAACAGACCAGCAAATTCATTAGTTGATAATGATTCAATAAACATTTTTATTTTTAATATCTCAAAATTCAATTCTGAAGAACGTAAAATAATGGGAATAAATGAGTACTTAGGGCAAAGTTTTTTCGATTATTTAAGATCTTTGGACGATTTAGTAATCATAATGGATGAATCACATCATTATCGTGCAAAATCTAGTTTTAATGCGATTAATACTTTAAACCCTGTATTAGGTCTCGAGTTAACTGCTACTCCACAAATCCAGGATGGGAATAAAATCATTCTATTTAAAAATGTAGTATATGAATATCCTCTTAGTAAAGCTATTCATGATGGATATACCAGAACGCCATATGCCTTAACAAGACGTGATATTCAATCATTCCAGTTTTCTGAAGATGAATTCGATATGCTTATGATAAACGATGGGATTAAGCATCATGAAAATATGAAAGCTGAATTATTTCAATATGCAATTAATAATGGAATTAAAGTTGTTAAGCCATTTATGTTAGTGGTTTGTAAAGATACTAAACACGCTGAGAAAGTACTATCATATATTAAGTCAGATTCTTTTAAATTTGGAAATTACAAAGACAAAGTAATTTTAATTCACAGTAATCAAAAAGGATCAGAAAAGGAAGATAATATTCTTCAGCTACTTAGTGTTGAAAAAAATGATAATCCAATAGAAATAGTTATTCATGTTACCATTCTTAAGGAAGGGTGGGATGTCAACAATTTATACACTATTGTACCGTTGAGAACTGCTACTAGTAGAACATTAAGAGAACAGACTATTGGTAGAGGACTTAGATTGCCATATGGGAAACGAACTGGTATCCCTATGATTGATTCTGTAACAATTACAGCACATGATAAATTTGATGAAATTATTGCTGAAGCTCAAAAAGGAGATTCTATTTTTAAAGTTGATGGAGTAATTTATGCGGAAATGGAAGAAGAAAAGTCAATTGTTGTTACACAGGCGGTTGTTCGAGCAACTTTATTTGAAACTGATGCACAAAAAGCAGAGTTATTTGAAAAAGCAAAAGTAGATCATAATAATCCGGTGTTCCACGAGGTGATCCACGATTTTGAAAAACAGGCCAAAGAATTACTTCAAAAGGAACAACATCCATCTTTAGTGACTATTGAGAATTCAAGAAATATTACTAATGAGATTAAAAAAGATTTGGGTGAAAGATATCGTGACAACACCGATGCTCAAAGATTGATTGACTTAGTTGTTGAAAATTACTATCCAGAATTAGTAAAAAGATATGTTGATGGACAAATGTACATTCCCAAAATTAAGACTGAAATCCTTGGAGATGAACGGTATATTATTGATGATTTTGACCTAGATTTATCTGACATGGTTTATGTTCCCATTAAAAACGATGTAATTTTAAAAAATCTATTAGATAATAATGAATTAGACATTATTGTAAAGGGAGAAACTATTGACTTAGAAAGTTTTAAGCCTGAGATAAAACTGGTAGAAGGCATAAGAAATATCGATGAGATAGACTATGAAAAGTGCCCAGAAATTATCAGAAAAATAGTTGTGCAATTTCTTGAACACTATAGGAGTCAATATTCTGAGGAAGACATTAGAAGCATATGTTTTGTTGAGTATAAATCAATAACTGGTCAATTTGAAAAACAATTATTGCAGCATTTGGCAATTGCATACGATGATATTCTTGATACAGTTATGGGGATTGAAAGTATTGTATATGGAGATATTTTGGATACTACTTCAAAAGATATTAAAAATCTTCATGAAGAGCCTAAAAATGAAAACATTAAGTCTCTTATATATGACGGTGCTAAAAAGGCAGTTAAAGCACCATACAAGTTTGACAGTAATCCTGAAAGATTATTTGCAATAGTTTGTGAAAACTCTCCAGAAGTAATTCAATGGCTAAGACCAGCAGCTAAGCAGTTCAACATTACATACAATCGAGGGAAGCAATACCGCCCTGATTTCGTTGTAGACACTATTGACTCATATTATCTCGTGGAAGTTAAGCGCAGAGATGAAATGGACAGCTCAGACGTTGTAGCAAAGAAAGAACGTGCAATCAAGTACTGCCAAGTTGCAAGTGATTATAACAAGGCACATAATAAAAAGCCATTTATCTATCTGTTTATCCCACATGATGAAATCTCACTAAATTCAAGTTTTGATTATTTAAAAGATAGATTTCAGAGGTTGACTTAATTATACATTTTACTTGTTTATACTGTTGCTTCCATCTATACAGAATTTTAAAAAACATATTGACTTAGCAGATTACAATTCATCATTAGTATCATCTTCGATAGTAATAGGAGGTATAAAATGACAAATAGTATTTTTCCAATTAAAATAAGTCTCTTTTTTGATAAAGGTGATCCATCAGGCATCTGTGAAGCGTGGATGGATAATTGGGACGGATATTCTTTTAAAATTCCACGTACATTTCTTGAAGATAAAGTACTTAAAAAGGAAATTTCAAAACCAGGTGTGTATTTCCTTTTTGGCCAGGTAGGTAATGATACTCAAGTTTACATTGGAGAGTCTGAAGATGTTTCTGAAAGACTGAAATCTCACAATAACGATGATAAAAAGAGTTGGTTCTCGGAGGTTGTTGTCATTTCTTGTGAAAGCCAATATCTAAACAAAGCAAAGGTAAAATACCTTGAATCAGTATTCTACGAAGATGCATGTAAAGCTAATAGATATAAAGTAGACAATAGTTCTAAACCCACAAAATCAAGCTTATCACGTTCCGATGAGGCTACTTTGCAAGAATTCATCCATAAATCAAAAATACTAATTACTTCCCTTGGTTATAAAGTATTTGAAGAAATTGTTACAACTGAGGTTGAAAGTGTTGATGATAATAAATTTTATTATCGATATGGAACAGAAGAACAAGCACAAGGATTTAGACATCCTGAAGGGTTCGTTGTGTGTAAGGGAAGTTATGTTAGACCTAAAGAAGCACCAAAACTTTATCCTTGGATTAAAATGGCTAGGAAGATAAATAAGAGTAAAATTGTAAACGATTTGTTAATCGAAGATGTTTTATTAAATTCTCCTTCCTTGGCATTTAGCTTTGTAGCAGGGTTTGGAGGAAATGGAAATAATTACTGGAAGACTACTAGTGGTACTACCCTAGGAAATATTATTGAAAATGAAACGAATGTTTAATTCTAAAGTGTTTAATAAAGAAGGGTCTCGCTAATTGAAAGAATAGCTTAATGGGTTTCGGAGAAAAATTATAATCTGTATTGGAAGTAGAAGAACAATATGCAGTTAAAGCCTTAAGCATTTACTATAACTAATATAGCAATTTTTATTTATTTGTCAGAGAATATTGTGCCACTGGCATATAGACAAAAATTGACAAATTTGCTAGACTGTAAATATTATGGAATACTGGCTCTAACCAAGCTTAGAAGTAAAGGACCTCATTTTATCGAGATCCTTTTTCTTTTGCAATGAATTGTAGTGTTTCAACTAGTAAATAACTTCAGTTTTCGAAATAGAGCTGAAGAAATGAGGAGTTGTACCTATTGGCAAAAGTACTAGATACCTATTTGCAGTGGCTAGCAGATGGAGTACTTGATGAAAAATTAAAAACTATTCAAGAACTTGCTTCAAAGCGCATCTTACAAAAAGACATATCAGAAGTGATTGGTGTAAGTGAAAGAACAATAATCAAATTAAAAAAAGCACATCCCAGATTGAACCAAGCATTCATCAACGGGGATGATGATTTAAAATACAAAGTGTTTGATGCACTTTATCAAAGAGCTGTTGGTGGTGATTATGAAGAATCACAAACCATCATTGAAGAAACCAAAGCCGGAACTAAGAAACGAATCGTTAAAACAAAGAAAAAAGTTCAACCAGACGTTTCAGCTATCAAGTATCTGTTATTGATTAAATTTGGAAAAGAATATAACGAAAGACGCGAAGAGATAGATATTATGCTTAAGCGATTAGAAAAAGGAGAGGAGATTTGGACTAATGAATATAGTGATGAAGAGAACTCAGGAGTTATTAGAGTACGAAAACAATCCAAGAAGTAATGATGCTGCAGTTGATGCAGTTGCCAATAGTATCAAAGAGTTTGGATTTAAAGTTCCGATCGTTGTTACAAGCGATAATGTAATAATTGCAGGACACACTAGGCTCAAAGCGAGCCTTAAGTTAGGTCTGGAACTTGTCCCTTGCATTGTTGCTGATGACCTCACACAGGCGCAAATAAAGGCCTTTCGTTTGGCAGATAACAAGACTGCAGAACTTGCTACGTGGGATTTCAGTAAACTAGAAGAAGAACTATCAAATATAGATATGGATATGCTTCAGTTTGGATTTGAAGATTTACATTCAGATGTTCCGGATAATGCAAGTGATGATGACTTTGATCCTGATTCTGAATTAAGTGAAACTCCATATACGGAACTCGGAGATATTTATCTATTAGGTGATCACCGAGTCATGTGTGGTGATTCAACAATAAAAGAAGATGTTCACGTATTACTTGATGGAAAGAAAATAGATATGATCTTTACTGATCCACCTTATAATGTGGATTATGAAGGAACTGCAGGTAAAATCAAAAACGATAAGATGGAAGATGAGTCTTTCTATCTTTTTTTACTGCATGCATTTACACATATGTTTGAAGCAACAAAAACTGGCGGTGCCATTTATGTTTGCCATGCAGATACTGAAGGACTTAATTTTAGAAATGCATTTAAGAATGCGGGATACAAATTAGCTGAGTGCTTAGTTTGGGTTAAGAATGCTTTAGTTTTAGGAAGACAAGATTATCACTGGAGACATGAACCTATCCTTTATGGGTGGAAAGAGGGTTCAGCACATTATTTTATCGATGATAGAACACAAGATACCATTTGGGAATATAACAAACCAAAACGAAATGATGTCCATCCAACGATGAAACCACTCGAACTATGTGGTAGGGCTATTAGCAATTCTTCGAAGGTTGGAGAATATGTACTAGATCTATTTGGTGGATCTGGATCAACCATGATCGCAGCTGATCAACTTCAAAGAAAAGCATATTTAATGGAACTAGACGAAAGGTTCGTTGATGTCATTGTGAAAAGATACATCAGATATAAAGGTTCAGCTGAAAACTGCTTCTTAATTAGCAATGGTGAGAAGCTTCCATTAGATAGTTTTCCTGAATTTCAAATAAACTCACTATAGTAGCGAATTAGCTTGCTATTTTATGCCTTTAGAGTGATATATGTAGTAACTCAAAAAGGTAAAGGAGAAAAACAATGTTTAAAGAATTCAATGCACATCCAAAAGGTATCAAAACAACCGATTGTGTTGTAAGGGCGATTTCGACTTCCGTAAATACCGATTACAACACGTGTAGGCGCGAGCTTAATCAACTCAAAAGAGATTGGGGATTTACCAGTTACAAGGATACAAAGTTTTTGTACAAGTATTTCGAAGGATATCCAAGACTCATCTTCAAAGCAATTAAGGGAGAGCCTAGAATTAAAGGAACAGATTTTACAAAGCTTCATCCAAGGGGAACATACATTATAAAGATGGCTGGCCATGTAACTTGTTGTAAGGATGGAGTTATCCTGGATACTTGGGATTGTAGTTATAGAAGCGTATATACAGCATGGGAGATTGCAAAATGAAAACAAACTTTATAAGAAAAGCAACCAGCGAAGAACTTATTCCACACGATTCATTCGTTATTGAAAAAACAATTGTTTTAGATAAAGATGCATTTGAGTGTTTCATTCGCAATCCACTTAACGATTATGATTTTATCAAAGAAAATGTCGAACTGATGTATTGTGATAAAGATGAAGTATTTCATTGCATCTATGTTACATCAGACAATCATGATTTTGGAATCCTGGTAGAAAGTGAAGGATATCATTATGCAAGATATTCAGCATACCTTCCAAAGACAGTAATAATTAAGTAGAAGCATAACAACCATTCTAAGGAAACTTCCGTTTCCTTTTTTAGTACTTAGAAAGAGGTATATCTTATGAAAGTCATTACAAGTGAATCAGTATTTAGTGGACATCCGGATAAAATGTGCGATCAAATCAGTGATGCGATATTGGATGCAATTCTAGAACAAGATCCGAATGCAAGAGTAGCAGTTGAATCGGCAATCAAAGATGATTTAGTTTTTATTTTCGGTGAAGTCACAACTTCAGCAACCGTAAACTATAGTGAGATTGCTAGAGAAACAATCAAAGAAATTGGATATGATAATGAATTTATTATCATGGAAAAGATATCAAAACAATCACCAGATATTGCTCAAGGAGTCGATGAAACAGGAAGTCACAAGCAAGGTGCTGGCGATCAGGGAATGATGTATGGTTATGCTTGTAACGAAACACCAGAACTTATGCCACTTCCAATTGTTGTTGCACATGATATTGCGAAACAACTAGATTCACTCCGCAAGAATAAGTACTCACATATCTTTGGTCCAGACGGTAAATGCCAAGTTTCAGTTAGATACGAAGATGATGAACCAATAGCTTATGAAACAATCATTGTATCTGCTCAGACAAAACCAGGAGTAGAGTTGTCAATTGCAAAACAAATCATCATGAATGAAGTTCTTCATCCGCTTTTAGGTAAAGATTTATCAAATATCAATGTATTAATCAATCCCACTGGTGCTTTTGTTATAGGCGGTCCTTTTGGTGATTCTGGATTAACTGGTAGAAAAATAATTGTGGATACTTATGGTGGGTATGCAAAGCATGGCGGTGGTGCTTTCTCAGGCAAGGACGTAAGCAAGGTTGATCGCAGTGCGGCTTATTACGCTAGGTATGTTGCAAAAGCCCTTGTGGAGGCAAATTTAGCGAACAGGTGCGAAGTTTGTGTGTCCTATTCAATCGGAGTTGCTGATCCAGTCAGTCTATCAATAGATACTTTTGAAACAGGCAAGTTGAGTGACGTAGAGCTGCTTGAAGTTGTTAAAAAGCATTTTGATTTCACACCATCAAATATAAGAAAAGAACTTGAATTCGAAAAAGTCAAATTCAAGTCCTTAGCAGCTTATGGTCATATTGGTAGAGAAGATCTTCCGGTTCGCTGGGAACATGTAGAAGACAAAGCACAAGAACTTAGAGTTAAGTATGAAAAAGCCAAAGGAACTGCATAACTTTTATAAGTCAGACCCTTGGAAGTTAGCAAGAGAAATCAAAATTAGAAATATGAATGGACGTTGTGAGCGTTGTGGTGGAATCGGAGTTGAAGTTCATCATATCCAAAGGCTTAGTGTGGATAATGTCAAAGAAGTTTCTGTCAGCATTAATCCAGAGAATTTGGAGTTGCTTTGTAGAGAGTGTCACAACAAAGAGCATAAGCGTTTCAGCAAAGAAACTCAATTTGATGAAGAAGGGAACTTGTTAAATACTAAATTACCTTGTTGAGATGAATACTATTTGATATAATGATAATCAAAGAGGTGAAGTGAAATGAGTGTTCAACCAGTAGTTATTAAGAATTTTTGCGTTCCACAAGTAAAGAAAATTACAAAAGGTTTAAGAGATTCATTACAAAATCTAGCAGAAAATGTATGCTTGGCTTATCTTGATGAACCTGCCGTAGTTAAACAATTCAAAACCATTATGCCCGCAGTGTATGGTGCGGCTGCTTCAACAGGGAAGCCGGTAGCGAAATCAGTAGAAGATTCATATTTCAAAACATTATCAAACCAAATTGACAATGCTATTGATGCTTTTACAAATAAAAACATAATTACTGAACAGACATTATTTGCATTTCAACAAAGCATTCTTGTGATTTTTGTTAATAGCACATTATTTATTTATTGTGATAGTATTAATTCCATTGATAAACTCAAGAAGAAAGTGAGAAAAATCGATGACTAAAAATATTGTAATGAAAAATATTAGAACAACGTGCATGTTTTTTCTATCAGGTATTCTGGGCATAATAGCCTTTTTTAATACTGCAGCTATCGAACAAGCGGTATTGCTTGAAGTAGGTGAAGATGAGTTATTTTATTTAGTAGATGGGATAAACCGTAGTTCGTTTTATTTATTGCTCATTTGTATCTTTTTCTTCATTGCTTTATTACCTATTGAAGAAATTGTTAAATCGTTTACAATAAAAAAAATAAGTAAATCAAATGAGTCAATCGATAACTCAAATAAATTAGACATATATCAAATGATTGCAGCGGGATCCTTCACAATTGGTTTTCTATTCTTTTCTATCGTATTTATAATCTACGTCATTAAATTTATTCCTTTGATTTAACCCCCCCCGTGTGAATGACTTTCGCTTCCCTTTGGTACCGTACAGGTGGGCTCTTAAAAAATAGAAGGCAGATATTTTGAAATTCGAGATTTTTCCTGGATATGTGAAAAGAGAGGTGGAATGAACATGGTTCATAATTATGTTGGAGAATGCTTAATTTGCCATACTCCTATTCGATTGCGCTTTCAAGTTTCTGAAGAAGGTATTCCTATTCATTTTGCTTGTCCAAAATGCAACACATCAATTGAGGGACACATTGATGTCATTGATCCCAAACTTGCATTGACAACAGATATGCGAAATTGGTTCACTTACAAAATTCTTAATTTCAAAGAATCAAAAAGCAAACCATTATATGTTTTAGAAGTCTCCTCAGATTTTTTCGTACAAAAAATAAAGCTAGACAGTGACGAATCTGAACCTTCTCCATTCTTGAAAACAATGGAGGAGGTAGGTAAAGAAGGAATCTATAATTTAAATATCATTGGAGATACTGAAAAAGAGTTGATAGATGTATTGCCAACAATGGTGATGGTACATAAATTATGGATCAATAAAAGATATTCCGAACTATTAGCTCAGATCTCAAACGGTAATGATTATACTGACTTCATTCAGTTGGATTCATTGAAAAATCAAGTTAAAGCACCTATTGATGCATTGATCGTGTTGCATCAAGCCAGAGAATTGTGGCTTCGGAACATTTACAACGAAAGTACATTTGTGGAAATCCGATCTGTCAAAGAAAAGATCTTTTTGATTCCAAATGCTGTAAGCAAATTTGCATTATATTCACAGATGATGTTTAAATTAAATTATTATTTGGATTTCAGTAAAAAAACTTTAGAAGTAACAAGAAAATTCATT
>Ga0268280_1001798_pt1 | contig 13586 bp, 29 predicted proteins | sample saktaG_9_FD_190139 | JGI IMG/M metagenome (GOLD analysis project Ga0268280, IMG submission 190139) | Saline water microbial communities from Sakinaw Lake, British Columbia, Canada - sak_2011_5_24_40m | ecosystem: Environmental > Aquatic > Non-marine Saline and Alkaline > Saline ...
GTTCAAAAATTGAACGAGGTTCAAGAAAAATATCCCCCTATCCCCATAACTAAATACCACAACAATTTCAACAACTTATCTTGCAATCCGGTTGCAATCTTAACACAGGCTTTATCCGTACCTTTTTTCAAACTGACTTGGCATCTTATCATCTTACAACTTGTTACAGGCCAGGAGCCAGGCGTTAGCCAGGTTGCCGAGCTGGAACATCGTCAATGATTTGCCCGTAGTTGACGGAGCTGGCACTTTGCTTGCGCTCTCGATCAAAATACGGAGAACGACATTTCGGGCAAACCTTGACCCGTTCGGGCGCTTTGCTGGCCCATTGCCATTGACAACGCTTGCAATCCATCACAGTTATCCGGTTGTTTATCATCTGTTTAGCATCCACCTTGTTTACCATGCTATCTAATAGGGTACACTTGCCATTATATCCCTGTCAAGTAAAAACTGTATCTTTTCTACCCAATTGCATCCTTTCTACCCATTTTTTGCCCAAAGTATCCAAATTTTCCCCGTTTTCTGGCGAAAGTGGATACCTGTAACCAAAGTATCCGGATACTTGGCGCAGAAATCGGGTATTTTTTACACAGTTTTCTGGCTTTCCGGCGCTTACATGGCATGGCATGAACTACCCCTAAACTTTTTTCGTAACAATATCAACAACTTACAACATTTTTATCATAATCCCTGCCTGTTGGCATTGCGTTTGCATTATATATCATCAGTTTTCACGGCGCGGCAAATAGTCGCGCATCTTCCCGCACGGGTGGCGCGTGCGATACGGAGGCGGCTATGCAAATCACTATCAGGCAGTTGAGGCAACAGGGGTACAGGGTCATGAGGATAAACGGCGGAGGCACTATGATCAGCCACAACAGCCCATTTACGGTTAATGGGAGGCCAGCCCGATTAACATCTGCCCCTGATTATCAATTTATCATCAACGGGCATTACGGCGATAATTGCCCGCTAAATCGCATCATCGTATTATCCATCTAATCACGATAGTCCATAGATTAGGTGAGCGCTTAACCCGCTGCCATGACGAGCACATGGGTTAAGAACCCCCGGAATGCATACGGTATAGGCCAACAGGCAGACGATACGAGCGCTGCCCTAATCAACCTACAGTCCGATAAAGCCGGGCAAGGTGGTTTGACTCCGCCAGGTTGAGCGCTCAATCCTAATAGATGGACTGATAACCACTAATCAAAGGATATTGAATCATGAATAATGTATCTGCAATAATCAGCTACAAAGTCAAAGTAAAGTCCATGCAAGACGGGCGGGAATACATCGACTACAAAAAGACAATAGCCCGTACAGATTGCAATCTCAAACCATGCGACCATAACTTGTATAATTCGGACTTGTTTAGACAAGTACTTGCAAGGGGTCATAATAGGGCAGTCGGTAACAAGTCATGGACTTATCTTGATTCACTGCCCGAATCCGTAACCGTTGATAATTCATCTTTTTTAGCAACTGTAACTGTATCAGTTCAAATATAACGGGGGTCATTATGAAAAAACAAACTGAACAAACATATCAACTGGCAATGGAAATATCATCAGGCTTTAACCGCTATCAGTCCGAATACGCGACAATTTCAATCCGTTTCTGCAAATTTGGCAATGACAATGAGATTGACTATTTTTATTCCCATGACGACAACGGAATGGAAATGGACGGGCTTTGTGTCAACGCTCAAATGGATGATCATAATCCATCACCTTATGGTTACAGGATTTCCTTTAGGGATAAGGAAGTTGAACTTCATACCGCTGAACGTATGCTGAAAACTTTAAGGCACATTTCAAGGGGAATGCAAAAACTTGAAGATAAACTCGGTTACTGCCAGGAATACCCGGACTATGTGATTCGCATTGCTAACGTCCTGAACGTCAAGAAATTCGTTTTCAGGAAAATCGTTTTCAGGAAAATCGGATTGCCGGATTATATCGCACATGACATACCGACTGCAAAATACAGAATCACGGATTTAGTCGGGCAGTTGATGAACCAATTGCAGCCAGAACTTAAAAAAGCAGCGTGAACCATACCAGCTTCAGGGGGTCATTATGCTAATCACCGGCCATGAATATAAGCAGTCATTCGCAGAAGTTGCAGTCCGTATGCTGTCAATTGCCTCTTTCCAGTCGGCCGAATCAATCCTTGCTGAACTGGAAAAACGGGAAAGCCAGACGGAATACCGTAATGACAACAATCAAAATGAACCGATAATTTATAATTAATCAGGAGAACATGCCATGCAATATGCAATTTTAAATAACGACAACGCCGAACGCCGAGAATATCCCATCAGCGCAAAAACAAACAATGGAGCGCGGAGACAAGCAAAAAAAGAAGCTGCCCGTTTGGGTATCAAGGATTATTCCATCATTTTTTATCGGCCGTCTGATGGTTGTCGGGGATCGATTGACAAATAATTTAAATCCTGAACACTGCCCGTAATTTGAGCGATTGCGTGCAGGATTGAGGGCTTAATTAACCACATACCAATGGAGGCAAAAAATGACAGATTTATTTTTCGATGAACTTATCCGGGTTTCTGCGTTAGAATCGTTTTGCAGTCAATCGCATTGGTTGTTTATTCATCCGCATAATAGGCGGTTCTGGTGTTCATTGAAACAAGCAAATTCAACACAAGTCAAATTATGGTTTGAAATTTAAAAGGAGGCCATACTATGATAGCCCAATTTAATAACTTTTCAATCAAAATGACAATGAAACAGGCGTTGAGCGCATCACATCAGGGATCATGTGATGCCGATGTTAAGCTGCTCAGAGGAACGCCGTCAATTTACAAGCAATTTCATTACATACCAACTGATAAAATCATTGACGAATTGAGCGAATATGGGGCATGGTCAGCCGAAGAATTGAGCGATCCTGAAGCGAACAAGGAAAGAATCATCTGGATTGCAGCCTGTAACATCGCTGAGGATCATAAAAAATAGACATACCATCAACCTACATACCGGAGGCAAAAAATGAATAGCATCGAACATGAAACTGTTATCAAGGCGCAGGCATCGGCATGGTTTTTGATGGAAGAGCTTCGGCAATTGAAAAAGCACGGCGGAAAGGAAAGTCGCTTTCTTGCTAATAAACATTTTGATACAGTCAACAATATTGCAATCGCCTTAAATGAATTGCGCTGTTTTATGGATTTAGAATCCCAGAATTCGCACTGCGAAGATTAACAGCATACCATCAACATACATACCGGGGAGAAAAATCATGAATAAAACTATGGTTCAGCTTAAAAAAGAAGCAGCAGCGGCGTGTAAATTCCGAGGCCATAAAATGACAAAATGGGGCTTTACCATTAAGCCCGGCGGAACTCGTATCATAGGCGGTGCCGTTTGCTCTAAATGCGGCAAATATGTTCAGTATGATACATCACCACCACCAAACGGAATTGACATAGGCGGTGACGCTGTAGTCTTATCATGCAATGATTAATTGACATACCGGAGGTCATACCGTGAAATTACCAATTGGATATTTAACGCACGATTACCCATACCGAACGCCATACTTTGCTATCAGATATAACCATACCAAATCTTTTATGTCTGATAAACCGTTAGGACTTCAGGCACTTGTCAACTTCCTTGACGGTTCTTTCGTATGGATTAACGTAAAGCAAGAATGGATTGCATAAAATCAACATACCGGAGGATCGCATACTATGGACATCTATATCTACAAAACAAAGTCATATAATCCAGACCCAATCAATCTTTTTCATGACAGAGACGGACTAAACAGGAATGAGCTAATCATAAAAACGAAAGAATACCACGGCCAAACATACACCTACGCCGAGCCGTCAACGCCTGGACATTACGCATTCGGCGGGAATATCCTTTACACAAGCAATGGGATTTTTCCTGAATTTAACACGCCTATGAAATTGCATGATAGGCAGATGAATCTTGAAGATAGATCATATTACTAAAGAGAGGCCATACCATGAATCCAAAAACCGAAACAAAAATATTATCAGTTATCCGAAAAAATAACGATCTGAATCATGCCGGAACTATTTCAGAAGATACCGGCCTGAAGGTTAAAACCATCAAACGATATTTGAACCATCTGAAAGCGGTAGGCAGGATTGATCAATCATACCATGGCGGATATTACGCTGTATAATTCATTGCATACCATAAGGAGCGCATATCATGAAATTTAAAAAACAAACAATCAATATCCGGGTTTATTCAGAAACCGATCCAGCAGGTGAATTGAAGCAAGTTGAAGCCAATGTCATAGGCGATTACAGCTTTCGAAAAGAAATGATTGAAGATATGTTTTCAAACGGAAGAAAGCGAAAGCCATATTCGCTTTATATCGTAACTCATAATCCTTCCGGCCTTGCTGTAGTACATGATATTACTCTTGCGATAACAGCTCGGAAAGTCTGTATTGCACTTGCTTCATTACGTGATAAATGGAATAGTGAAGGCACAATGCCACGTTTCCTGAATGATCAAATTTTTCAAATCGCTATGCAAGTTAAACGCGGAGCAATTTAACACATACCACATACCATCAATCGGAGACATAGTATGAGACTTCTACCAGATAGCAAATTGACTGATAAAATTACGATCTTGACACGTATTCATTGCATTGAAAAAGAGATTGAATCAATGGAAAATGTGTCAACCGATTATCTCAACAAATGCAATTTTGAAAAACGTCATAACAAATTCAAGAAGTTAATCCAGCGCAAAGAAACGCTTCAAAACAGATTGAAAGAAGTCCGTTTCTTTGATTGCATGATTAAACCGAATTTGACAAAATAACCCATACCATGATTCACAAACCTTAAAAAAGAGGGCATACCATGAAAAATTGGAATGATGTTGTATCAACAGCACGGTCAGAAGTTGACAAATGGTTTTTGGTGCAGTGCCGCAATGAGTATAGGCGGTACTTCTGGCGATATACCGAAACAACGCCTGAATCACCCGGAAAGGTCTGGATAGCTGAAACAACCGAAAACGGTCCCGGTAATTGGCTATATGAATTAAAAACAGGCCAAACGAAAGACCAGAATATAAACAACTTCCTTAAATTGGCAGGAAGGTTGCCAATACTCGAAATTGAATAAACGCGCATACCACATACCATCAACTAAAGGGGATACATACCATGAAAATCCAAAAAGTTGCATACCATCGTAATGGCATTTCCGGTGTACCGTTTCATGTCGTCTTGTTTGAGAATCTTGAAATGGGCGGTAGGCTCCGGCATTTCGTAGCTACCGTTTTCCCTGAACCTGGCGCAGTTTCGGTTCTTGATATTGATGAAACAAAATCCGGGAACATCGAATTTGCCAATGGCAATTCATGGCGCGGGGATTATTTTGAAACCAAATTAAGACATGCTATTCACGACTGGGAACTTTTAGACAGAGCCGGGATTGATAAATAACGCATACCGGAGATATACCGCTCCTAATTTATCTTACTATCAACGCAAGTGCTTGTTCGGGCGTGAAGCCCTCTGTTATATATGAATCATACATGACACGTTTGTATCTTGCATGTTCTTCTGCAACTTCGATCATGAGCCGAAAAGAGTCAAGTGCTTGCGTCATGTTGGCCTGATACTTTTCGTTTTTTTCCCTGAATTTAGGATTAATTTCAAGAGGATTTGCCATTGATATTTATTTCCTTGTTTTTTGCGTTATATGGATCACTGCAAAATCATCGTAAACGTCCCCGGCGGGGAGTAAATCAACCCGTTGCTGCCCAGGTGGATAAAGAAGCCCGGCATACCGGCCATGTGAACCGTGATACCATTGTCCTCATACCGGAACGTCCAATTGTCAGCCGTGCCTATTTTCCAGAACACGGCATACCCGGACTCTACATTGGCGTCCTGGCTTTCCGGCGTCATCTGGCAGACATACTGATAGCCGTCGGCCCAAAGCTGAAACGCATAAAGCCGATCTGTAGCTTGAGCGCATACCGAAAGGCACAAAATGAAAACGATTACAAGCACTTTGATTCGCATACCGTCACCTTTCCTTTCGCTTTTCGATCTGATCCTGAATCGAGTCATACCATCTGGCATAGGCCATAATCGCAAGAAAGATAATTCCGACAAAGCCCATACCAGCGGCTATGTGCAGCCAAGTCAAAAGCATGTGTTGGAGCCAGTTCATTATTCACCCCCTATTAAACAACGCAATCAACCACAATTTCATACCCGCATATTGGGCAATTGGCCTTCATGCCCCTTGTCTTTGTTGTCCCCTGTTCGCATACCTGTATCTCGTTTTTCTCAAAAAAATCAGGATGAGCCAGTAGGTCAACTTCCTCATTGCAAATCGGGCAATAGCAATCCAGCGACAAAGACCATACCGCTATATTTGAACTCATTCCGTGTCCTCCAGCCAAATCAATCCTTGTTCGCAAACCACCTTGCTTGTGATCTGCCAGTCCTGCTTGATATGGGTTTTCCAGTTCCGGCGACATACCTGGTTACTCGAATCACCGCATACCATCAAAGCCCAAGCCAGTATGCAAAAGCGCAGCGAAATTGTTCGCAGTCCTCGTTTACGGCCCGACAGAAGTTGTGCAGCCAACCGTTTGTTATTCGGCATGGGCAGCACTTAGACTTTGCCAGCCACGACTGATATCGTTGTTCGTCTGCTGTCTCGTCTGGATTCCATGAGTCGATCACCTCGTAGTTTCGTTCTGGCATTTTGCACCCTTTTCTCAGAATCTTGGCTCATCTGAAATAAAAACTTCCGTTATCGGTGTGGCGCCATATTTTTTTCTTGCCTCAACCCCAACGATTTGTGAATCGTCCCGCCAAACAAAGCACTCATTTAAAACATCTTCAATAAATTTCAGCATGTTAGACAAATCGGGCTTTCCTGTTGGACTTATCGGTGCTGATGGTTTCAGAATTCCTTTTTTGTTAAAATGAGATTTGGGCCGTTTTAAATAAAATTCCACTTCCAGGTAAATATCTCCGTTGAAAAAAACACCTGCCTTCTGAATCTGCTCCCTGGCAGTCATGATCCAAAGCCCTTCTTCTGTGGCCTGGGGCGAATATGTTGTCACAAACTTACCCCGGCGTGCGAATCTCGGCCTTGCCTTTGCAATCGGCTGGCCGGGGATTGAAATCTGGATGTATGGCATCATACCCCCTTTAAAGCACCTTCAATCAAAAGCCGATACCGTTCAAGCAGGTCGGCAACTTCCCGTAGCGACGTTGCATCTGAGCGCATAAGCATTCTTGAGGGGAGGCACTGAAGGGCAGATGTGAGTGTTGAATAATACCCGACAAAATTATCAGTTGCCACACCCGGCGTTTTTGATTTTTCGCTGAGCGTTGTGACATGATAAACAATAAATTGTTTTGGTTCGCTGATGATTTTATAATCTCCGATCTTCAATTCCATCGTATTTTTCCTTTCTTTGGTTTTAAAGCCCCGTAGTAGTCTTTAAACGCACGCTAAAATTTACCCCTTATGCTGATATGCGTTTTATTTTAAAACGTCACCACGGCTATCACAGGCCGCAAGGATGAAGTTTTATTGCAAGATCAGAACCGGATTTTAGCTTTCATATTTTTTCCATTCCGCTTGGCAATGTTCGCAGCCGACACTACATTTGAGGATATCACGCGGTCCGTACGGACACGTACCAAAACACGGCGGGCAGTCCTGTGGGCATTTGCCGCCTTTATTGCAGATCAGCGGACAGAATCGCTGTTTGTTCTCGCTCATTGTAAATCCCTTTCTGCTTCAAGCTCCTTAATCCAGTTATCAACAACAATGCTCTCGTTGCGCAATTCTCTTGCGACATCCTTCCAATCGTCTCTATCGCCTCTGAACTTATCAAGCAGGGCCGCGTTCAGGCGCATTTTTAACGCCAATTCAAATAAGCTATAGATGACAAAATTGATTCCTGCTTTCATTTCTTACCTCTTTTCAATCATGAATGTAATCAACAATTAAACAAACCGGCAAATATGTGATCCAGAATTGCCAACTTTCAATGCGAACACCGCAGATATTATGCAATGCGATTGCAAGCCAAAACGCATAGATGTAATTTTTTAGCGTAAACGGTTTAGGCCAATGTATCCATTTCATTCGAACACCATCGCTTTCAACCGATTGATTTGGCGTTCAAGGCAAACAATATCGGAATTGCGTTGCCGATCAGCGGCCTTTATTGCGCCTTTTTTGGTTTTAAACCATGATCCATCCGGGAACCATTCTTGCTTGCAATTTGTGGGCGAGAAGACTACATAAACTCCAATTGTATCTGGGTAAAAAGGGTCTTTAATAAGATCAGCTTCTCTGATTCCGGTTCTAATCACGTCAAACACGATCCACACTTTCATTTTAAAGCCCCCTTTCCGTTATCAATTCCCTATCGGCTGGAAGTTGATCGCTTTCACTTTGGCTATCTGCTTTCTCAAGCTATCGAGTTTGTTCGCTCTCATGATCTCAGCCCGGCGTAAAGCAGACTCTTTGGTTTTGTGCCATTCTCGGCCTTCGCCGTGGAAATAGTTTGACGCCATGCCAATATTGGCTCGAATCATACCATCTCTAACTTCCTCAGCCAGTTCTGTTTCGATAATCCCTGCGGTAAGCGCATACTTCGTTATCCATACTTTCATTTTTCAACCCCTTCCGGCTTCAAAACAGCCCCATTTGACAATCGTTTTCTTTTGGCATTGGTTTATTTGACATCCACCAATCAAACCATTCATCTGAGTTTCTGAAATTACGATGATGCCTTGGTACTGGTCTATTTGGACTTATCGTTGCGTTCCATCGTAAAAATGCGCCTATGCGCCACATTTTTTCGTATCGCGGCCATCGTTCAAAATCGTCATATCGGTTTCCCATTGGACAACCCACACACCCAATTCTTTTTCTGCCTTCATCGTATAGGCTGCAATACGAGAGTTTGTTTGTTCTGATGTATTGCCATATTTCCTTATCAGCCCATGACAATATCGGATTGATAACCCATGACTTAGCGCCACCTCGACCCCATTGTGTAACGGACTGCCATGCTTTTGCCCTACGTGGAGACTCTGCGGACCTGATACCCATTATTTTTACCAGTCCAGCCCCGCCTTGCTCTTTGTATAATTCACAACACCATCGCATTATTCGCGTTGGCAATCCTTTTTTCTCAATCATCTTTAACATTGGTATTTTCGGCCTATGCCAAATAACATCCGGGTGATGATGCCTTATAAACCGGGTAAGTTCTGGTGGGTCAATTGTCGTTACGGAATAATTACTTGTGAATTTAACCCCTGAACGGATTGCAATATCCTTGACAACAACAGAATCCTTGCCGCCTGAAAAGCAAAGATAGTAACCATCTTCAGAATATTCTAAGGCTGATGATTCAAATTCTTGCAAAAGCTGGATGCCGTCTGCAATCTTTTGCTCAAGTGTGATTCCGAATTTATCAAGCGGTAATTGGTTCATCCCGGCTTCACCATGCCCCAAACTTTGTTTCTATCGGATTCCTGAACGGACACCTGATTTCTTGCGTATGCAACCTTTTCGTCGCATTTCTTTTTCAGGTAGGCGTGAGCATCGTCCCATGTATCAAAATACATATCAAATTCGGTTACTTTTGCGTTCCGTCTGCCTTTAATCCAGACAGAGGATTCCGTTTCGCGTTCGACTTCAACTTCTTCAATTTTGGCCGTAATACTCCAGCTACAAGCATTTGTTTTATACTTTTTCATCATACATCCTTTCGATCTCGCCTTGCAGAAATCGCTCTATTTTTCGTTCATCGTCTATGATTTCAGCTTCATAAGCATGGGATACTCCTGCGAACCATCCGGCCCGACAAGAAAGTCGAACCAGTTTTTGTTGATCGAGCGGTAGTTCTGCAAACGACTGTTTGATGTTCGCTGTAAACCATTTCTCAAACTCTGCTGGATCAAGCATTCGTTTTCTCCCTTTCCACCTCATCCATCAAGAATTTTTCCCGTTCCCTGAGAAACTTGAGCATCTCAACCGGCGTCACCGCTTCCGGGTCGTCGGCATGGTGGCGTTCGACGATTACGATTTGGGAGCGGATCTTGATTAGGGCGTCGAGCGGTGTTGTTGTCATTTTTCACCTGCCTTTCTGTTTATATTAAAGATGGTTGAAAATGTTTTTCAAGTTTATTTGACTTCCTGATATTATCGTTAGACCACATCGTCAGCTTTTTCATTTTTATCGTTCAAAATTGTAGCGATCTGGAAAAACCATTGTTTGTCCCGAAGGAATCCAGACTTAAAAGAATTATTTGCAATGTCTTCAAGTTCTTCCAAGACATTTATTTTTGAAAAGTTTTTCACCCATTCTGATAGATTTTTTTCATTGATTCCCCGGATTCGACCGGCATCTGTTTTGAATTCATAACAGTAATTTACTGCCCGTTTTTTATAAGAGTCTGGTTGACAATAAATATCAGCGCATCTTTTACGATCAACGTCTGAGCATCTCATCCATTCGCTGACCGGTTCAATTTTTGAACCGCCTGAAATACTAAAATGAATTTCATGTCCTTGTATATTTCGCCCTCCGATATACCGTTTAACCTTGATCGTTTTGAGCGCACAAATTATTGATTGATCGCGCTGTGTCAGATAATCCACTGACATATAAAGCCTTGATTTTTCGGCAGTGGCTTGACCTCCTCTGGCATAATCAGTATCGTTTTTTTTCTGGATTGCCACAATTGCAACACCATCTCCCAGGGAATCATAAATTGATCGGATATCGCTTGAAATCTTGAAATACTCGCCTTCAACTTCTTCCAAGAAATCAATGCAGGTCAACCCATTTTTATTATGATGTTCTATTACGCCATTAAAATCGCATGATCTTTCAGCAGCAAGGACATTCCCCCATTCCGTAAAAGGGATATCATCAAAATTTCTGATGCGTTCAACATACTCACCAACGCCCATTTCGGACATGAGATAATATTTTGAATAATTCTGTGATAGGTTGAGTTTGAGAATGTTCAATAGGATTGCCGTTTTCCCGGCGTTCGATGACCCGGCAATGACGATAATGGCTTTTCGCGGTATTGAAACGTAATTGTGGAGCATGAACGGGAGTTTTAAATCAAAGGGTGTTTCGTCGGTATTGAAGATATCAACGAGCTTTAAAGACGAGTCAACTATGTGATATTTACCCTTAATCCTCTTGTCTCTGTTAATTAATTTTTTTTCTATGTACCTGTGTAGGGAAATGGAACGTGCGTTTTTCTCAATTCGGGTTGTTAAACAGAACTCCCGATCAAGTTGATCAACAGTGAAGGAACCTGAAGAATTTGTAATCCATTCAAGTATATGAGCCGCTAAATTCTGTAATTTTTTTGGCTCATTTTCGTATATCGGACTAAAATTGTCCTGCTTACTTCTGCTTACATCCTGCTTACTTCTGCTTACTTCTGCTTTCTCTACTATACTTTGATTATTCTGCTTACTTTGCTTACTTTGCTTACATGATTCAATTTCATCAATGATATCAATATGGCTTCCATAATCAGGTTCAAGCGCTTCTTCCGGGTCACAATAATATTCGATATCGTCTTTCTTTTTTACATGGACTCGTTCTTCCGGTTCCAAAGGCTTTAACTTGCCATATGCAATTCCATCCGTCACCGTATCCATTGCCTGATGAACCAACTTTGCCCCGCTGTCTTTCACTGCCTGTTCTAAAGCAGAAAGTGCCTGGGCCTCATCAATAAATCCAGACGCTACGAACCCGCCCACCAGCCTGGATTGCTTTAATCTCTCCCGGTGTTGTTCTCCCTTGGATGATTGCCTGATTTTATCACAAGCGCTATCAAGGACTTTCAACCCATATTTTGACTTCCATCCGTTATCACTGGAAGCAGGAAGATAAAACCGCTGTTCTTCCTGCTTCGCCCATGATTGAATTGGGAAAATAGCCGGATTCTTATTGATGAACAATTGGGGATCATATGAAACAAAAGTCAGCCGGGAGATATCCTTGCAGGCGGGATCAATTTTTATGCCATAGGTTGAACTGAAGTATCGCTCAACGGCATTATAGAAAATCTTGATGTCATCATCCGCATTGATTCCTTCTGAACGCAAGGCGCACTTCAGGCCGTCACCTGAGGGTGAACGAAAACAGAACCAAATATATTCATCCTGTGAAAGAAGGTGAAATGTTTTTTCCACGTCTGGAAGGTGATCCAGATCCGGGATTATAAATCCGGTAGCGGCAAGGATGTTTTGACAGTTTCGATTTTTAGAGAAGTTTCCACAGAAGGTTACAGCTGGAAGGTTGACTTTGAATTTTCGGTACTCTGCGGGATTGCTGACAAGCTCACGGCATCTTTCAATCAGTGGGCGGTATCTGTCTGATTGGATACGACTAAGAACTTCAGGCCATTCCACTTCACCTGAAGGCGTTGGCTTGATACCGGAGAAAACAGAAATGATGTTGTTCATTTTTCTCTGCCCCTATGCCCCTTGCGAGTGTTGGGGCAAAAAGTTGTAAAAATATTGATGCAATTCGGCATAATTTCAAGTGCGCTTGACCCGGATGTGCCAAATTTCAAACCGAATCCGCTGCCAGAATAATTTCTTTGAGGATGACAAGAAAGGATTATTTGATTTTCTTGAAGACTATGGAGATCATGGTAAATACCCTTTAACGGGAATATAGCAAAGATAAGGGGCATAATCCTTGTATTGCGAAAATATTTTGAAATAAATATTGATTGCCGGTATTCCAACACTTGTGAAAAAATAGGCCCTACTGCCATATTGCTTTTTTTTACTTCAACGGCGATAGGGCCATATTTCCAACCTGAATCAAAAGCTCTTGATGTAGGAAAAAGAATCCGGTCAATCCTCACCATTTGCTCAGAGTCGGTTGGCTTGTCATCGAACAGCCTTCTACCCCTGACTTCCTGTTCATTATAAAAATAATCCTGATTAACAAGAGAATCAAAATATTTACAAGCATCAACTTCTGTTTTAAAATTTCCACAAGTAAGTTGTTTTCTTTCTTGTATTGTTGCTGTGAGCGCAATATCGACTTCTTTCCATGCTCTTTCATATTCATGATCTCCATAATATTTTTCAGATAACTTCTGAAACATTTCTTTTGCGTCAAGCCGTATCTCGCTTGGATCATTATTAATTTGAAACATATCAGCCCTTTCATATTGGGTTCTTAGTTTAATTGATTGTTTATTTTATTTCATTTTCTTGCTCCTGTATAATAAGGATTCTTGTATTTATCAGGGAGCATCCACGCAGCAGCTTTAACCCCCCCGGTTATTTCTTCCAGCCGCATGTATTTTTTTAGGCTTCCATTCAAATCTGCCTTCCCTGTCTGCGAAACACCATATGCCAATAAATAAAAGACGAGTCGCACAGTCAACTTCTGATAAAGATTCATTAATAAAAAAACCAGGCTTGATATTTCTGGATCTCATGTTTATTTACCGATCATATGACAAGGAGTTGATGTTTCATCATTCCGTAGCAAGGCATATTTATTGTA
>Ga0268280_1001799_pt1 | contig 13575 bp, 14 predicted proteins | sample saktaG_9_FD_190139 | JGI IMG/M metagenome (GOLD analysis project Ga0268280, IMG submission 190139) | Saline water microbial communities from Sakinaw Lake, British Columbia, Canada - sak_2011_5_24_40m | ecosystem: Environmental > Aquatic > Non-marine Saline and Alkaline > Saline ...
CCTCGTAGGCTTCGCGTTTGGCAGGCGTCATCCGTGCCACCATCGCTTGGCGGGCGGTTTCCGCTTCCGTGAGTTGCAGGATATGCCGTTGATCGGGCGTCATACGCATCTTGTCTATTTGTTTCGCTTCAGTTTCATTGAGTTCGTATTTCATATTATCTCCTAATATTAACTTAATACTGTCCATGATAATGTATCACCAACAGCACCACTAGCATATAACAATGTAGGGTCGCTTATGTTTAAATTATAACCTTTAAAATCACCTGTCTTTAAAGAGAGTAATTGATTGGTTTCATTGCCGACATAAGCCATACTTGTATTAACACCTGTTGGATGACGATTTACCACCACCGATAAACATTTACCAATACCAGAAATAAATGAGGTCGGCACACTGGTTAAAAAGTATGTTCCAGCAGAAATGGATTTTGCCTCATCATCACCGGCATAATAATTAGCATCATCAAAACGTCCAACTGGTCTGCCATATTTTCCGCTTATACTTGCTACCACTGGTAAAAGTGATGCAGCAGCATAAGAAGTATTAAAACCCTGTTGGGCAACCCCTTTTACACCAGGAACACCTACCAATAAAGAGGCATTATGAATAACATTGTTTGGATTTGCTAAAAAAATATCTTGTGACATTATAATTCTCCCATATTGTATTTTCTCTTAGGTATAATAATTTCCGTGTCCCCTAACATCATACGGTGTTCCAGCTAAACTTTCCGGATCAAAATTATTTCCCGTAAAAGGTGAAAGTATAGCTTTGCATAATTGACCAGTACCAAATACATAATCATTTATCATCGCCCCATATGCCGCACATGGACCAATAGTTAATAGTTCTTTGAATCCCTTAGCATTACCCAAAACAGATAGTGCCGCCGGTCCACATCTTGCTGAAATTCCATCCATCAACGCCTTTGTTCTATATGTACTAATATCAGCTTGACATGCCGCCTTCATTACTATAAAATTGGTAAAAATTGTATCTGGGCTTGGGTCTGGGGTAATTGTTTGATTAACTATATCTATCGAATAGGCTACATCAAAATCAACATCTTGAACTACATACATAGATGATACCAATATCAATTGTGTTAAAGTATCATCACTATATGTGGGCGTTTCAGCCATATCATTAATTAATACTCTAAGCATCGGAATAGTAATATCTTGCCACGCCATGTTTTATTCCTGAAATTTGTGTTTACCACTAATAATTTGTAACAACCAGAAAACCAGCACCTTCTAAAATTTGTTCGTCGTCAGTAACAACAATCACGCCAACACGATAGGTATTTTTATGAACTCCACCACTAATAGTAAACTGTACCTTTTTACCATCTTCTATAATAGTTGGAACCCCAAATATTAAACCAGATGAACCACCGCCCCTAATCTCACTAGTAAATCTTGTAACACTATCAATTGTTGTTGACCCTAATAAATTAGTAAAATCCATTACATATATACGGGATTCAGATGGTAGCTTATATAAAGTCATTGGGGCTAATACAGCACTCATAATATCCACTCATTTTTGTTGTTTAAAACCCACTCTTTAGTACTACTATTTAATGACCACTTTTCAACCTCTTGAGGCAAAATCCAACCAATATATTTTTGATCGAAAGGCCACTTTAAATCCCTAATATTAGATTTCCATCCTGTATTTCTACTATTGGATTCCCACTCTATATTTCTTTCCCCTAATAAAAATACACCAATTGGAAGATTTTGGTCGATTACTGGGACAAACCCAATATCTAAAAATACCGGTAAATTTAACTTACGAAATCTAAAAATAGAGGATGGATTTTGATATAGCTGAGCCACCTCATTTGAATTAAGGGCACGATTATATTGAATAAGCCCCCCTACTAAACCGTTTAATTGATTACCATACCAATCTATTAAACTAGCCCCTACATATCCAGATAGAGTATTATTAACATTTGATGTATTAGCTACTGGTCCACCAACCTTAACCCCATTCCTATATAGATATAAATTACCATTTGATCTTACTCCAACAATGTGATACCAAGTATTCAATTGTGCAGAAAGAAAACCTTCATTAACTGGATTTGCCGTGATGTTTGTATTATATGGGTAAAATTCAAATCCGACATTTCCGGCAACTTTATATCTTAGGGCATATCCTATAGTTGATGTATTATTAAATTTATAGTATATCATTCTATCGGTAATTGAACCACTAAAATATACCCAAGCGGATATAGAAAAGTCGCCGGAACCAAAAGAGGTCAAAGAACTGTGTGGTATAGTTATCTTATCTGCTACACCATTAAAATATAAGCCGTTTGGTCGCCATTGACAACCAGTTAAAATACCTGGATTTGCCCGTCCCTTATCAAAACTATCTCTTAATAAGTTGCCGCCCTTGTGATTAAAAGGATAACATGCCACAATTCCACGAGTTAGTGGATTATTATAATTAAGGACAAAATTATCTTTTGAAAACATTAATTAAGCCGTTTCAATTATAGGAATAAGTGGAGTTAAGGTTATAGAACTATTAAGATTAACTATAGGAGTATTGGTGCTATTCTTTAATATTAACGATCCACTTCTCATAATAGGATATATAATCATTGACTGAGCGTGTATACCGCTAGCATTTGTGGCAACTACAGAACCAACATAACTTAACTGTACTAAGTTTGCCCCTATAGTTGTACCAGTTAAATATGCACCGCTTACACCAGTAACTCCCCCTGGTAATCTACCAGTTCTATTAGCCGACGCTAAATAAATATCATAGGTCATTCCAGCAGTAGGAGCAGTACCAGCACAAATTTCGGCAAATAGTTCATAGGCTTCCGCGCGCGTACTACCTAAATCAAATATGGAAGATTGAACACCAGAACCAGAACCACACGCAAATGTAAGTTGTGGAGTACCAGTAGATGATATTACAATTGGGGTGCCACGTTGTATAAAAATTTCATTAAGTGCCACTATATTTCCCTTTAAAATTGTATTCTTGCAGAGGCAATATGACCAACACCAACTTCGGGAATATTTAATTCCTCTGCGCGACTTTGTGGTACTTCGGCATATGCTTTGATTTTACCAGCTATTTCAGGAGAAAATAACATATCAACCATACCGCGAACCTGAGCAGTTCCAATATCTATACCACCACCAGCACCATTTTCATCACCGGGAAGAATAAGCATCTTTAACATATCAGCCATTTTCTCTGATGATGTTGCTACGGTTGTTAATACTGTTTTAACAGTGGTATACTCTATATCATCTAAGATATTGGCTAAGGTACGAAATGAGCCAAACTTAGAGATGATTTTGGTACGATTTGGGGTGTTTAGAGAGGTAAGGATTTCTTCATCAGACATATGATTATATCCGATATTAAGTGGATCATTACACAATTCTTCTATTAGGACACTATATATATCTGACATACTTAATCCCTTGAATAATTAGATTCTCAAGAGATTATACACCATTATGGGCAATAAACGAACTTAGCCTGCCCACAGTCCCAAATTCTGAAAAGACCACGTTCATAACCAGAATTACCTGGAAATCTCATGCGGTTATATATGCCAGAACCATCTGTCCACTTAAAACTGGGATATGTATGTTGATATACAAAACCAAGAGAGGTAAGATAATCACCAGTTCCATAACGAAGATCAATAAAAGTGGTTAATGGTTTTCCACCCAATATATTTTTATTCAGAAATGATAGAAGTTTAGAGAATCCGCCCATAACACTGTAATTGAGAATATTACAAAATCGGGAAACTTCATACCCGTCCTTAATCTTCTTAATTTGTATAGCAGATATAGGAGAATTATTGTAGAATAATCCATAAGTATTTCCGGCACCATTTCCCATAAGGTGATTGGTAATAAAGAAATCTTTGGCAACCTCCTTGGAAATTTCCTTAATCTCACATTTACGGGCATATACCTGGGTGCTTTGACCGAGCTTATTTTTAATGACTGATTTAACTATTTCAAACCTATCTTTGTTTGTTAGTTCGGGCTCTCTAAAAAATAATGGTTTATATCCATTGTCCAAATATAATTGTCTTTTATTAACGTGGTAGTTTTTATCCTCGATTATGGCGTCGGAGTGCCAATAAAGACCATCGAGTTCTATTAAGATTTTATGTGATGGGATATAAATATCGGCAATCCTATTATCAACCCTGTGGTGTTTTTGATATTCAATATTTTCGCTTGATAACCAAGCCATAGTTAATGTTTCTAGTGATGAAATATGTGGTTCCATTTGAATAGCAAGTTCAAAACCATATCTAGTAACTAATACACTAAAATGACTTTTAGAAAATCCAACTTCTTCTGCCCATTCAGATACGGTTTTATTATCATATAGTCTAATTTTACCTTGTTTAATACGGGTTTTGACACCCTTTTTTGTATTAATATTGGCAAGTTTTTTATCTTTCAAATGATGTGTAAAACCATATTTGATTAAAGATGTTTGTTTAATCTTTTCTTTAACTTCTTCATTTTGAAAAACATTATCACACCCATATTTTTCTTGACAACCCGCTACAATTTCTGCTTTGCCCATTTCTGTTTTAGATGGAAATACGTTACCATATTTTTCCAAACAGGTCTGTTTTGCTTTGTCTCTAATATATCCTAACTCTGACACATTATCAACACCATATTTATCTTGTATGGCTTTCTTATATATATTTTTAACAATGTCACTTCTCATAGCAACTTCATTACCATACTTTGCTAAATTAGTTGCTTTAGCCTGTTCTTTAAATTCTTCTGATTTTAATCTCTCAGAACTCGCACCCGAAATCTTTTCTCTAACATCTTTTCGTTGAGCAGAATTTTTAACCCCAAATTGTTTAAGACTTATTTCTTCTCTCTTTTTAAATCTACAATCTATACAAGCATCCTTATCTATAATACTATTAGACTTATCACGACCTTTCAATGGTCTTTCATATTCTTTTTGACAATAATCACAAACTACACTTACAACCCTATTTGATCCACTGCTTAATAACAATGGGTTATAACCAAATTTACTTACTGTTTTTTCTATATGTAGCATTTTAATCTCCTGTTTGAAATAGGCTCTCTATACATATTATATCTCAAAACCTATCTCTGTCAAGTCAAACACTCTAAAAAAATGTAAAAAAACTGACGGAATATTTCATCCGCCAGTCTAATATTTAATCTTTATCCTTAGATTGCGCCAAGGATGATACGTCTGTTGTCTAATGCTGCGAACCCTTGCTCCGCCCAGCCATAAACCCCGCCTCTCTTTTGACGATGAAGGGTATCATCTTCAAAGGTTTGGACTTCTTCACGGATTGGCATTACGAAACAGTCTCTCTTAGACTGGTCAATACCAACCATCAACTCTACACGGTTGGTTGGCATTGTGATGCCCAACTGGGTAGTAGCATACAATTGATATTCCTGGCCTTCACCAAGTTCATCAATGTCGTGAAGGTTTACACCGAAAATACGGCTCAGTGTGCCATCTTCAGACAAGAAGATGTCTCTACGAGTCACCTCATCCACTTGGTCAACATTCCAGTTACGGATGTCTTCAATAGCTTCTGGTGACACATAAAGATCAGTCAACTTACCACGGTTATTGCTAGTGCTATTTCCACCGCCATTACGACGAACAACGGTCTTCATAAGGCTAACAACACGCTTGGTAAACTGACCTGGGTTGGAATCACTATCAACCACAACAATGTTACGGTCAACAGCGGCAGCAAGCAATGTATGCCAACCGTCGTCATTTAACTTCTTAACAAATTGGGCCTGATAAACTTCCATAGCACGACCAATAATATCCCAACGTGCGTCACGGGCATACTTCAAGTTCCAGTCGATTGATGCACCAATGTCATAGGTCGGAACCATAACATAGTCACCTTCAACATTACGTTGAGGAATGTAACCGTGGTTAGGAATGGTGTAAGCCACGAAGTCTTTTTCAGTACCAGGGCTAAGGAAATCTAACGGGAACTCAGGAGTCGCATTAGTATTTAACTTAATCGGCTCGAAAATCCCAGAAAGAATATCGCCACTAAGAATACCTTGGCGTAGAGGCAATTCAAGAGCCTTGGCAAATTCGGCTGTAGCAGCCAACGCTTCTTCTCTCTTGAACGAACCAGATGCCATAAGCACCTTGTCCAACTTTTCATTAGGTACAATCAACTTTTTCATTTTATATCTCCGTTTATTATTAGTTACTTATATTAAGTTTACTTCAAGTTTAGCATAACCGTCTGCATCTTTGTTGCTCAACCAAGTACCAACACGAGTCAACATCGGGTTAGTAACTTCCACACCACTATGTTGAGAAGCAAGGGTTGTTACAGCTAATGCAATCGCAGTAAGTTTACCGTCTGTAGCAGTTGCACTAATAAAAGCGGGCTTACCAGCAAGAGCGGTAGTACCATCAATCATATTGGTTGTCACAACACCACGACGAAGAACTGTCACTTTACCACCAACCTGTACTTCATCTTTGTGATAGTTAAGGTGGGTCTTGGTAAGATCACCACTTACAACATCGCACAAAAGAATACCAAAAGGATATTGACCACTACCATAAGCAGCAGTTGGAAGTGTCAATAATGCACTACCATCATCCATAGCAGCACCACTACCACCACCAGCAGCAGGTATAATAACAACACTACCCTTTTCAGCGGTTACATTCATAAAGTACGAAATATCAGTACCATCAGTAATTTTACGATCAGGTTTAAGAGCCATAATTATTTCTCCATTTATATTTATTGTTTAAACTCATTAAGAGTTTTCTTTGTTTTCTAAATTAATACCTAGACGAGATGCTAAAGCTTGCTGTAATTCCTTACGAAGTTCAGCCACCTCATCAACTTGCTCGCTACCAGCCGCCAAATTTGGTTCTGTGGTTGGTGTTGCAGTTTCTAACACTGTTTCATCAGCGTTTGTTTCATTCTCTGGAGGAGTTGCTTCCTCATCAGCCTTAGCTTTCTTCTTTGCTTCTTCATCAGCTTTCTTTTGTTCTGCTGGTGTTAGCTTTTTGGCTGGGGGCCAAGCGGCGATAAGATCAGTTGAGATGTCTTTAAATTGCTCATCATTAAGATTAGCATAAAGAGCAACCTTAGTAGTCGCAACTTCACGATCAATTCCACCGTCAACAAGAATAGAAATACGACCAGAAGTAATCTGAGCCTGGGTCATTTCAGCAAGTTTTGCCTCTAAATCACTCTTGGCCTTTTGTTCGTCTTTCATTTTCTTTTCATCATCAGCGCACTTAGCTGTAATTTCTTCAACTGTTTTCTTGCTAGCTTCAAGTTCTGCCTTAGTACTAGTAAGTTCACCTTCTAGTTCTATAACACGAGCTTCAATCTTAGCAATATCCGCCTTGGCAAGCTTTTCTTCAGCCGATGCTTTAGCCTTTTGGGCCTCAATCAACTGAGCCTTTGCTTCATCAAGTTGGGCTTTTAATTCTATTTCAGTTGCCATATCGTTCTCCCTATTTTCTTGAGTTTTAACTCTATTTAAATATACACCATTACTTTCAATAATAGCATTTTCTTGTGATGCAGCAGCAAAATTAAATATGCCCGCATCACTAAAAATGATACTATCTGGGTTAGCTGGTCGATCTACATATCCCTTTCCCGAAAAGGTAATATTTCTTAATAATCTACCGAATTTGTATCCATTATGTTCACCTGAACCACCATAGGCTCTAAGGTGTTTTGTCATCCAGGCTGTATTTTCATCGCGCGCAAGAACCGTACACTTTTCATCTGGACCAATAACAGCATAGCCAAAATTGGTAAAAGTACATTCCATTGAGACATATTTTTTACCGGCTTCTATTTCTTCTATTAAAGTGGACGCTCTAGTGGCTAATTCTTCATCTCGCCAACCCTTATAAATAACAGCACCATTAACAAGATGGTATATATTTGGAAGATCATCCACTAATATATTATCTGGGATTAACTGACTATCTAATGTCATACCATAACAATCAGTAATATGTCCAACTAATTGCTTTTCATTGTGTTCTATATTGGTGGGCTTATGGGTTGGGGTACTGCGCGCCATCCACGTTTCTGTTTTATCAAATACATCAGTATTTTTATTCCAATTAGTCGTTACTAGTATAGACTTAGTATAATATAGATCACTATCATTAGCACCTGCTTTTACCCAATCCGGGAAAAGTTCTCGCGCTAAAGCTTGATGTTTAAGACGTTCTTCTGGCACCCAAGGCATTAAAGGCATACTATATGCTATGACTCTACCACTAGCAATTTTATCTGCTAAACCTTCTACAGATGCTTCGGCTTTATAGATAATCATTTCTGACATTATATTCTCCCTATAGTATTGTACACCTTAGCGAGAAAAAAGTACATTTATTAAGTCTGTTGTAAGCTGATCTTTAGCTTCAACCTTATCTTTTGAGCAACATGTCATTAATGTACGACATACACCAGATTCCTCATCTGTAGTACCAGATATAATATCTACGCGCGCCTCTTGTTCGCCATCTTCCATCATATCCATAAAAGTATATGCTCTTACATCTTTAACATCTGGAATGTTTTTACCATCCAAGGATACTTTTAATGTTCCTTTATCTGTATCAACATCTATAGTTATATTAGCCATCATCATTCTCCATATATGTTTCCGTATATAATGTTATTTGAACCTGTTTTAATTCATCAAAAGTTAATGGTCTATCCAGGTCTGTCATAATACCATTAGCCCACGTTTGATATATCTGATATAGTTCCCCATCTATTTCTTTACCAAGAGCGGAACATACACTTTCTTCATCTATTTTACTCATTGGGTCTAAATTAAAAAGTACACCAAATTTAAGTTTTTCTAATTGTTTTGCTTCGGTATTACTTAATATTCTCATATTTTTCTTAGATGTGGTCTTTAGATAAATATCATTAAGCGTATCAGATATAAAACCCTGAGCATTTCTTAACCAAACTTCAACACTCGCTTTTGTTTTTGGTTTAAATGTTTTAGTAGCACGCTTAGTAGTATCTTTAGAATTTTTGGGGCGACCTTGTTGAGAAACACCTTTAGGTTTAGCCGCTGGTCCTTTAGCACCAGGAACTTGAGGTGGCACCCTCATTTCTAGTGCTGTCTTTTCCCCAGGTTGTTTATCATACATTATCATATCAAATATTTGAGCATTTGGAATAACACCAACCTGACCAGGAGTAATTGCGCCAGTTTGTAGGGCAACCTTTTTAAGAGCAATACCAAACTGAGGATCGTGATAAGGACCAGCTTTTTGCACTTTACTACCATTTTCTCTAGCGTTTTGTTCACGGGTAATACGAACAGTTTCCATATCTGGATCATGCCCAAGTCTTAACTGTAATAATTCTTCACTCATAATGTTACGATCAACCAACTGAACTAATAATGATCTAACTGTTGATTCATCATCTAAAATATCAAGATCAAACTCAATTTTAGCAGGAAATCTAAAACCCATTGCCTTTTGTACTTCTGCAACTTCTTGATTCCAAAAAGATAATAAAATGCCGCGAGCATACTGTAAACGCTGCACCATTGTCTTTAAGGAAATATAGTTATTAGTTGTACCTGTACCACCCGCACCAATAAGCGTAGGAGGCACACCAAGACCAGAATAAATTGCCTCTAAGTGAGGAACATATTTTTCTTTACCTAGGAATTGATGAACCGTGGTCTTTGATTCCACCAATTCAATATCTGGACCCCAGATAAGATCAATAGTACCACCACCCACATTATTTTGAAGAATAGCCGCTAATTTAGCAGCAGCACCCCTAGATGGAGCAATCTTATATTCCAGATTACCCAACTTAAAAATACGAATATTTGATATAGCACCGTCTAAAGCGGCCATATCAGCAAGTCTTAATTTTTCAAGAACGGCAATATCATCAAAGATAGAATAAATCATTGGATATGCCCAAGTCTGCCAATCATCCTTCTTATAATGAAAAACTCTTGTCTTATCAGGAGGAAGAAGATATGGTTTGTTTGTTTTAGCAGCATTAAGAATATCGGTAGGTAACTGATCTATAATAGCACGTTCTTCTTGTGTTTGCGGCGCGCTTATTAATCTTCGTAAATTACCAGGAATAGTAATAGCATATAAGGGTTTACCAACAAAGGTAGAAAGAGAGCCTCCCACAACGTCAATCGTAGAAGGCTCTAAAAAAGTGTACTTAAACGGAATTTCTCTGTTGACTATTTTAGTTATGGGTACTTCCATATCTGGTGTAGCAACAGAACGATATAAATTTTCCTCAACTTTTGCGGTTACTTTAGCTGTGTTTTTCCTAATAACAATATTCCCGGTACGAAATAAGTTATTACAAAATCTTTCGGAACGCTCTGGCCCGCTAACCTTGGCAAACCAGTTTTTAAAAAACTTTTCAATTCTCTTATTAGGATGTACTATTCTAACCCCTTGACAGGCGAAATCACCCATTAAATCAATCACGTTACGAATTAAACCAACTTTATGATAAGCCTCATCAGCTCTCATAAGAATTTTTTTGATCTCCCTCATACTTGGGGGAGCCTCCCCTGGTCTAAATTTATAATAGTCCGATTTCATTAAACCAGGACGACCAGAAGTATTAGTGTCTAAATTGGAATAATTATCCCAATAGAAAGATCCACTAGTTCTCTCAACTGCACAAAAATCCTCTGCGGCCTTATTGAGTTCAGCAAAAGCATGTTTTTTCTCAGCAGCAGTTCCATCTAAACTAACGTAGACTAACTCTGGATTTGCATCAACCCTCGTCTGTTGGCTTTTAGGATACTTTTGTGACATCTTTTTCTTTCTCTAATAGAATTATAATGCTATTATGTTGCATTACAAGATTATACACCACTAACGATTAAAACCAAAGATATTGTTCATACCTTCTACGAACCAATCCGGCCCATAATATAGGACACTATCATTAGGTTGTGCAGATGTAACAATATTAGAGGCAAAATCACCTATCATATTATATTCTGGCGGGGGATCAGCACGTTTAAATTGGCGAGCTACCATATTAGCCATAACTAGGGCACTATAACGGTCTTTACGAAGTTTACCCTTTTTACCATTGGGTAATTTAATTTCTGGTGTATCCCATCTGTCGCGCGAACCAACACCCGTACCTGTCTGAGTCATTACTATAGTAGATAGTTCAGTTTTTAATTCTTCTAACTCCATCACACAGTCTTCTAATGTATCATATACGTTAAATACTCTATCAGGATGTTCTTTTTCAAAAGCCTTCTTACGTATACCATCTTCTTCAGTAGCTAGACCTAGTGTAATTGGATTAAAGCGTGGAAATAGTAGTACTCTATCTTCAAAATCTTTTCTCATACCATGATTAGCCTGAGATGTCCATTGAGCATTAGCAAATTGACATACATGTAAAATATGTAATCCTGGTTTATCATCTGTATCCTTTTCTTTTTCTTCAATAATAGGCCAGATAGGTATTTCTCCAGCTTCCATCTTATCTGGATCGTGTAAGGCTTCCTCAACAGAAACACCACCACCTTGACCGTCCATAGCAATAGCGGCAGTTGGAAAAGCCTTCATTAAATCTCTAATTTTTCTAGCACAGAACCCATAAAAATCTTGATATTTAGATAGTCCGGCTTTTAATCTACGTTTAAAATCAACACGATTAGTAGACCAAGCATATACTATTTTACTATGATCTGAACATAATTCTAAAACTATAATGCTAAAATTATCTTCTTCAGAGGCAGGGTCAACACCAATAACATATTGTTTGGTCTTACTACCATGTAAAGAAACATCAAACCATATATCCCCAGATGGTAAAGATACCGGATTAGATGGGGAGGTTACACATTTTTCTATTAATGATCTTTTAAAGAATCCCTCACTATCTTCCACAAAAACCGCACCATACTCTAGTGCATATACACCAGAGTTAATAGTAGCCTTCGCGCGAACAACCTGCTTTTCATCCATAAACCCTTCTGGGATAAGTTCATAAGGAATACGGATAACACTATAATCTTTCCAATCAAAACCATCAGGAATTTCATCCATTCCCAATATCTCTTGAAGAATTTTAGGGTTACCCTTACTCTTAATAATATCACAATATCGTTTCCAATATTTGGCAAATGGTTTAAAAGCATAATCAGCAGTACCAGAAATAATGGCTTGGTTTCGCTGTCTATTCTTATATTTATTTTCTGCATCAGCGGTCCATATACCTAGTTTAGCCAACTCGCGCCTACGTGCAGCTTCCATAACATTAGTAACAGGACTGGCGGATACTGAGGCGAAACCAACAACCACGGTTTCATAAATATCAGGAGGTATGGAGGCAAATTCGTCAGCTATAATTATATGAGCGCGTAAACCTCTAATCTTTGTTCCATCACCCAACGGAATAGCACAAGCCCAGCTTTCCTGAGAATTGGCTATATTTAACTTCATTGTACATCTATCAACATCTCGTCTTGGGCCACTTTCATTAGTACATAGATCACGAAGAATCGGGGCATTACGCCAAATAGATTCCATGTACTCAAATATAACTTTAGCTTGACGAAAACCAGAACCAACAATAACCACCTTAGTACCAGGATATGTTATACATTTAAGAGTGGCATATAAAGCTAATAAATAGGACTTTCCAAATCCACGACTAGCAACATACATAGGAAATGGCTTATCCCACAACTCTTGTAAAATAACAGATTGTTCTGGTAATAATTGAATACCTAACAAGGTTTTGCAGGTAAAAGATAAATAGTTGGAATCGCGCATAAGTCGCGCCTCTAGCATACCCGGATTAGCTATATCTAACTGATTACGTTTAATAAGAGGATTATCCCTCTTAATTTTAGATATATCACCAAGCCCTAACCAGGAATGTTTAATCCAGTCAAGATTTTTATTTTCAATTGTTTCTGGACTCATATACTCTTTTCATAATTTTTTCTGCTATATATTCGGCATATTGTGCGTTACCACAGGCCATAATATGAATATCGTGTTTAATCTGTATTTCTGTTAAACATTTAATAATAAAAGAACCCGTAACCTTAATTTTACCTTGTAATCTTTTGGGTATATCTGAACCTTCTGGATATTGGTCGATCTGATAATAGTTAAACTCAAGTAATAAGAATTTATATTTAAACTGGGCCATTCGCTCAAGTTCGCGCTTAAATCTATCGTCTGTGATATTAGTGGCAAGTTCGGCAACACTCTTTTTACGTTCTATGCAGAGAACGTCTTCAAACCCCGCCATACTATAGTCACCAGTATCCAATTTTTTATGAATTACATTATCTATGATAGTAGATGATGCAAATGACCACGGGTATTGTTCGCGCGTGTCTACTATTACATCAAACATGACTAGCTTTCATTTGTAAAATTTGAATAAACATTATAGCAAAATCATCTTCATGGTTTTGGATACTTTTATGATGGGTGTAACATAAAGAAATTCCATTTTC
>Ga0268280_1001805_pt1 | contig 13527 bp, 8 predicted proteins | sample saktaG_9_FD_190139 | JGI IMG/M metagenome (GOLD analysis project Ga0268280, IMG submission 190139) | Saline water microbial communities from Sakinaw Lake, British Columbia, Canada - sak_2011_5_24_40m | ecosystem: Environmental > Aquatic > Non-marine Saline and Alkaline > Saline ...
GGTGTCCGGAACGGGAAAAGTGAGAAATGAGAAAGACGTGAACCGGGAAAATATCGACAATGAAATAAGAACATTATCGAATCGCATCCGTGTGGCCCGTGGGGAGGCGGCCCCCGATCTTGTGCTGAAGGGCGGCAGGGTGATCAACGTCTTCACCGGAGAGATTATCCGCGCCGACATTGCATTATGCGGGGGATTCATTGCCGGCGTGGGTGAGTACGACGGTCCGCATGAGATGGACGTGAGGGGCAGGTATGTGGCCCCGGGGTTCATGGACGGGCACATTCATATCGAGAGCACCATGCTTTCTCCGCCGGAACTGGCGAAAGCCATGATCCCGAGGGGCACGACCGCCATTGTCTCGGACCCTCACGAGATCGCCAACGTCATGGGAAAGAAGGGGATAGAGTATATCCTGGAAAGCAGCGAAGGTCTGCCCCTGGATGTCTATATCATGCTCCCGTCCTGCGTGCCGGCGACCCATCTGGAAACGTCGGGAGCGTTTCTTACCGCGCAGGATCTTCTGGAGTTCAAAGGAAGAGACCGCGTGCTGGGACTGGCTGAGATGATGAATTATCCGGGTGTTGTGACGGGGATGCATCCGGTCCTGGAGAAAATCGCCGCATTCTGCGACACCGTGAAGGACGGGCACGCGCCGCTTCTTTCGGGAAAAGACCTCTGCGCCTACATCGGATCGCGTATACGCTCGGATCACGAGTGCACGGGGCTGGCGGAAGCAAGGGAGAAGCTCCGGTCGGGGATGCACGTCATGATCCGCGAGGGAACGCAGGCCAGGAACCTGAAAACGCTTCTTCCCATTGTGACGCCCCTATCTGCGCGTCACTGCTCCTTCGTGACCGATGACCTGCATCCTCATGATCTCATGGAGAAGGGACACCTGGACTACCTGCTGAACGAAGCCATGGATGCAGGTCTTGACCCGGTTCTTGCGATTACCATGGTGACCCTGAGTACGGCGCAATACTTTAATCTGAGAGACAGGGGAGCGGTGGCGCCGGGTTATCGAGCGGATCTTGTCGTTCTTTCCTCGTTGAAGCCATGCCGCGTGGAAACGGTCATCAAGTCGGGAATACCCGTCTACGACGGTCAATCACTTATCCGGGATATCTGCTCCACAGCAAAGACGGTAGACTTCTCTCCCATGGCCATCAGGCCCTATAGCCAGGAGTCTTTCGCCATTCCCGCTCTGGGGGATTCTATCCGTGTCATCGGTCTTGTCCGCGACCAGATTTTAACGAAAAATCTAACGGAAAAAGCTTTCAAGGTGAATGGAATGGCCGTGTCGGATACGGGAAGAGATATCGTCAAGATAGCCGTGATTGAGAGATATGGGGCGACAGGCAACATGGGACTGGGATTCGTGAAGGGATTCGGGCTGAAAGAGGGAGCCCTGGCTTCATCCGTCGCTCATGACTCCCACAACATCGTATGCATCGGCTGCACGGACAGGGACATTTACGCAGCCGTGAAGGCTGTTGAGGAGATGAGAGGGGGGCTGGCGGCCGTCAGAGATGGACAGGCCGTGGGTCGCCTCGCTCTTCCCATAGGAGGGCTCATGTCGGACAGGCCTCTTCGGGAAGTGGCGGAAGGCTGGCGGAAGATGAGACAGGCGTCCGTGGATCTGGGTTGTACCCTGGAAGAACCGTTCATGGCCCTCTCGTTCATGGCGCTCCCGGTCATACCGGAACTCAAGATCACGGACAGGGGACTCGTGGATGTGACGGCCTTTGATTTCACGCCGCTTTTCGCGGACTGAGCGGCTGCCGCGTTCTAATCCACTTCAAGCATCTTATACCCCTTCTCATTAAAAAGCCGCAGACAGGTATTCACGACTTCGGAGTCATAAAGACTGCCTCTGTTTCCGGAAAGGAAAAACAAAGCCGCATCGATTTCCAAGGCCGGCCGGTAAGACCGGGATGTGGCAAAGGCGTCCACCACGTCGGCAACCGCTATGATCCGCGCCTCCAGCAGAAGGTCATCGCCCTTCCGTCCGTTCGGATATCCCGAACCGTTGCATTTTTCGTGATGCTCCAGAACCATCCTCGCCACGGGCCAGGGAAAGTCTAAATCTCTCAGAAGATCATGTCCGGCCTGGACATGGGTCGTGACAACCTGATATTCCGCTGCATTTAATTTCACCGGTTTGTTCAGTATGTCACGAGGGATGTTCATCTTGCCGATGTCGTGCATCATGCCGGCCAGAAGGATACCTTCGATCTGTTTGCCTGGAAGGTTCATGTCTGTTCCGATCGACTCGGCAAGATCGGCCACCCTCAACTGGTGCCCCGCCTTGTGAGGATCTCTTGTTTCAACCAGGTCGGCCATGGTCCGGGCGATTTCCGTGAGGCGCCTGATATTTCCGGCGTGAGACTTTGATTCTTTCATCTCTTCGAGTATTCGTCGCATGTCATCCAAGAGATGAACAACTTTCTCTTTCAAATGCTCATCACTGTTCATTTTGAACCTCGCCTTGTATCCATCATAACAAATATTTTTATCCTTGCATTAAAAATCAACAGGCTGAAGAAACTTGACGGCAAGATGATCGGACCCGTTGATACCTCTGACATTCCAGAATCGCAGAATTTTTGCCTCCCTCGTTATAATATCCCGGCTTCGTTTCAGGTTAAGCAGAATGGTTGCACCCGCTTTTACATTTTCATGCCGTTTCTTTTTGCGAGTGAGATGAGCCCCGCCTGCCGAGATATCCATGATGTTCAGTTCCTCGTCGCCGAGGAAAAGCTTCAGACCGTCTATCTTGATCCGGGGAAAGACTCTCAAATCCATTTTCCGGGCAGGAGAAATCTGCATGGCAATAACCGCTGGGATTGTTTTTTCGGCTAAAGCGTAATCATCTGGAATGGACATCATCATGATATCAAAACCGTACCGCACGGAAGGCGTTTCTTTGGGAAGGTAGGTCAGGATAGAGGGATGCAGGAGGTTCCAGGCATTTAAAGCCTTTCTCTGGTTTGAGAGGACGATTCGATCGCCTAAAATATCCAGGATGCGGGTTCTTCTGATCGTGCCTGGATTCAAGATGAGATCGACGGTCTTTTCCGGACTTGGAGTCGATAGGATCTGGCTCATGATCATATTTTATGAAAATAGTTTAAAACCCGTGAAAAATCCCGCTTCATAGATAATACATCAGACTAAAATATGATGTGATAACAATCACCGTTTCGGAATATTTGGATTCATCGCCCCAAACAGGACGCAGGAACAGATGATAGTTTGCTGCCCTTTGAACCTGTTTTTCCCATAGAGCTTTGAAATGTTTAGAACTCTGATTTAAAATATGATAAAAAACGTCCTGCAGGTCAAACATTTTAGATAATGTTTGAAGAGAAAGGGAAAAGCGACCCCTGTGCGTGCCCAATGTCTTAATGTATAGTCCAGGAAAGAACGAGAGAAAAAAATCTGCAGAATCGAGGGGATGGAAGAAAAGATGTTTTATCGATTAGTGCGGGACTTATCAGATAAAGCACCGTTTAATGTCGCATGGGGAAAGGACCCTTACAGTGGGAACGGGGTTTTCAAGTGGCCTGACGGAAGTCAATATGAAGGTGAATGGAAGAGCGGTCTGCCTCATGGGAAAGGTGTCTGCGAGTGGCCCGATGGCGGAAGATATGAGGGAGAATGGAGCGAGGGTCTTCCTCACGGAGAGGGAGAATATAGATATTCTGATGGGAGAATGTGCAGGGGTGCGTGGAAAAAAGGCAGTAATATAGAATGGATTACAGCTAAGGAGTTAGAGGAGAGAGCGAAGGCCGAGGAATCGCGTCTGGCTGCGGAGGCCGAGGCGAGGGAGGAAGCAGAGCGCAAGGCCAGGGAGGAAGCTGAAGCCCGGGCAAAAGCGGAGACAGAGGAAAAGGTCCGGAAGGCAGAGGAAGCGAAAGCCCGGCTTGAGACGGAGGAAAAAGCGAAGGCCGAGGAAGAGGCCCGTAGCAAGACCAAGACGAGGGCCAGAGAAAAGGACGAAGCGCCCAAACCAGAGGAAAACGAACCTTCATCTGAGATTATTATAACCGATCTTTCTCATGGGCAGTGGTCCCTGAAATATCCGGACGGCCAAAGTTATGTGGGAGAACTTAAGAAGGACCTTCCTTCGGGACAGGGGACAATGATCTATCCCGACGGCGCAAAATATCTGGGCGAGTGGGAAAACGGATGCAGAGACGGGCATGGAGTGTTAACCTTTCCCGACGGCTCCGTCTACACGGGTCAATGGAGAAGAGATGTGAGGGAGGGTGAAGGGATTCTGACCCTGCCGAGCGGCAGGAAGTACACGGGCGAATGGAAGAATAACTCTTGTCATGGTGAGGGAATTGAGACTTTCCAAGACGGGAAAAAATATGAAGGCGATTTTAAGGACGGGAAGTATCACGGCCAAGGAACGTTGATTCTCGCCAACGGCACGAAATACACGGGAGAGTTCAGGGAGGGCCTGTCAAACGGGAAAGGGAAGCTGAAATTTCCCAACGGGGACTGTTACGAAGGTGATTTTAAAAACAACAAGTATCACGGGCGTGGCACTTTGATGCTTTCTGACGGGAGAAAATACACGGGTGAACTGGAAAACGGTCTTCCCCACGGTGAAGGGACAATGGTTTTTCCTGACGGACGGAAATATGCAGGTCAATTCAAGAACGGGAAATATGCTGGCAAAGGATGACCTGCAAGGGTTCACTCGTTGAGGGATAATTTCTGCTGCGGTGGACGGGGGTAAGGATGTTGAAAAGACTGAACAGGAAATTCTCTGAGGGAGAACGGGTCGAATTTCAATGGAGCGATGATCCGCTTGATGTCCAGGGTGTTTGTGTTCACCCTGACGGAAGTGTATATGAGGGTCAGATTGCGAAAGGGTATTTTCAGGGAAAGGGAGTTTTTACATGGCCTGACGGAAGTAAATATGACGGCGAGTGGAAAAGTGATCTTCCGCATGGAAAGGGCATCATGATTCTTCCGGACGGCAGGCAGTACGAAGGTGATTGGAAGACAGGTGTGATCGGGGAAAAAGGAACCATGACATTGGCGGACGGAAGCACTTACAAGGGTCAGTGGAAAGAAGCTCAAAGGGATGGAAACGGCATCTTTATTTTTCCTGATGGCAAAACGTATGACGGCCAGTGGAAGAATGATATGTTTCATGGAAAGGGCGTTCTGACTTTTCCGAACGGGTCAAAGTATGCGGGGGAATGGAGGGAGGATTCTTTTCACGGGAAGGGTATCATGACGCTCACCGATGGTTCCAGTCAGGAAGGTGAATGGAAGGATGGCAAGTTCATATTAACGGGAAAAAAGTCCAGGACAACGTAACACCCGCATCTCCGCATCAATTCCGATTTTATTCCTCGAAAGAAAGCCTCTTGATCAGCCCCTTTGAACAGGTGGGACGAAGGACTTCAGCATGAGCGATAATGTTACGATGGTCACGGAACTCATGGCCATGGCCAGTCCCGCAAACTCGGGTTTCATGGTGACCCCGAAAAAGGGATAAAAAGCCCCTGCAGCCAGGGGTATGAGGGCTGTGTTGTAGGCGAAAGCCCAGAATAGATTCTGCCGGATCCTTGTCATGACCTTCCTGCTGAGCTGAACGGCCGCGGCGGCATCCAGGAGATCATCCTTCATCAGGACAATGTCTCCGCTTTCAATGGCAATGTCTGTCCCGCTGCCGATGGCGATTCCCACATCGGCCTGAGCGAGGGCCGGTGCGTCGTTGATTCCGTCTCCCACAAAACCGACCCTTTCATTTGCTTCCATGAGTTTCTTCACCTCCGCGGCCTTGTCCTGAGGAAGGACTTCCGCAAGGACCCGATCGATGCCGACCCGGCCGGCAACGGCCTGTGCCGTTCTCCTGTTGTCTCCCGTGATCATCACGACATGGAGCCCCATATTTTTGAATGCCTTGACGGCGTCCACAGAGGTATCCTTCAGGGGGTCGGCGATGGCCATGAGGCCGATCAAGCGGCCGTCCAAGGCGACGAAAACCACGGTCTTCGCATCTCTTTCAAGCTTGTTTATAACGTCTTCGTAAGCGTCATAGGGAATACGATTTTCCTTGAGCAGGGTCCGGTTGCCTATGAGAACTGTTTTTTCAGCTATGCTGGCCCGGACTCCCTTTCCTTCGAGGGTGTCGAAGGCCTCCGTCCGCACGAGTTCAATGCCCATTTCCCTGGCCTTTCTCTCAAGGGCTTCGGCGAGAGGATGGGAGGCGTTTTTTTCAACGCTTGCCGAGATTCTTATCAGTTCGGCTTCATCCATTCCGACACCGATGATATCCGTTACTTCCGGTCTGCCCTTTGTGAGGGTTCCGGTCTTGTCGAAGACGATGGTCGTGAGTTTCTCGGACACCTCAAGAGCCTCGCCGTTCCGGATGAGAATTCCCAGCTCGGCACCGCGGCCTATGCCAACCGTGACGGCTGTCGGAGTGGCAAGACCAAGCGCGCAGGGGCAGGCAATGACGAGGATCGAGATCAGGGCGGTCAATGAGAAAAGCAGGCTTTGCCCGATAATGAAATACCAGAGAAGAAAGGCAAGGGCGGCCACACCCAGGACAAAGGGAATAAAATAGCTCACGACTCTGTCGGCGATACCTTGAACGGGTGGTTTCGAACCCTGCGCCTCTTCAACCAGCCTGATGATCTGAGACAGGACGGTATCCCTTCCCACTTTATCGGCCCGGAAAGAGAATACGCTGTTTTTATTGATGGTTCCGGCGATGACCGCAAGACCCTTTTTCTTAAGAACGGGCACGGGCTCTCCTGAAATCATGGATTCGTCGACATAGCTTTCACCGTCCGTCACCTCACCGTCCACGGGGATCTTGCCTCCCGGTTTGACGACGATGATATCACCTGGCAGGACTTCATCAATGGCGACTTCGATCTCCCCGTTGTCTCTCAAAAGAGTTGCTGTCTTCGGCTGCAGGCCGATGAGTTTCTTGATGGCCTCCGATGTCTTGCCCTTTGCGCGGGCTTCCAGATAGCGTCCGATGGTCAGAAAGGCGGCCAGCAGGATTGCCGTGTCGTAAAAGAGAAAATCGCGGGTGAGGATAATCTCGAAGGTCCCAAGAATGCTTGATATGAAGGCAACCCCTATACCCATGGCGTACATGACATCCATATTGAGGGTCCTGTTTCTCAGAGATCGGAGGGCGGCACGGAAAATCGGCAAACTCACATAGAAAAATACGGGTGTGGCCGCGGTCATGATGATATAGGCTGAAGGAACGGGAAGGCCGGAAAGGAAATGATCCGCAAACATGAGTGGAAATCCAACGAGAAACCCCACAAGAAAACGGTTTCTCTTTTCTTTCAAATCTCTTTCCCGGATGATGGTTTCCTGATCGAAGGATTCTTCTCCCTCGAGGCCCAGATACTGGTAGCCGGAATCTTCGATGACTTGCTTCATCTCTTTAAGGGATACCCTGTCGGCATGGTAGGTCACGTAAGCCTTTTCAGCCGCGAGATTAACCTGAACTGAAGCGACCCCGGGGAGCTCTTTCAGGGATTTTTCAATGGTGTTCACACACATGACGCAGGTCATGCCGGCTATTTTCAGTGATGCATTTTTAATCATAAGAATTTATCCTCTTAGAGGGTTTGCTGAAACCTATCACCATGGCCCTTTCAGAAACTGCAAGGCCTTCTTTCTTGGATATGGGCGTCCTATGAAAATTCAGCCTTGATATAATTTACAATATAGCTATTCATTACCCTGTTTACAATAGAAGTGTATTGAAAAACACGCAATTCTCCAGGCTGTTGAAAAACGTTTAGATGCAAGGCGCGCAAGAACCGAGGAATGAGGCGTACATAGAAGTACGTTGAATGACGAGGGATGAAGCGCAGCATGCAGACGCCGTCCCCGCGCAGGCGGGGATGGGCGTTTTTCAACAGCCTGATAGAGTTCTTGACAGGCAAACGTGAAAATGATAGTTAACGTCCCTCTTTTTAAACAATGTGTCGGGGCGTGGCGCAGTCTGGTAGCGTATCTGAATGGGGTTCAGAGGGTCGGAGGTTCAAATCCTCTCGCCCCGACCAATGGAGAAAGAAACCGCCTTTTCGGCGGTTTTTTTATAGGGGGTGGATCCTCCGCGTGAACCCACACGGGGGGAATAATATTGACAATTCTCATGGCAGTTAATAGTATAAAAAAGCCCCGGCGAGAGTGGCGGAACTGGCAGACGCACTGGACTTAGGATCCAGCGGGTAAAACCGTAAGGGTTCAAATCCCTTCTCTCGCACCAGAAAGCGTGATAAGCTGTAACATTGATAATATAGAAGGAGCGTTGGAATGGTGAACGAGGTGAGTCATTGCGTGAATGTGGAAGAGATCAGTCCGGTAAAAAAGAGATTTTCATTTGATATTCCATGGCCGGATGTAAAAGAGGAATTGGATTCGGCCTACCGCGCCGTGGGTAAAAAAGCCAGGATTAAAGGCTTCAGGCCGGGAAAGACCCCCCGGAAAGTCCTCGAAACGTACTACAAGGATGAAGCGGAGGGCGATGCGATATCGAGGATCGTCAACAGGGTTTACTGGGATGCTGTTGAACAGGCTAAAGTGATTCCCGTGGCTCAACCCGTTATCGATCAGAAGGGCATTGAAAGAGAAAGGAACTTTGAGTTTACGGCCACGGTTGAGATAAAGCCCAGTATAGAACCGAAAGATTACATCAATCTTGAAATTGATAAAGAGGAGCTTGAAATATCAGAAGACGATATACAGAACAGGCTTGAAGGTCTCCGCCAAGTATACAGCACGCTGGAAGACCTGAAAGAGGATCGGGGGATCAGAGAAGGTGACCACGCAATGATCGATTTTGAAGGACGTCTTGACGGGTCACCCCTTAAGGAACTGAAAGCAGATCAGTACCCCCTCGAAATCGGCTCTAAAAGGTTTATACCGGGCTTTGAAGATCAGATTGTGGGCATGAAAGCTGGAGAATGGAGGAATATCAAAGTAACGTTCCCCGATGATTATCATTCAAAGGATATTGCGGGCAAGGAAGTGGTGTTTTCCGTTACGGTCAAAGGGATAAAAGAGAAGATCCTGCCGGCTCTTGATGAGACCTTTGTGAAAAACTTTGAGAAATATGAATCGCTCGATGAAATACGGGCAGACATAAGAAAAGGCCTGGAAACAGAAGTGGAGGCGAGAATAAAGGCGTCGATCATAAAAAACATAGCTGATAAACTTATGGAGAACAATCCCGTGGACGTTCCCGATGCATTTGTTGAGCGTCAGATCTACTCCTTGATGCTTGACGCCCAGAGGCGGATGGCCATGAACGGAATGGACTCAAAGAAAGCAGCCGAAATCGCCGCGAGAATGCACGACAAGTTCAAGGATGAGGCGGTAAGGATGGTCAAAACGTCTCTCCTTCTTGAGAGTATTGCCGATAAGGAGTCTATTCAAGTGGAGGAAGCAGACTTGGATGAGAAGATGAAGACTCTTGCGGCAAGATTCAACCAGAATGTCGAGGACGTGAAAAAGATTTATGATAAGGAAGACATGATCGAAGCCCTTCGGACCGAGATCAGGGAAGAAAAAACCCTTGATTTTGTGGAGGGGAAAGCTAAAATTAAAATCGTGAAGAAGAAAGAGGAAAACATTTAGGAGACAAGCGGATGGCATTGATTCCGATAGTTGTGGAGCAGGACGGCAGGGGTGAAAGGGCCTACGACATCTATTCGCGGTTATTGAAAGACAGGATCGTTTTCCTCGGAACGGTGATTGATGATGAGGTTTCAAATCTCATCATTGCCCAGATGCTTTTCCTGGAATCGGAAGATCCGGACAAGGAGATCTATTTTTATATCAACTCTCCGGGAGGACTGGTAAGTGCCGGACTGGCCATTTACGACACCATGCAATACATCAAACCTCCCGTCTGCACGGTTTGCATGGGCCAGGCGGCGAGCATGGGAGCCCTCATACTGGCCGCGGGGGAAAAGGGAAAGCGGCACGCTTTGCCGCACTCGCGGATCCTTATCCACCAGCCGCTTGGAGGAATTCAGGGACAGGCGACGGACATAGGGATTCAGGCGAGGGAAATTCTGAGATTGAAAAATGAACTGAACAATCTGATTGCAAAGCACACCTGTCAGCCCTTCGAGAAGATCGAAGTGGATACGGAGCGGGATTACTACATGACGGGTGAACAGGCCAAGGAATACGGGATCATCGATGAAGTGATCGTCAAGCGTGATATTGTTTTCAAGAAATAAAGGAGTTTTTCATGGCAAAGAGATACCGAGACAATGAGGGAACGCGGGGAATGCTCTTCTGTTCATTCTGCGGGAAGACGCAGAATGAGGTTAAGAAGCTGGTGGCGGGCCCTTCTGCCTATATATGCGACGAATGCATCGAACTGTGCCGGGGAATCATTCAGGAAGAATCCGAGATTCAAAGGGTCGATGAGTCTCGAAAGAGGATACCGGAGCCGAAGGACATCAAGAAATTTTTGGATCAATATGTGGTCGGACAGGAGAGGTCGAAAAAAATCCTTTCCGTGGCCGTCTATAATCACTACAAGAGGCTGTATACGGGAGTCGATCTTGATGGTGTGGAGCTTCAGAAGAGCAATATCCTTCTGATCGGTCCGACGGGTTCTGGGAAGACCCTTCTTGCCAAGACCCTGGCGAAGATGCTGGATGTGCCCTTTGCCATTGCCGACGCCACCGCTCTGACAGAAGCGGGTTACGTGGGCGAAGACGTGGAAAACATCATCCTGAGTCTGCTCCAGAACGCCGATTACGACGTGGAGAAGGCATCGAGAGGGATCGTCTACATTGATGAAATCGATAAGATTTCAAGAAAGGCTGGAAGCCCGTCCATCACGCGGGATGTGTCCGGCGAGGGGGTCCAGCAGGCCCTTCTGAAGATTGTAGAGGGAACCATGGCCAACATCCCGCCGAAAGGCGGCAGGAAACATCCGCAGCAGGAGTTTATCCAAGTCGACACGACGAATATTCTCTTTATATGCGGGGGAGCATTTGTCGGGCTGGATGATATCATTGAAAAAAGAATAGGCGTGACCTCCATGGGCTTCGGAGCCGACATCAAAAGCAAAAAGGAAAAGAAGATAGGTGAAATTCTTGTGGAGCTGCAGCCTGAGGACCTTCTTAAATACGGATTGATCCCGGAATTCATCGGACGTATGCCGGTCATAGCGACCCTGGACGAGTTGAACGAGGAAGACCTGATCCGGATTCTGGAGGAACCTAAAAACTCCATCGTGAAGCAGTATAAGAAAGCCTTTGAACTTGAGAACGTGAAATTGAAGTTTACCGACGGGGCCCTGAGAGCGATCGCGAAACTTTCTCTTGTCCGGAAATCGGGCGCGAGGGGACTAAGGGCCATACTGGAGAATATAATGCTCGATATCATGTACGACATTCCTTCGAGAAGCGACGTGAAAGAATGTGTGATCAGCGAAGACGTTGTCATGAAAAGAGAGTTTCCCATACTGCTCTTTGAGCAGCAATCAGAAACAGCTTAAGTCAGATATGAATGGGTGTGAAAGAGATGTTCAGCATTAAAAGAAGCAGCGAAAATATAAAAGAATCTAAGATTCCTCTCCTTCCTCTGAGGGATGTGGTCGTTTTTCCCCACATGATCGTGCCGCTTTTTGTGGGGCGGGAAAAGTCAGTCAATGCCCTCGAATCGGCGATGAAGTATGAAAAGGGCATCTTCATGGCGGCCCAGAAGAGCGCCCAGAAGGATGAACCGAAAGAAGAAGACATCTATACGGTTGGAACGATAGGTACCATTATCCAGCTCCTCAGGCTTCCCGATAATACCGTGAAAGTGCTTGTGGAAGGCAAGAGACGGGCGTGCATCAAGAGCTTCCTTCCCAACGAAGAGTATTATGTCGTGGAAATAGAGGAAGTGGATGAACGACCGCCGGAGCATTCATCCCGGACGGAGGCGCTCATGAGGAGCGTCCTGGAAACCTTTGAGAATTATGCGAAGGTCAGCAAGAAAATTCCACAGGAGCTCATGGGGACTGTGACCTCCATCGAAGACCCGGGGAAAATGGCCGACATCATTGCGTCCCACATGAATATCAAGCTGGAAGAGAAACAGAAACTTCTGGAAATTTTCGGGGTTGACGAACGGCTTGAAAAAATCTATGGCCTCATGCTTTCAGAGATCGAGATCCTTGAGATAGAGGAAAGGATCAAGAGGCGTGTCAAGAAACAGATGGAGAAGACGCAGAAGGATTACTATCTCAACGAGCAGATGCGGGCCATTCAGAAAGAGATGGGCGAAAAGGACGACTTCAAGAATGAGATTGAAGAACTCGAAAAGAGGCTCAAGGCCAAGCGAATGGCCGAAGAAGCTCAAAAGAAGGTCAAGCATGAAATCAAGAAGCTGAAAATGATGGCCCCCATGTCAGCGGAGGCGACGGTGGTCAGGAATTATATTGATTGGATTCTTGATTTGCCCTGGCAAGAGAAGACGGAGAATAAAAACACGCTGAAAGAATCTGAGGAGATCCTTGAAGAGGATCATTATGGACTGAAAAAGGTCAAGGAGCGGATTCTGGAATATTTGGCCGTTCAGACCCTGGTTGAAAAGAACAAGGCATCGATTCTTTGCCTGGTTGGACCTCCAGGCGTGGGGAAGACGTCGGTTGCGAAATCCATCGCCAGGGCGACGAATCGCAAATTCGTCAGGCTTTCACTCGGCGGCCTGAGGGACGAGGCGGAGATTCGAGGTCACCGGAGAACCTATATCGGGGCTCTCCCAGGCAAAATCATCCAATTACTGAAGAAAGCCGGTTCCAACAACCCTGTTTTCTGCCTCGACGAGATCGACAAATTGAGTTCCGACTTCAGGGGCGATCCGGCATCGGCACTTCTGGAGGTTCTCGACCCGGAGCAGAACAATGCCTTCAATGATAATTATCTGGAGGTAGACTACGATCTTTCGGATGTGATGTTTATTACGACAGCGAATATTCTCCAGACGATTCCCGCGGCGCTCCAGGACCGAATGGAGGTCATTCGGATTGCGGGATACACGGAACCTGAGAAAATGAATATTGCTAAGAAATTCCTGGTGGCCAAAGAGATGGGGGCGAATGGTCTGAAAACCGAAAATATAAGTTTTACCGACGGGGCGCTCCTGACCATCATCAGGCAATACACCCGTGAAGCCGGCGTGAGAAACCTGGAGCGGGAAATCGCCTCCATCTGCAGAAAGGTGGCAAGAGAGATCGTGACCAACGGAGATCACGGTCCGATCAGGATCAACTCCAAAACGGTCTACAAATATCTTGGCGTCCCGAAGTTCAGGCATGGTGAGACGGAAGGGAAAGACGCCGTCGGGCTGTCGATCGGACTGGCCTGGACAGAATTCGGAGGAGAACTGCTTCCCATCGAAGTGTCGATCATGAAAGGAACGGGCAAGCTGACTTTGACCGGGAAACTTGGCGACGTGATGCAGGAGTCCGCCCAGGCGGCCTTCACATATGTTCGATCAAGAGCGGAG
>Ga0268280_1001806_pt1 | contig 13522 bp, 10 predicted proteins | sample saktaG_9_FD_190139 | JGI IMG/M metagenome (GOLD analysis project Ga0268280, IMG submission 190139) | Saline water microbial communities from Sakinaw Lake, British Columbia, Canada - sak_2011_5_24_40m | ecosystem: Environmental > Aquatic > Non-marine Saline and Alkaline > Saline ...
GAGCGAGGTTGAAGACGCCAATAAGAGAGGGGTGGATCCGAAAAGAGTAGTCGTAGCGATAGACGCTCTTAGCATTATAGTAAGCGCGCAAAATCCGGTTGATAAGCTCACGGTCGATCAGATCGGCAAGATCTATAGAGGCGAGGTAAAAAATTGGAATGAAGTAGGCGGAAATGACTTGCCCGTTACTCTTTATGGCAGGCAGTCAAACTCCGGTACCTACGATTTTATGAAAGAAAATGTTATGCTCGGAGAATACTCCCCCCACCTTAAGAGTATGAACGGTAATGCGCAGATAGCGGAGGCCCTCAAACAGGACGCTTCGGGTATAGGTTATGTAGGAGTAGGCTATGCAAAAGAAGCATCCGGCATCAAGGTGTTAAAAGTCGCTACTAAGCCGGGAGCTACCTATTATGATCCGATGAACTCCATCGATGTGAAGAATGGCAAATACCCGATAACAAGACCGCTTAACCAATATGTAAACGGAACTCCAAAAGGGGCTGTCAGGAGCTTCATCATATTTGAATTGAGTGAGGAAGGCCAGGCGATAGTTGAGAAAGAGGGCTTCTTCGCGATACCGGGCGAATATCAAGCTTATAACGACCAGACTCTCGGCATAACAGGGACGGTAAGAGACGATCCCATGAGGCCCAAGGATCTTGGCGTAAATGACGGTATAGGATAGATGCATATGAAAGGATTGATAGGCCATGGCTAAGCATAATAATTACAAGGAAAAAATTATCCATGGCCTATTCTTCCTTAACGGCCTGCTGGTAATAATAGTTCTTATAGGCATATTTGTCCTATTGGTGACAAAATCCCTGCCAGCCTTTAAAGAAATACGTTTTAGCGAATTTCTTTTTAAGGCAAATTGGAACCCTACCGCTACATTCGTCGCACCCTCATACGGAATAGGATCTATGCTTGTAAGTACGCTCTTGGTGTCTATCGGCGCCCTCGCTATCGCTATACCGCTTGGCATAGGTGCAGCCGCTTATTTATCGGATGTGGCTAGCCAACGCGTCAGGGAGATAGCAAAGCCTGTAATAGAGATATTGGCTGGCATACCTTCTGTGGTCATCGGTTTCCTTGGTATAGTCTTAGTAGGGCCGGTTATTGCGAAGATATTTCATATTCCAAACGGCCTGAATGCCCTTAATGGGTCAATTCTTCTTGCCGTTATGGCATTGCCTACCATTATAAGTTTATCGGAAGATGCCCTTAATAGCGTTCCGAAATCGTTTCAAGATGCATCGCTTGCGCTGGGAGCTACACACTGGCAAACTCTGGTCAGGGTAAAAATACCGGCGGCGTTATCGGGAATAATCGCGGCCAGCATGCTGGGCATGGGTAGGGCCATAGGCGAGACCATGACCGTTTTAATGGCCACAGGTTGTGCCATCGCGATGCCGACAAGTTTTTTGCAATCCGTGCAGACCATGACCGCGACTATAGCAATTGAGCTTGGTGAAGTACCCTATAATACAACCCATTATTACGCTCTTTTCGGTATAGGCCTTGTATTATTTATCATCACTTTCATCGTAAACATGATTTCCGACATCGTATTGAATAAGTACCAGAGGGTCTTGAAATGAAGGCGAGGAAATTAAAAGAGATTGTTGGGTTTAATATCCTGAGGCTATGCGTAGGCATTGTTATCGCCATATTAATAGTTATTTTATACGATATAACAAGTAAGGGTATCGGGGTGATAAGCTGGAAGTTCCTGACAGCTATGCCCAAGAACGGAATGACCGAAGGCGGAATATTGCCCGCCATAGTAGGTACTATTTTAGTAACCGTTATAACTGCATTATTATCCATTCCTTTGGGGATGGGGTGCGCTATTTATCTGAATGAATACGCGAGAGATAATAAAATTACCCGACTGATTCGCATGTCGATACGTAATTTATCAGGCGTGCCTTCAATAGTATACGGATTATTCGGTGTGATATTGTTTGTCCAGATGATGAATCTAGGAACTTGTATTTTATCGGCAGGATTTACCCTCGGGCTTATGACTTTACCATGGACGATCACGGCAAGCGAAGAAGCGTTAAAAAATGTGCCGAATTCATATAGAGAAGGGGCTCTCGCCCTGGGAGCGACTAAATGGCAGGCGATTAAGACAAACGTACTGCCATATGCAATTCCAGGCATGCTTACAGGCACGATTCTCGGCTTATCCCGGGCAGCTGGAGAGACAGCACCTATTCTTTTTACAGGCGCGGCTTTCTTCCTACCGTTTTTGCCGAAGTCTTTGTCCAGTCAATTTATGGCTCTGCCATATCATCTTTATATAATGTCAACTCAGCACCACGCGGTGTCCAAGGTGAGGCCTATTGCGTACGGTACGGCCTTAGTGCTTATCGCGCTCGTGTTTATAATGAATCTGTGTGCCGTAATGGTGCGGTACCGTTTAAGAAAGATTAAGATGGAGTAATATAATGGACGATATAAAGATAAGAGCCGGAGATTTTAATTTTTACTATGGTAAAGCGCATGTGTTAAAGAACGTGTCGATGGATATTGCCACAAACAAAGTAACCGGTATTATCGGCCCATCAGGATGTGGTAAATCTACCTTTTTACGTAGCATAAACCGTATGAATGACACCATACTTGGTTCTAAAGCAGAGGGCCGCATGATAATAGACGGCAAGAATATTTACGATGAAGATATAGATGTTGTGGATATCAGGCGCAAGGTCGGGATGGTATTCCAGAAATCAAACCCTTTTCCAAAAACTATTTTTGATAATGTAGCGTATGGATTAAGGATAAATGGAGTAAAAGATAAATATTATATACAAGAACGGGTGGAGAAGAGCCTGAAAGACGCGGCAATATGGGATGAGGTTAAGGATAGGTTGAATAAGAATGCTTTTGAGCTTTCTGGCGGGCAGCAGCAGCGTCTTTGTATAGCGAGAGCGTTGGCGGTTGAGCCGGAGATAATTCTTATGGACGAGCCTGCTTCCGCGTTAGATCCTACCGCAACACTGAAGATTGAAGAATTGATACAGCAGCTTAAAAAGAAATATACTATAATTATTGTAACCCATAATATGCAGCAGGCGGCCAGAATCTCTGACTTCACAGCGTTTTTTATGCTGGGTGAGCTCATAGAGTATAATATTACGAGCATCATGTTCACAAAGCCCAGCAAAAAAATAACCGAAGACTATATAACAGGGAGGTTCGGATGATAAGGGTGATTTTGCTGATAGCTATGTGTCTAACCTTATCATCCTGCGAGACTGTGCGAAATATTCAGAATGATGAGAGGTTTAGTACCGTAGGCTCCTTTGAGCTGAATCCGGTTCAGCCGAATAATTATTGGTATAATGGTCAGTCATACGAGTACAATGAATACGAGATAGAGATTACGGCCGGGCCGGGCCAGGCGAAAATTCAGTGGGCCGGGAAAATAATAGGTACAACGCCTTTTGTCTATCGCTTCACGGGAATATTAGACAAGGATGATTACATAAAAGTCCGGGCCATCCCGATGGATGGAAATCTTCCGGCCCAGGAAGCGATGCTTCGTGTAAGAAAAGAGCTTCCGAGAAAAATACATTTTGATCTACGAAATAAACAAGAGGCCAATAGCATATGAAGAAAGTGCTGTTTGTGTGTGTAGAAAACTCATGTAGAAGCCAGATGGCGGAAGGATTCGCCAGACTTTTTGGTGGGGGTATATTCGAGTCATATAGCGCCGGTTCAAAGCCATCCGGCAAAGTCGATCATATGGCAGTAGAAGTTATGAAAGAGGCAGGTATCGATATATCATCACAGAAATCCAAGGGCTTTAATGACCTTAGCGTTAAAGAATTTGACATGGTTATTACATTAGGGTGCGGTGATGTGTGCCCTTTTGTTCCCGCGAAGGAGCACGTGGAATGGAAGATCGGCGACCCGAAAGGCAAAGAGATTGGCGTTTTCAGAATGGTTCGAAATCAAATCAAAGACAACGTTAAAAAATTAGCAGAATTTATTATTAGTAATGACAAGGGGGGATAAAGATGCAAAGACATTTTGACGAAGAATTAAAGGATCTGAACCAAGATATATTAAAAATGGGAATTTTCGCCGAGGAGGCCATTCATAACTCCATAGAAGCATTGAAGAATCGGGATAGAGATATGGCAAAGGGTGTCGTAGAGAACGACTCCAACATAGACAGGCTTGAGCTGGTTATAGATGAGAAATGTGTAGACCTTATTGCGAGACATCAGCCTCTTGCCAAAGATCTACGTTTTATCACAACCGGTATGAAGTTAAACGCCGAGCTGGAAAGGATAGCCGATATAGCCGTTGACATAGCACAGCGCGTACTTGAAATTGTCGATAAGCCTTTACTAAAACCTTTGGTGGACATACCGAAGTTAACGGTAGTAGCTCAGAATATGGTAAAAATGGCCGTAGACTCATTCATAAAAGGTGATGTTGAATTAGCCAAGAAAGTTATCCTATCAGATAGCGAAGCCGATAAACTGCGAAATATAATAACAAAAGAACTGATAGAGGACTATATGGCTAAAGACGCTTCTACGGCCCCAAGGGCCGTTCAGCTTCTGTTAATAGCCCGATTCCTTGAACGTATATGCGACCATTCTACCAACATCGCTGAAGATGTGATTTATATGGTTCAGGCAGAAGTTGTTAAACATCATCCTGAAAAGTTGCAAAACCCGCCAAAATAACGTATAATCAAAACGGTATTACGGCCCGCAGGATGAAAGTTTTCTGTTCTATCCAGCGTGGGCTACCAAATAAAAAAAGACCTGAATTTAACTCAGGTCTTTTTTTATTTTATATGTAAATTTTGCCGAGCTACTAAATTTGTGTACACAAATTTAGTGCTTACTGCTGGATGTGGCCTTGTGAGCTAGTCCCTGAACAGGAAGTTCTGGAAGCACCATGGGTTCTTCTTATCGAGGTATGCGGCGGGATTTTCCTTAAAAAATATCTGATAATTCTTAAATGGCGTCCAGTCGGAGGGCTCCGATACGAATTTTCCCAGATAAGGTATTGCGCGCTTAAGGATATAGTCGTACGGCAGCTCGTCTGGGACACACACACCCTTATTTGGATTCTCTATCAGCCACATTATGGCGGATACGACGCCTATAGCTACCTGCATCGTCGTCGCGTTCTGATGGGGGACGAGTTTACGTGACTCACCTATAGAAAGCACGGACCCGGTCCACCACGAATTATATTTGTGCCCCATTATGAGTGCGCCTAAAGAGTCCTCGCCTTTTATTATTTCATCGCTCATTATCCGTAAACGTGGTTGCAGTTCGTAATTTCTGCATCGTAGCTCATGCAGGGAGGATATGGTTTCGTCAGAGGGCATGTAGGCGTAATGGACGGTAGGTCGATAGACGACTTTTGATTTTTCCCATACGGTAAGCGTATCCGAGATCGAAAATGCCTCCGCGTGCCTTATAACCATACCTATTATCTCGCATGATGGCACCCATGAACGAACCCATGTATTCATACCCATTTGTGACATGAATATTTGATTTCTCGGGCCGTACGGAGGTATGCTCGAAAGGGGAGGGAGCTCTTTTTCGTGTGTACCCCATCCGAGCTCGGCAGGAGCAGTGCCTTCTTCTCTCAAACCCTCTATCGACCATGTGCCTACGAACTCATCTACTTCTTTGGGCCTGTTCGTAGCCTGTGTATCACGTTCCGAGCAGTGTATGACCTTAACGCCGAGCGACATCGAGAGGCGGGCGAAATCCTTTTCTTTTAGAAAGCGAGATATAGCTTTTGCCTGATTCTTCGGAGTTGTCTTATCTAGCACGGCCGCCCGCGCTATGTCGACCAAGCCTTTCTTAACGAAGTGCGAAATGAGGCCGGGATTCGCGCCGTGATCGAGCACTGCCGTCACATGACCATTATTCCAGCGCGCGACCATGCTGCGTATCTCCATCTGCTTATAATATAGGGATTTTTTAAAAGGGCTCTTCTGATGTATCGCGGCGTATGGGTCCCACTCCTCGACAGATGTATTCACATACAAAACTTTATTATCATGGCACCAGGTCAGCATCTCGAGGCAATCTATGTTCCAGGAGAGGTCTATTAGAAGTCCTCCTACGGAGAGGTGCTTGGCGAGGATCTTTGTTATATTTATAGGGGTTATGCGTTCCTGCGAATATTTAAGTCCGCGCTTTATCCAGGTTTTCAGAACTTCATGCTTATCGGCGAAATCGACTACCGTTATATTTTTTAGAGGTATGTCCACGTGCTTCAGCAACACCGGCAATACGCACTTGCCGACAGAGCCGCAACCGACAATAAGAACCTTATTTTTGAATCTGATCATACTCACCTTGATACAAAGATACTGATATTAGCCAACTTTGCAAGTTTTTGTGATAAATTTTGCTTTCAAGAGACCTTCGCTCCATTCTCCTTCAGGCGTAGAATCCCAAACTATACCGCCGCCAATACCCATTTCAGCGCGGCCTTCCTCAAGCAGTATCGTGCGTATGGGGATATTGAAAAACATATCCCTCTCCGGAGTAATATATCCGATAGCCCCGGTATATATCTTTCGGTCCTCATTTTCGAGGTTTCTTATAATCTGCATCGCGCGCATACGCGGCGCGCCTGTGACAGAGCCGGAAGGAAAGATAGCTCCAAATAGATCGTAGAGAGGAATATCTTTTTTTACTTTTCCGGTTACTGTGGAGGTCATTTGGAAGAGCGTCTTATAGGAGGCTATTTCAAATAGAGTCGGGGCTCGTATCGTGGTGCCGACACGCCCAAGGTCGTTACGTAAAAGATCCGCTATCATAATATTTTCAGCCCGGTTTTTGTGGTCATATTGGAATCGAATGCGCTCCAGTATGTCGCGCACGATTCCCGAACCGCGCTGCCAGGTGCCCTTCATCGGTTTTGTTATTATATGTGTACCGGTTTTATGCAGGAACTTTTCCGGGGAGAGTGAAAGTATTTTAAATTTTCCGGCGTCTATATAAGCCGGGTAAGGAACAGGCTGGTCATTAAATAATGCATGGTATAGAGCCAAAGGGTCTCCTTTAAAATCGAAGAGCAGTTTTATGCAGTAAGTTATTTGATAAACATCGCCCTTTCTTATATAATCGCGTATTTTCTCAATGGCGGAGAAGTATTTGTTTTTTGATATGTTGAGTTTTAAATTTTTTGGCCATTCCGGCCTATTTCTGGAACCGATAAGGATATTTTCGTTAGAAGGTTTATCATATATGCCCATATATATTAGCGGAAAGGCGCAGCTTTTGTCTTCACGCAGACGGTCTTCGAAATTATAACCTGCTTCGTATGAGAAAAAACCGGCAGCATGATAGCCCTTATCTAATGCGGCCTCAATATCTTTAAATGAGGAGACAAAAGTTTCAGGGGAATAGCATGATATGATATTTTTTGGATTTTGGAAGAGAAGCGGTTTTTTGTCAAACCTTATTGATATTCTCATAACCTTTCCTCATAAGGGGCCTGGGTGCCCCGCAGAAGTAGAGGGGTTAAAGGTCATGACCACTTTTAAAATAATATAAACCGTATGGGGAGGAATTGCAAGAAACTTTATTGTTTCTTATATTTGGAAGATTTTTTTTCCGAATCGAGTATATGTAAGAATATGCTCACGATCTTAGGGTCAAACTGGGTTCCAGAGTGCTTTTTTAATTACGCGATAGCTTCTGTCTGTCCAATCGCTTTACGATATGGTCTGTCAGATATCATCGCTTGGTAGGCGTCTGCGACAGCCACTATCCTTGACCCCAGAGGGATCGATTCTTTTCTAAGACCTGTAGGGTAGCCACTTCCATCCCAGCGTTCATGGTGGTGCAGCATTGCCGGTATTATATCGTGCAGGAATTGTATAGGACGTATTATGTCGACTCCAATCTGTGGGTGAAGCTTAATAATATTAAATTCCTCTTCCGTTAATTTTCCGTTCTTCTGAAGTATTGCCTCCGGTATACCGACCTTGCCTAAGTCATGCAGGGCGGCGGCATACTTTATGATTTCTGTCTCCCGATCGCCAAGGCCAAGTTTCTCGGATATTAGCACGGCGTAATGCATCGTATCATCGACGTGCGCGCCCGTATAGCGGTCTTTTAGCTCTATAGTCTTTGCGAACGCGAGTATGGCTTCAGCCACGCTTTGATTACCGCGGGCCGTAAGTTTTCCTATCTTATCTTTTAAAGAAGCTACATCAGGTTCTTGGCTCTTTAGTTTCATGTGTTCGTTTGGCGCGTAATTCAGCGAAGAATAAGCGCGGTTTCCACCCTCTTCCTTAGCCTTACTCAAAATGGAGTCGGCTATGTTTATAAAGTCGACACTGCTCTTTATCCTGGGATCATCAGGATATGAGCCCGAAGCGGCGCTAACTTTAATCTTTACTTTATGTGTATCGTCGCCAAAAGGAAAAGATTCAACCGCGCTTAAGATTCTTTTAGCTAGCTTTGTTACTTCTTCGTTCCCAGTGCCCGGCGCTACTATTATGAACTCTTCTCCGCCGAATCTGATAACGGTATCATATAGCCGGACCGTTTTTTTAAGCACTTCGGCGAATTGTTTTAAAATTAAATCCCCAAATTGGTGCCCATATACGTCGTTTATTGATTTAAAATAATCTATATCCATCATTATAAGAGAGAGCCTCGAGTCCTGTCTCTGGGCTCTTGCAAATTCCGACTCTATAACGCCCGAGTAGTAGTGGTAGTTATAGAGGCCTGTATGCGAATCTAAGAGCGCCAGATTTTTTAATTCCTCGTTAGCCTTGGCTATGGAGTTATTAAGGTCAATAATCTGTCTTTCTGAATCCTTGCGCTCTGATATATCGTGCGCGATAGAGAGGAGGCGGTATGCCCCTCCGATTATAGCCCTTTTAATATGGCTCTCTACCCAAAAGGTCCTCTGGGCCTTATCCTTTAAGAGCATTTCTATAGATTGAGGTTCACCTGCAGCGGCTTTATCGAATATAGGTTTTATATATTTCCAGTTATTTGGGGGTTCGTCCAGGAACAGTATTTCGGGAGATAATTTGAGGAGCTCATCCTTAGGGTAGCATAGAAGCTCACAAGCTTGTTCGTTGGCATCGACTATGGCGTACGATTCTATATCACGCACAATTATAGCGTCGCTTGCCAAATCAAATATGGCGCGGTAGTTTGCCTCGGAGATTTCCAGCGCGGCTTCGGCTATCTCGCGTTCGGTAATGTCTCGTATCGTATGAACAATGCTTTCGACCTCTCCGTCTTTATTTAATATAGGATCCGCCGATATTGATATCCAAATATTTTTATCGACAAGAAATGTTTCAGTTGTTTCGTGGTGTTTGCTTTGAAGGGCTATAATAACCGGACACTCCGGGATAGGTTCATCTGTGCCGTGAGTTATTTTGTGGCACTTAGCGCCAATTATACGACTCATAGGCTGACCGACAAAATTCACGAGAGAGAGGTTTGCCTTAACTATTTTCATATCACGGTCAAGTAAAGATATCATATCCTTGGATCCGTCGAAAGTCTTTTGCCACTCATCACCGTATCTTTTTATTTCGTCAATCAGCTTTCTTTCCTCGGTTATATCGCGGAAGGACCAGACTCTGCCTACTAAGGAACCATTGATAGTAAATGGGGTAGAATGGCGCTGAAAAATACGGCCATCTTTGAAATTCAGTATATCCTCATATTTATCAGTTAAGGCGTATATGTGCTTTACCTTATCTATAAACAAATCCGGTTCGGAAAGCTGATGCATGACATAATTCAGCAAAGTTTTATCATCTGTGGGATCTAACATCCCGGCCGGAATATTCCACATCTCCAAAAATCGCTTGTTTATGTGAAGCACTTTACCGTGTGTATTAACCGCCAGAATACCATTGGTGGTTGTCTCTAGAATTCCATACAATTCGGCCTGGCGCTGAATTTGCGCTTCTTCCGCAGCTTTTCGTTCAGTGATATCGGAGTTGCTGCCGCGTATTCCCAGATAACACCCTTTGTTATCAAAAACAGGTACACATACATGACCGATCCATCGTAATTTTCCATCTGCGCGCACTATCCGGAACTCAAGCTCACCTTTAGATTTTTCTTGAATGGCTTTATTCCTATGATGCGCAAAAGCCACTCTGTCATCCTGGAAGATTATCTTTTCATAAAGGGAGGTATCTGTAATAAAATCTTCCACGGTATATCCGGTAATTTTTTTACAGGATGGCGAAATATAAATAAACTGCCCGTCAGGGCTTTGCCAGGTCTCTAGGTCATAGGCGTTTTCAGAAACGATCCGATATTTTTCTTCGCTCTTTCTAAGCTCATTTGTTTTCTCTTCCAGTAAGGTCTCCAGGTGCTCCCTATATTTTATTAATTCAGCCTCAATTTTCTTTCTCTCCGAGATATCCACATTGACTTCGGCGACGAACCAGTTGCCTTTTTCATCCTGATAAGGGATGGTGGTGACCTGCATGGGTCGATTGCCTTCCTTCACAAGGATCTCTTCGCTCACTACCGGTTTCTTTGTTTCAATGGCCTCTTTGACTCCGCAAACCCGACAAGCTTCATCCTTTTCCATAAAGTATTCGTAACATTTTTTGCCCTTCGGATCGCCGTAAACTTTTTTCCATTCCGGATCTATGTATACTATGTTGAAGTCGGAGTCTATTATATCGAGGCCCGTTTTTGTGGCCCCCAGGATGAATTCTACGTTCCTATTTAGCTGTGATATTTGAGAGGTTCGCTCATTAACAGCGCTTTCAAGATGGTCGCGGTATTTTGATATAAATCCGGCTATCATGCGCGATATGAGTACGCATATGATAAACAGAATGCCCATAGTTATGAAGAGAACAACCCGTAATACATAACAATCTTTGAAGGCTTCTGCTGTGTCGATTTTCGTTACGAGCCCCCACCTTAAAGTCGGTAGATATCTCCATGCGGCAAGTACTTTTATTCCGCGGTAATCTATAGAATGGCCGCACCCTTTATTACCGGTCACTGCGCGCTGGATAGGTATTCCAGAAATGCTCCCAATCTCTACGCGCCTGGCGAACGCCGCATTAGGGTCATGCCTTAAAGGATTTAAATATAGCGCATCGTGGTTGAGCTTCATGGCGATCAGAGTTTCGCCGGTATTTCCCAACCCTGTAAAATCCTGGATAAGCGTATAAATGCGATCGAGGTCGACCTCGAAGATTATTACTCCTATCGGTAAACCGTCGGAGGTGAAACTGGGCACCGATATGAATAATCTTAGCTTTCCGTTATCCGCAGGATCCTTAAATATGTCAGTTACATAGACGCCTTTAAGGCCCTCCCTGAAAGATCTCGCGTCAGGATCCGGCATAGGCTTTAGCAGGTGCCGGTGATGGTCGGAATTAGTTACATATACTACTCTGCCATCCATGTCGGTCATTATTATATCCAGAAGGCCCCAGGTATTTTGTGTAGGTTGGAAGCGCTCATCTAAAATCTTTTTTGCGGATACGAATTTCGGGTTGGAGGGGTCTTCAGAGAATTCTATAATGACAGGCAGATTTTCCTTTATACACCAGGAACTCTGCATAGATTTAGCGTCGTCTATCAGTCCGGAAAAGTACATATTTATTTCATTCAGCTTATAATCCGCTATATATTCCAGCCTCTGAAGCTCGTCTCGCTCAAAGAGTTTTTCGTAATTATTATAAGTCAGGATGCCGATAATAACGGACGGCAGGAAGGATATTGTGAAAAAAAGAATGGCTAACTTATGCTTTATAGACATGGTTAAGCCCCCTCAAATAGGGTAAATATGTAACATTGCATGTTGTGTTATTAAATATACGCTATATGCGAGGTGATGTCAAATTTACGGCTGTTTGGTAGCGCTGAAGGCTACCAGCGTTTTTTGAATGGCCTGTATTCCTGTTTCCCGGATCTTTTTTGACCGCCATACTTGGAGTGGCCACCATAGCCTCCGCGACTTCCATGACCGGACTGGCTGCTTGACTCTTTTAGGAATGATTCCTTGGGGAATTCCGGGTGTGAGATTATAGGAAGGGCTGTTTTGATAAGTTTCTCTATATTACGGACGTCTATCCCCTGATCCGGCGTGGCGAATGATATCGCGCGGCCTTCATGTCCGGCTCGGGCGGTGCGTCCTATGCGGTGGACATAATTCTCGGAATCCTCAGGCAAGTCATAGTTTATGACGAGCTCTATGCCGGTGACGTCTATGCCTCTGGCCGCTATATCGGTAGCGACGAGTATCCTGTACTTGCCAGATTTAAAACCCGCCAGCGCCTCTTTTCGTTGTCCGAGCGAGCGGTCCGAATGTATTTCGGCCGCTCTGTGTCCAGCAGCGCGCAGAAGGTGTGTTATTTTGGCCGCGCCTCGTTTTGTGCGCGAGAATAGTAGAACGGATCCGTTATATTGTTTTAGTATTTTGCTTAAGAGTTGTTTTTTTGAGTCATGCTTTACGATAAAGAGTTCCTGTATTACGCGTTCGGCTGTGGTACCGGATGGGGCTACCTCGATATGGATGGGTAATTTCATATATGAAGTTGCTACAGACAGTATTGCCGCCGGGATCGTGGCTGAGAATAACATCGTCTGCCTCACCTTTGGAATAAATCTTAAGATTTCTTCTATCTGAGGCATGAAGCCCATATCCAGCATGCGATCTGCTTCGTCGAGAACGAGTATATTAATGTCAGCCAGAAGAACAGTGCGCTGTTTTATGTGGTCTACAAGCCGTCCAGGGGTCGCTATAATGATTCTGGGATTTCTGCGAAGGGCCTGTAGCTGAAGATTCATAGAGGCTCCGCCTATAACGACTGTCGAGCGCATGCCGAATAAAGGAGTGAGCTTTTGGAACGTTTCATCTACCTGTAATGCGAGCTCTCTGGTAGGTACAAGAACTAAGCATCGCCCTTTCTTCTGGGCTAGCTGCTGTATAGCTGGTATCGCGAAGGCCATTGTCTTGCCTGTGCCGGTCTGCGCCACGCCTATTAAGTCTTTCCCTTCTATTGCTATAGGGATAGCCTTGTGCTGGATCGGCGTAGGTATCGTAAAACGCATACGCGCCAGTTCCTCGAGTATTTTCGGAGCTATGCCGAGTCCGTAAAAAGACGAACCCGCGGATGGGGGAGGAGTAATATTATTTGGGGAGCTTTTATACATGACTAATAGTATCACTATTTTCTACAAATGTCCACCATATTTCCACACCGGGGGTGGAATAGCTCCTCGTCCGGGATGGGTAAGAGTAGAATATAGGGTGAAAAAAAGACTTGCCATGTCGGGGTTGGGGATATATAATGTGTCTTCCGCAGTATATTTTATGCAGTTTTTGATGCTCTTTTGATCGTAGTGAGGTTTTTTGTTGGGGACGTAGTTCAGTTGGTTAGAACGTCAGATTGTCGATCTGAAGGTCGCGGGTTCGACCCCCGTCGTCCCCGCCAATTATAAGTAACAGAAGGAGGACATATGTTGAGAAAAGTAGCGGTTTTAATAGTAGCGGT
>Ga0268280_1001807_pt1 | contig 13520 bp, 9 predicted proteins | sample saktaG_9_FD_190139 | JGI IMG/M metagenome (GOLD analysis project Ga0268280, IMG submission 190139) | Saline water microbial communities from Sakinaw Lake, British Columbia, Canada - sak_2011_5_24_40m | ecosystem: Environmental > Aquatic > Non-marine Saline and Alkaline > Saline ...
CGGTGGCGGCGTCGTAGGGATGGGCGATCGTCAGGTCGCTTTCCGGACCGGTGGCGCCGGCGAGGCCATTGAGGATGCCATAAAAGTCGCGGTCGCGGCGGATGAACGCCTCGAAAAGGTTCTTCGAGTAGTATTCGTAGCGGAGTTCTTCTCGGTACGTCGGCGACACGGTGGTGATTTTCGTCGCCGTATAGAGACCCGTCTCGAGAAAATTGAGGGTGCTGCCGATGACCGGATAATCCGGGATGCCGAGTTTTTGGAGGATATCCGCGGCATAGACGCCCTGATAGTCGACGTTATGGATGGTGAGGAGCGTCTTGATGTCCCGCATTCTTGGCTGCTGCCGCAGGACGAGCGGCACGAGGCCGGTATGCCAGTCGTGGAGATGGACCACGTCGGGCATTTCTTCGAACACATTGAAAAACCCGACGGCCGCCTGCGCGAAGAAGGCGAACCGGTCGCCGTCGTCGGCATATCCGTAGATATCGGGCCGGTCGAAGAAATCATAGGATTCGACGAAATAGTAGGCCGTCGTATTGTCGACGATGCGGTAGAGCGTGGTTTTATATTTCTCGCCGCCATAGACGACGACCCGGTCGGCGATGGCTTCGAGGAAGAGATGATATTTATCCTTGATCCGCGGATACAGCGGCATCATCACCGAAGACTGGACGCCGAGGCTCGAAAAATGGACGGCGAGCGCGCCGACCACGTCGGCGAGGCCGCCGGTCTTGACGAAGGGGACGCATTCCCCGGCGATTTGGAGTACCTTGAGATTTTCATCGTTGGCGACGATCTGCTTTTTTTCCGTGACGAACAGTTCCTCCGGCGTGCCGAGGACTTCCGCATAGGGCAGGACGACCGTCTCCTTGTCGAGGACGGCATAGCGGACCGTCGCCCCTTCTTCGATGACGCACTGGTTCATCACGACCGAATCGACGACCGTCGCGCCACGTTTGATGAGCGCCTTGCGGCCGATGAGCGAGTTGAACACGGTGCCCTGGATGACCGCGCCGGAAGCGACGATCGAATTCCTTACTTCGGCCGTCTCGCCATACCGGGAGGGCGATGACATCGTCTCTTTCGAGTAGACGGGCCGGTTCGGATTGAAGATCTGGTTCTTGACGTCAAGCGAGAGGAGCGCCATGTCGGCGTCATACAGATCGCGCGGTCCGTCGATCATGAAGCAGGCTGATTCGAATACGTACGTGTTGCGGACGAGGTTGGGCGCATGGTCGAAGACGTCGGCGAGGTTGCGGAAACTGATGCCATCGTAGTCGGCGACGTAGCGAAGCAGGATCTTTTTGGCGAGGATGAACGTCTTCAGGCGCTGGCCGGAAAGCGACCGGACTTCGGTGATGTCGGCCTTCTGGACGAGATGGTTGTGCAGGACGACGTTGAAGTCGATGTTCCAGACGATGTTGCAGGGGGTCACGACGACGTATTCCTGCGTGCTGCGATGGAAATATTCCTGGTGTTCGTACATCCGCTGGAAACTGATCGCATCTTCGTACGTCAGATTGAGATTCTTCGGCTGGAGGATGAAGATGCCGTCCTTCCGCCGCGAGAGATCCCAGCGTTCGCCCGAGCCGATGTGATCGGCGAGCGATCGATAGTTGCCGTAGGGGAAGATCGCGACGTTGCGGATCGCCGAATTCTTGCAGTTGGAGAGCGTGAAGTCGATCAGCCGGTATTTCGCCCCGAAGGGAATCGCTCCGGGCATCCGGTGCCGGGTCAGTTTGCTGAAACCGCCCTTGGAGGTCGCATCGACGACCATGAACATGTCATTCATCGATTTCACCCAGTTTCCCGAGATTGGTGGCGTCGAGAACGACGACATGATCCGCAATCAGGCGGTAGTCTTCGGGAACGATGACGCCTTGGTTGACGATCACGTTGGCAAGGTGGGCGTTCGCCGATACGAAGACATCCGGAAGAATCACGCAGTTCTCGATCCGGGCATTCTTCATGACGACCGTCCGGTAGCCGATCGTCGAATGGATCACGGTACCGTCGATCACCGAACCGTCGGCGACGACGGAGCATTTGACGACACCGTCTTCGAGGATGATATGGGGCGGCAGATTCAGCGATTTGGAATAGACGGGGAGATTCTTGGATACGTTGAGGCCGAGGAAATCGGGATCGTCGAGCATATCCATGTTGGCCTGATAGAGCGATTCGACGGTGCCGACGTCGCGCCAGTAATCCTTGAAATGATAACTGTATACGGGGACGCCGGCGGCGATGGCGTTGGGGATGACGTTTTTTCCGAAATCGATGATCTCGTCCTGCTTCCCGACGGCGAGCAGCCGTTCGAGATCGGACGTATTGAAGAGATAAAGGCCCATCGAGGCCAGGTTGCCTTTGGGCGTTGCCGGTTTTTCCTCGAAGGAAATGACCCGGTCGCGGGTGTCGGTCGCCAGAATGCCGAAGCGTTCCGCTTCCGAAGGCTCGACCTCGACGGCGGCGATCGTCACGGCGGCCTGATGGTTGATGTGATGGGCGAGCATTTTCTGGTAATCCATTTTATAGATCTGGTCACCGGAAAGGATCAGGACGTATTCGGCCTGGTATTCCTTGACGAAATTGAAATACTGGCGGACGGCATGAGCCGTCCCTTTCTGCCACATCACTTCGCCGGAGGAGGCGTACGGCGTCAGGAATTTGATGCCGCCGTCGATCGGATCGAGATCCCAGCTGGCGCCGCTGCCGATGTAGTTCATCAGTTCATAGGGTTCGTACTGGGTGACCACGCCGACGACATCGATGTTCGAATTCGCCAGGCTGGAGAGCGTGAAGTCGATCAGACGGTATTTCGCGCCGAAAGAAACGGCGGGTTTCGCCGTGTCCTTGGTGATTTCTTTCAGTCGCGTGCCTTTGCCGCCGACGAGAATCATGGCGACGATCGTTCGTTTCATCGCGGAGAACCGCCTTTCATCGGATTACTTTGCTTCTTTTTCCGCATCCGGTTTAAACTGGAAGATTTCGACCGCGAGCGGCGCGATCTTCATCAGAACCGAATGCTCGCATCCGTGCATCGGATTGGCTTCGGAGGATAGCGGCACGCCATTGAAGACGTTGGAGCCGCCGTAGATGTCCTTGTCGCTGTTGAGGATTTCTTCGTAGCGGCCGGGGCACGGAACGCCGATCCGGTAACTGTCGTAGGCGACCGGCGTCATGTTCAGGACGACGACGCAGAAATCATCACGATCCGCGGCATAGCGGACAAATGAATAGATCGACTGGTCGCGGTTCGCCGCATCCAGCCAGCGGAAGCCGTCGGGACTGCCGTCGAGTTCGTACAGGGCTTTGTGATTGTCATATACCTGTAGCAAATCGCGACAATACCGGCTGGCGCGTTCGTGGAGCGGATACTGGAGCAGGAACCAGTCGAGTTCTTCCTTGTCCTTCCATTCGTGCATCTGGGCGAATTCGCCGCCCATGAAGAGCAGTTTCTTTCCCGGGTGGGTGAACTGCAGTCCCAGCAGAGTACGATAATTGGCAAATTTCTGCCAGTAGTCGCCCGGCATTTTATTGACGAGCGATTTCTTGCCATGGACGACTTCGTCGTGCGAAAGCGGCAGGATGAAATGTTCCGAAAAAGCATAGATCAGGCCGAACGTGATGAGATCGTGGTGATACCGGCGATAGACCGGATCCTTTTCGAAATAGCGGAGCGTGTCGTTCATCCACCCCATGTTCCACTTGTAGTCGAACCCGACGCCGCCTTCGGCGACCGGTTTGGTCATGTTCGGGTAGATCGTCGAGTCTTCGGCGATCAAAAGGACGGAAGGGTCCTCCTCTTTGATCGCGACCGAAAGGTTCTGGAGGAATTCGATTGCCGGATGATTCGTGCCGACGGCGGGATTGCCGAGATGGTACACGATGTTCGAAACGGCATCGATCCGGAACCCGTCCGCATGAAAATAGCGGATCCAGAACAACGCGTTTGAAATCAGAAAACTGCGGGTCACGCCTTTGCCGAGGTCGAGGTTGACCGTTCCCCAGACGACGTTCTCGCGGATCTTGTAGTCGGAGTATTCGTATGTCGGTTCGCCATCGAACATGTACAGGCCGTGCGCATCCTTGCAGATGTGGCCGGGAACCCAGTCGAGAAAGACGCCGATGCCGTTTTCATGGCATTTGTCGATCAGGTACATCAGGTCTTTGGGTACGCCATAACGCGAAGTGGCGCTGTAATAGCCGGTTCCCTGATATCCCCACGATTCGTCGAGCGGATGTTCGACGACCGGCATCAGCTCGATGTGGGTGAACCCATTCATCTTGACATAGGGGATGAGATAGTCGACCATTTCATTGTAGGCATGGTATGATTTGTCCGGTTTGGTCATCCAGGTGCCGAGATGGACTTCGTAGATGGCCATCCGGTCGGCCTCATGGCGGCGGTTGCGCCGTTTTTCCAGATAGGTGGTGTCGTTCCAGACGTAACCTTCGATGTCATAGACCTTGGAGGCCGTTTCCGGACGGAAATCGGAAAAAAAGGCGTAGGGATCGGCCTTGAAGATCGTCTGGCCGTAACTCGTCACGATGCAGTACTTGTACTTCGTCCATTCGCCGATGCCGGCCACGAAGAGCGAAAAGATCCCCAGCTGATCGGTCTTTTCCATCACGTGCGAGCGGCTGTCCCAACCATTGAAGTCGCCGATCACCGAGACGATCCGCGCATGCGGGGCATAGACGAGAAACCGGACTCCGGTCACGCGGCCGGCCTCATCGCGGACGATCCGCGAGCCGAAGTGGCGGTAGGACTCCCGGAGTTTGCCTTCATTGAACAGGAACAGATCGAAATCGGTCATTCTAGGATTCATTGTCTTGGCTCCTCTCCATCACGCGTTTGATCGTTTCATAGCGATAGCCTTTGTTCATGAGTGCCTGGATGATTTTCGTTTTCCGTTCATAGTCGCCATAGGTACGGCCGGCGAACCGCCTGACGATGCGGGCAAGATCGGCCGTGGCGAGCGCCGTATCCTCCGTTGCGGTTGCGAACCGGTCTTCACGGGCGGCGCAGAACGCCGAAACGGCGTCTGGGGCATAGCCTTTCTGATACAGATGGATTTTCATCGCCCGCAGACCGCCGTTCTTCGGTTTACCTGTCAGGGCTGGCAGTTTCTTGGCGAACAGCCATTCGAGATTTTGTTCGACGAGCGCTGCCGTCGCGCCGCCGACGGCTTCACGGATATCCTCGCGGTTCACGCCTTTATGGTCGAGATCGAAGGCGATCTTCACCGGGCCTTCGCGGCGGATGCCGAAATGATAGTCGAAATAAGTGAGTGCATAGGCGCGGTCGTCGATGAAACCGCGGGCGGCGAGTTTCGTGAACGCCTTGGCGGCGATGTCGGGATCTTCCGTTTTGGCATGGAGGAAGGTGCGGATTTCGGCCGCCGTCTTCGGGGTCTTGATAATCAGGCGCAACGCCTGACCGTAGATGCCGTCGATCGCCAGATCGGCGAGAAAGCGTTTGAACATCGGCTCTTCCAGGCTTTTCCCCACCAGCAGCCGGTACTCGACGACGAGATCCTCGGAAAGCCGAAACGGGGCGGTGACTCCGTCATCGCCCACGAATACGATCTGATAATAACCTTCACTTGCCTGGCGGAGACTCTTGACCGTCCTCATGTCGTCGGAACACCTCTTCTTTGGTCGACCACTCGCCGTGGATTTCCGAAGCCGGGGTCACGAAAACGAACGCTTTCGGGTCGGTGGTTTCGATGATTTTCCGGACAAGATGGTATTCGGCGTTCTGAATCACCATGATGAGCATGGTTTTCTTGCTTTCGGTATAACCGCCCTGGCTCGATATTTCGGTCGCGCCGCGGCGGAGCACCGCGAAAATCGCGGCTTTGATCTCTTTGGGCCTTTCGGTGATGATGTTCACGGCTTCCTTCGACTGCGATCCGATCATGATCGAATCGGACACGCGTCCGGACAGGAAGACGACGACGATGGCGTATAAGGCGGTCAGGATGCCGTCGTTGATTCCGGTCGGGAAGGTGAGAGCGCCGAGGATGATGATCGAAGCCTCGACGAGATACACCGCTTTCGAGAGGGACAGGGTCGTGTACTTCTTCACGATCTTGATGGCGATGTCAGACCCGCCCGTCGAACCGCCGTATTTGCAGACGATGCCGAATCCGGCCCCTACGAGCATGCCGGCATAGAGCGTCACCAGCATCAGGTCCTGCTCCCCGAAATACTCTTCAGGATGGGCGATGACGAGTTCGAACAGTGCCAGGAAGGCCGGAAACAAAAGCGATCCGAGCAGGGTCTTCGTAAATTCCCGCCGTCCAAGGAAGAGGAGTCCGAGGATCAGGAAGACGGTATTGAAGGCGAGCGAAAAAAAGGAAATCGGGACGGCGGGGAAATAACGGCCGGCGATCATCGCCAACCCGGTCGCACCGCCGGTGACGAGCCCCGAAGGGATGATGAAGAAATAGTACGCCACGGCCATGATGAAAACTCCGAGCACGAGCGAGCCGTACTGCTCGAAGCGGCCGATCTTACGGATGAAAAAACGTTTTGCGCCGATCATGCCATCCGTTCAGCTCCCGTCAGGATGCGCTGTTTTGCATCAGGTAAGCGGTGATGAACGGATCGAGGTCGCCGTCCATGACTTTCTGGACATTGCCCGTTTCCTGACCCGTACGGTGATCCTTGACCATCGTATAGGGACAGAAGACATAGGAACGGATCTGCGAACCGAAAGCGTTGGACACCTTGTTCGTCATCAGTCCGGACAGTTCTTCCTGCTTCTTTTCTAGTTCCAGCTGATACAGTTTGCCGCGGAGCACCTTCATCGCCGTTTCCCGGTTCTGGATCTGGCTCCGTTCGTTCTGGCAGGTGACGACGATCTTCGTCGGAAGATGCGTGATCCGTACGGCCGAGTCCGTCGTGTTGACGCTCTGGCCGCCGTTGCCGCCGGACCGGTAGACATCGATCCGGAGATCCTCATCGGCGATGTCGAGGTTGATCGAATCATCGAGTTCGGGCACGACCGACACCGAAGCGAAGCTCGTCTGCCGACGTCCCGCCGCATCGAAGGGTGAGATGCGGACGAGTCGGTGCACGCCCGATTCGGCTTTGAGATAGCCATAGGCATTCTTCCCGGTCACGAGGATCGTCGCCGATTTGAGGCCGGCTTCTTCGCCGTCCTGGTATTCGAGTACGGATACCTTGAACCGGCGCGTTTCCGACCAGCGCAGGTACATCCGATAGAGCATTTCGGCCCAGTCCTGCGATTCGGTACCGCCGGCGCCGGGATGGAATTCGATGATGGCGTTGAATTTGTCATAGGGTTTGTTCAAGAAGAGTTTGACCTGCAGATCGGCGATTTTCGACCGGAACGACGCCGCGTCCGCATCGACGGCGGAGAGATCGATCGTTTCGTCGATGAGCGCAAGTTCATACGTCATCCGCAGCGTTTCGAGGATGTCGTGGATTTCGTCATGCATCGCCATCAGGGCGCGGTAGTCGTTCATTTCGGCGATGATCGCCTGGGCTTTCTTCTGATCCTGCCAGAAGCCGTTTTCCTTGGTCAGGACGTCGAGGTCGGCGAGTCTGGCAAGAAAGCCGGCGCCATCGAAGGTCAACGCGAGTTTATCATACTCGGCATCAAGTTCTGCCAGAAGCACTTTCATTTCGGGGTATGTCATAGGGCACCACCTTCCCGCGGCGTCATCTGCCGGCGCCGTGGCAATACTTATATTTCTTGCCCGAGCCGCAGGGACAGGGATCGTTCCGGCCGATCGTCTTGGCGGCGCGGACCGGTTGTTTCTTGACGTTTTCGTCTTCCTTGCCCGATATCGCCCGGATCGGCTTGGCGACCTGGACGCGTTCCGTATTCTGTCGGACCTGGGCTTTGAGGACGAACCGCGTGACGTCCTGCTGGATGTTCTGGATCATCGTCTCAAACATCCGGAAGCCGATTTCCTGATACTCGCGGAACGGATTGATCTGGCCATAGCTCTGGAGCGTGACGGCCTGGCGGAGTTCGCTCATCGCATCGATGTGGCGGACCCAGAACGTATCGACGACCCGGAGCGTGATGGCTTTGAGGAAATCGTTGTACACCTTGTCGCCGGCGAGATTCTTCTTGTTCACGGTTTCGCGGGCATAGAGATCCATCGCGTATTGCTTGACATCGGTCGCCGGATTGACGACGATGTCGCGGGCGACGATATCTTTCGCGAAGAAGCGGTTGAGTTCGGTGAACATCTTGATCCGGTCGTCCAAATGATTTTCCACTACGGCGGTGATCGTCGCTTCGATCATCTGATCGACCGTCGGTTCGATTGATTCGTTGAAAAGCACGTCGGTGCGCTGCTGATAGATGATTTCCCGTTGCCGGCGCAGGACTTCGTCGTACTGGAGCACGGTTTTCCGACGATCGAAGTTATTGCCCTCGATCTGGTGCTGCGCCCGGAGGACGAGTTTGGAAAACATGCCATAGTCCAGCGGCGTTTCCGTATCGGATCCCTTCGTCATCGTGATCATCGAGATCAGCCTTTTGAAGCGGTCGCCGCCGAACCGGCGCATCAGATCGTCGTCGGCGGAGAGGTAAAAGCGGGAGTAGCCGGGGTCGCCCTGGCGGCCGCCGCGGCCACGGAGCTGGTTGTCGATCCGGCGCGATTCATGCCGTTCCGTACCAATGACGGCAAGACCGCCAAGTGCCGTAACGCCAGGCCCGAGTTTGATGTCGGTCCCACGTCCGGCCATGTTGGTCGCGATCGTGACCGCGCCCTGAAAGCCGGCGCTGGCGACGATTTCGGCTTCCCGTTCGTGCTGTTTGGCGTTCAGGACGTCATGTTTGATCGAGCGTTTGCGCAGAAGCGACGAAAGCAGTTCCGAGCTTTCAATCGAAATCGTGCCGATCAGCATCGGCTGCCCGAGCTTGTGCCGGCGTTCGATTTCATCGGCCAGAGCCTTGTATTTCGCTTGCATCGATGCGAAAATGAGATCGTTGTCATCGATCCGGATGACCGGCATGTTGGTCGGAATTTCGACGACGTACATATTGTAGATGTTGCGGAATTCTTCCTCTTCGGTCTTGGCCGTGCCGGTCATGCCGGCGAGCTTCTTGTACATGCGGAAGAAATTCTGGAAGGTGATCGTCGCGAGGGTCGTCGTCTCTTTCTTGATTTCGACGGCTTCCTTGGCTTCCAAAGCCTGGTGCAGGCCTTCGGAGAACTGCCGGCCGTGCATCAAACGGCCGGTGAACGGGTCGACGATGATGACCTTGTTGTCCTGAACGACATAGTCGACGTCGCGTGACATCGTATAGTTGGCCTTGAGGGCGTTGTTGATATGATGGAGCAGGGTGACGTTGTCAAGATCATAGAGATTCTCGACCCGGAAAAACGTCTCGCCCTTGTGCATGCCAATTTCCGTGAGCGAAACCGTCTTGTCCTTGATGTCGAGCGTGTAGTCCTCAGGCGCCAGGCGGACGGCGAACCCGTTGGCCTGCTGGTACAGGTCGGCGGTGTTCTTCTCGCCGCCGGAAATGATGAGCGGTGTCCGGGCTTCGTCGACCAGAATCGAGTCGACTTCGTCGATGATCGCAAACGAAAGCGGCCGTTGGACGAGCGCTTCGCGATAAATGACCATGTGATCGCGCAGATAGTCGAATCCGAGTTCGTTGTTGGTGGAATACAGGATGTCGCAGCCATAGGCTTCGCGCTTCTGTTCGCCCGTCAGTTCGCGGATGTTGAGGCCGACGGTCAGACCGAGAAAACGGAACAGATCGCCGATTTCGCCGTTGGCTTCACGGCCGGCCAAATATTCGTTGACGGTCACGATGTGGACCCCGGTACCCGAGAGGGCGTTTAGGTAGGCGGGCATGACGGCAGTCAGCGTCTTGCCCTCGCCGGTCTTCATTTCGGCGATGTTGCCTTCGTGGATGACGACGCCACCCATGACCTGGACCTTGAACGGGGTCATGCCGGTGACGCGGGTCGACGCTTCGCGGACATTGGCGAATGCTTCGACGAGCAGGGAATCCAAAGACTCGCCCTCCTGATGACGGCGTTTGTAGGCTTCGGTGTTGGCGCGCAGATCATCGTCGGACATCGCCTTGAACTGATCCGTGAGCAAAAGGACCTTGTCGGCGATTTTTTCCAGACGTTTGAGGATGCGCTTGTTGGTTTCGAATATTGAGAACATAAATTCACCTCTTATTAGCATCTATAATGATAACACAAAATGACCGGCTTGTTCAACAGAATTCGCCCGCGCCAGAAAAAAGTGACCTTTAAAAGGTCACTCTGAAGATCGTCATTCCGTTTCGATCAAACCGAGGCCGCCGTCTTCCCGTTGATACATGACGCAGACCTGCTTGTCTTCGTTGCGGTAGATGAAGAAGTCGTGGTCGAGGAGGCTCATCTGGGTCATGGCCTCGTCGTAGGACAGGATGTTGAGCTTGATGCGTTTGGTCTTGACCGGGGAAATCAGTTCCTTTTCCAGCGCTTCGATGTCCAAGGCATCTTCCTTGAATGCCTCTTTGAGGCCGGCCCGCTCCTGCAGGCTGTGGTTGAGCTTGTGTTTGTTTTTTCGGATTTGCGCTTCCAGTTTATCGGTGGCCAGGTCGATGGCGGCGTACAGGTCCTTGTCTTCGACTTCGGCTCGGATCGTGATGAATTTGATCGGGATCGTGATTTCGACTCTTGTCAAGTCGCGGTAGATCTTGCAGACGACGAACGCTTCGAGCTCTTCTGAGAAGACTTTCTCGATTTTCCGGAGTTTCTTCTCGACGTAACCCCGAATGGCCGGTGTGATGACCAGGCCGCTTTTGCCTCTGACATCCAGTTTCATTCAAATCACTCCTCTTCGTGTATTTGTTACAATATCATTGTATCATCGCATTGTGATGTTTGTAAACAACTCGCACTTTTTTTTCGGGTTTTCGCCAAACTATCAAAACAATTCGCCATAAGGTTCGAGATCAATGTAAAAAAGCGAAAAGAACCGGACGTCGCGAAAGTTCGCGACGAAAGGAAACCAAGTCGCAAAATCGGCCATTTCCCGCAGATCGAGTAGGACGACGGCAGCTCCAGAAAGGACCCATCCGTCGGCCTGCAGGAAAAGCCGGGCCAACCCGTCCGCAAGCAGGACGGACAGATGATAATCATCGTTTTCTTCGGATAATGCGTACTGGTAACGGACCATTCCAAGCGGTATCGGAATGCATTCCAGAAAAGTATCGAAGGCGTACCGCCGCTGACAACGCAAACAGCGGCGGGGCGGCCGGAACAAGCCGGAGAAAGTCGCTTTTACCACAAAAGCCTGGCCACAGACATCACAGATCATCGTCGATCAGTCGGCGCTTCCGCGCCTTTTCGTTCATCTTTCCGATACTACGGATGGCGTCGCGGATCGCCCCCGTCGTCACTTCGGAAAACAGACGGACTTCTCCCGTCGGATGATCCTCGTACCGGCCGACGCGGCCGGATATCTGGATCAGCGTATCGCGGCTGAAAACATCATCGTCGGCCGAAAGCACCGCGACGTCGACCGCCTGGAACGTAACCCCGCGCTCCAGCAATGTCGTCGTCACGAGCAGATCGAAGCGCTCTTCGCGAAAAGCCCGGATGCGGATCGCCGCCGCCGGCTCCCGGCTTGAGACGACAGTTGAGCGAAACCCTTCCCGTTCCAGGATGGCTCCCAGGCGCACGCCATACGCGATCGTGGGCACGAACAGAAGCGCCCGCCGCGTTCCCCCCGGGCGTTCAAGCCAAGACCGGACCGCATCCGGCAGTTCGGCACCTTTCAGGATCCGATAGCGCAGACCGCCGACGTATTCGACGACGGGAACGTCGAGCGGTTTGCGGTGAAATCGGGCCGGAATCAGGATGCTGTCAAGATCGCCGCGCGCGATCATCCGCTTTTCAGAGCGGTCGATGGTCGCGGTCATTTCAATCGTCGCGGCGTCCGGCCGGGTCGCCTTCGCGACGAGGCCGTGGAGAAAATCGTCATGCCGATACGGGAAAGCATCGGCCTCATCGATGATGACCAGATCGAATTCCTGGTGATAATGGATGATCTGATGGATCGTCGAGACGAGGATATGCGCGCCTTCATCGTCCTTCACTCCCTGGTAAAGCGGCTTGACGACGGTGTCGGGAAAAATCGGCCTCAGCCGGATTGCCAGTTCGGCGACGATGTCCTTGCGGGGAATGGCAAGACAGATCCGATCGCCGCGGTTGAGCGCATGCAACAGCCCGTCATAGAGCATTTCCGTCTTGCCGGCGCCGCAGACCGCCCAGAGGAACCCGCGTCCCTTTTCGCGGACTTTCTCGCAGATGAACGCTGCTGCGCGGGCCTGTTCGACCGTCGACGGGAAAGCGGGATCAAGACGGTGGCGTTTTACGGCGATTGGCCGTTCGTACCGGTAGAGAATGGTAGCTTCGGACACGTGGCCAAACGCCAGACAGCGCCGGCAATAACGAAATCCGTATTCGTCGAATATTCCTTCAGGCACTACCGATCCGCAGCGCTGGCAGATGCCATCAACAATGCCGCGGATGGCAAAGCTGCTGCCTGCGGGTCGATGAAACGATTCCTTCATAAAAAAATCACCCGCTAAAACGATACGTCCGAGCGGGCTTTTTGCTTTTATCAGATGACGATGTTGACGAGTTTCTTGGCGACGATGATGATCTTCTTCACCGGCTGATCGCCGATCAGTTCGACGATCCGGGGCAGGGCAAGCGCCTGTTGGCGAAGCCATTCGTCGGTCGCCGTGATCGGAACGGTCAGGCGATCGCGGACCTTCCCGTTGACGTTGACGACGATTTCGACGGTTTCATCGATGAGCATGCTTTCGTCATGAACCGGCCAGGGGTGAGTCACGAGCGAGTCGGCGTGTCCTAGACGCTCCCATATCTCAGAGGTAATGTGCGGGGCGAAGGGATAGGCGAGCAGGATCATCGTTTCGAGATCCTTGGTGGTCAGCGTTTCGCAGGACGTCGCCTCGTTAGCAAGAATCATCATCTTGGCGATCGCTGTGTTGAACTTCATTGCCTCGATGTCTTCGCTGACGCCTTTGATCGTGCGGTGGATGGCGTTCTCAAGTGCCGGGGAATAGGCTTGGCCCGCCACCGTTTTTTCCTGGAACCGCCAGAGTTTGTCGAGGAAGCGGCGGCAGCCTTTGACGCCCGAATCGTTCCACGGCGTCGGCAGTTCATAATCGCTGATGAACAGGATGTACATGCGAAGCGTGTCCGCACCGAATTCTTCGATGATGTCGACCGGATTGACGACGTTGCCGCGCGATTTCGACATCTTCTCGCCGTCGGCGCCGAGGATCAGGCCCTGGGCGGTTCTTTTCCGATAGGGTTCGGCATTCGGAACGAGGCCGCAGTCGTACAGGAACTGGTTCCAGAATCTTGAATAGATGAGATGGCGGGTGACGTGTTCCATCCCGCCGTTGTACCAGTCGACGCGGTCCCAGTAGCAAAGCAGCTCGGGGCTGGCGAAAGCACTTGCGTTCCGCGGATCCATGTAGC
>Ga0268280_1001808_pt1 | contig 13520 bp, 6 predicted proteins | sample saktaG_9_FD_190139 | JGI IMG/M metagenome (GOLD analysis project Ga0268280, IMG submission 190139) | Saline water microbial communities from Sakinaw Lake, British Columbia, Canada - sak_2011_5_24_40m | ecosystem: Environmental > Aquatic > Non-marine Saline and Alkaline > Saline ...
GATTCGCAATAAACACAATATCCTGCATTTTACGGTCAAAATTCCCTTGACTCACAAGATTCTTCTTCATATATTCTCACCACGAAAAAGCAATGCCTTATCAATTTGAGTCGATTTTGCAATAAATCCTTCCATATAAAGCTGTGTTGCGCGGTTTGTGGCATAAAGAGGTCAATTTACGGGAGAAAGCAACTTTGAACGACTTACAGCTATCCAAGCTCATTCCTATGGGATCTCAAGAGGCTGTACTCGAAGAAGCATTCGTGATTCTTGATCTGATTTCACCCGATTTCAATGTAATTCCGGTTGACTCGGCGTTCAAGGCGACCGTCGATCTGTTCAATGGAAAATATCCGGGATACCGCGCCTGCAACACTGAGTATCATGACCTGCGTCATACTATCGACACCTTCCTTGCCATGATTCGTTTGATCCATGGAGCCGTGCCGGATGGAGAAGCTTTTACGGACCGCCAGATTCTTATAGGACTGATCACAGCGCTTTTACATGATGTGGGATATATCCAGGAAGATCACGATACGGAAGGCACCGGGTCAAAGTACACTTCCAGTCATGTTCGGCGAAGTATGGATTTTTTAGAGCGTCATGGTTCAGAGTTCGGTCTTTCTTACGAGGAAATAGTCGAGGGTCGGGCCATGATCCTTTGTACCGATCTTGCTGTAGATATCTCCACCATCGAGTTTACAACCGCCAAAGGGGCGCTGCTTGGGAAGATGCTTGGCTCGGCAGATCTTTTGGCTCAGATGGCAGACCGGACTTATTTGGAAAAACTCTTGTTCCTCTACTACGAATTCAAAGAAGCCGGGATAGGCAATTACGAAAGCGAGATGGATCTTTTGCGCAAGACTTTAGCGTTCTACGATTTCATTGCCTTGCGCTTTAAAACAGGCTTCGATTCGGTCGACCGGTTTATGAGTTCACATTTTATCTTGAGGTGGGGTATTAAAGATAACCTTTACCATGTGGCGATCGAAAAGCAGAGAGAATATTTGCGTACGATTATGGAAATCCCGAAGCCGGACTTCCGTATTCATTTAAAGCGTGACGGTATCGTAGATAAAATAAGAACGGAGCGAGCATCCGGACATCCATAAATAAGTAAATAGCTGCTATCAATAAATAGAATTGTCCTCATTTTACGTCCAAAATCCTCATTGACACACAAAATCCTTCTTCATATATTCCCATCATAAAAAAGGGAGTTTTTATCAAACAATACGGCCTTTGAATCAGTGAGGGTGAAATGAAAACATTCAATAAAATAACCCTGCCTGAAATTTTTATCCATTCTTTCGGTGATTTATCTTAGTCAAGGTTGGATTAAATATTACCAGATATAAGGCCGCATCAACCGGATGAACCACATTTTATGTTTATAATCTGTGAAACAAACGAAATGGCACTCTTTATACTGGTGTGACACCGTATAAATCGAATTTATGAATATAATAACAGCATGACTGATGATTTCCAAATAAATTTGATGTCCATTATCTTGTATGGTATGAAAACTTTAAGATGCAAGAGATCCGAATCAGCCGTTACAAGAGAGAAACAGAGGTCATGTACCAGTGATCTGTAATCAGTGTCGATATTCGAAGTACGATGTACGAACAACTATCCACGATAACAAACCGGTAACTTATAAACCAATTAGCTAATTTACAAGGGAGCTTGGCATGGGAAAACTGTTATGGGAACCTTCGAAGGAGCGGATATTAAATTCCAACATGAAGCGATTCATTGATATTATAAACCGGAAGCACGGGAAATCTTTCACAGAATATAAAGATTTGTATCAGTGGTCCGTGGAAAACATTCCCGATTTCTGGGCTTCCATGTGGGACTTTGCCGGCATAATAGCGTCAAAACCTTATGATCGGGTCATTGATGATGTTAAGAAGATGCCGGGCGCAAAATGGTTTGAGGGTTCGCGTCTCAACTTTGCAGAAAATCTTTTAAGGTACCGGGACGGGCAGACTGCTCTGATTTTCAAGGGCGAAGACCAGGACGCAATCCGCATGACGTATGCCGAACTCTATGATGAAGTGGCGCGACTTTCGGCCTCTTTGAGAGAGGCGGGCGTTCAGAAAGGGGACCGCGTAGTCGGTTTCATGCCGAATATGCCGCAGTCTATCATTGCCATGCTTGCCGCCACAAGTATCGGAGGGGTATGGTCTTCCTGTTCACCCGATTTTGGAATAAAAGGGGTTTTGGATCGTTTCGGCCAGATCAGGCCGAAGGTAATATTTACAGCAAACGGTTATTCATTCAAGGGGAAGCGCCTCGACTGTCTTGAGAGAATATCGGATATTTTAAAAGAACTTCCTTCAATAGAAAAGGTAGTCGTAGTTCCGTACACCGAACCGGAGCCGGATATAAGCAGGGTCCCGAAGGCTGTTCATTACAGGGATTTCATATCTTCAGAAAAAGACCTTGAGATAAAATTCGAGCAGCTTCCTTTTGATCATCCCTTGTACATAATGTACTCGTCGGGAACAACCGGACTTCCTAAATGCATGGTGCAGTGCACGGGAGGGATTCTTGTTCATCAGTTGAAGGAGATGATCCTGCATACTGATTTAAGAAGAAGCGACACAATATTTTATTTTACCACCTGCGGCTGGATGATGTGGAACTGGCTCACGAGCGCGCTTGGCGTGGGAGCCACACTTGTACTGTTCGACGGGAATCCTTTCCATCCCGAACCCGGCGCATTATGGAAAATGGCTCAGGATGAAAAAATATCCGTTTTCGGGACAAGCGCGGGTTATATAACCGCCCTGCAGAATGCCGGCGTAAAACCCGGAAAAACATACGACCTTAAAAATCTCAGAACTATTCTTTCAACCGGCTCGCCTCTTTCAATGGAAAATTTTGAATATGTGTACAGTGATATAAAGCCCGATGTTCAGCTTGCGTCAATTTCAGGGGGGACGGATTTAAACGGATGTTTTGCGCTCGGCAACCCGATGGGCCCGGTCTATTCAGGAGAGCTTCAATGCAGAGGACTTGCCATGAAGGTTGAGGCATTTGATGAAAACGGGAAGCCGGTTATCAACCAGCAGGGGGAACTTGTCTGCACGGCGCCTTTTCCTTCAATGCCGATCTATTTCTGGGATGATCCGGACGGGAAGAAATATCACAGCGCCTATTTTGACGTATATCCGAATGTATGGCGGCACGGGGATTTTATTGAAATCAATGACCGCGGTGGTGTTACTATTTTCGGCAGGTCCGACGCCACATTAAATCCCGGGGGCGTCAGGATAGGGACTGCTGAAATATACCGCCAGATGGAGCAGCTTGACGAGATTGAGGACAGCGTTGTTGTCGGTCAGGACTGGAAGAATGACGTGCGTGTCATCCTGTTTGTAAAAATGGCGCCGGGTTATGAACTGACGGATGAGGTTAAAAAGAAGATTGTAAATACCATCCGGTCAAATGCTTCTCCGAGGCATGTGCCTGCAAAAATTCTGAGCGTGCCGGATGTTCCGTATACGCTGAACATGAAGAAGGTTGAACTTGCGGTGAAAAAAGTCATCCAGAACAAGCCGGTGTTAAACAAGGATGCATTGAGAAATCCGGAAGCTCTCGATTTTTATGCCGGTTTTACGGAGCTTGGTGAGGATTAGGTTAGGCTTGAGGCACGAGTCGAGAGGCAGGGATCAGGGGAAAGAGAAGGTTTTTCACTTGAACCCTCGAATCCTTTATTCCATTCGATATTCGAAGTACGACATTCGGCTTTTTCGATGTACGGACCATAAACCATGAACCAGAAACCAGAGACCGTATTTTTAAGCGGTCGTATTGAAAAGATAACATACACAAGCGAAGAGACCGGGTATACGGTTGCGAAGGTAATGGTCCAGGGGAGAAAAGAGCCCGTGACCGTGGTGGGAAATCTAATTTCTCCTGTTCCGGGTGAAATGCTCACGATGAAGGGTGAATGGACAAGGCACCCTAAATTCGGCGAGCAGTTCAAAGTCTCCGAATTTTCAAGTGCAGCCCCCGAAAGCCTTGCTGGAATCGAAAAATATCTCGGCTCCGGTCTTGTAAAAGGTGTCGGGCCCGTCATGGCCGAACGGATAGTAAAAAAGTTCGGAATAAAAACGCTTGATATAATCGAAAAGGATACGGACAAGCTCTCTTTAGTTGAAGGGATAGGAGAGAAGCGGATTGCCATGATCAGAAAGGCATGGGACGAGCAGAAAGAGATCCGCAATCTCATGCTTTTTCTCCATACCTACGGCCTCGGTGCTGGTTATGCCGTAAAAATATTCAGAAAGTACGGGAACAGGGCGACGGCAATTCTGAAAGAGAACCCCTACCGGCTCGCTGTCGATATATCAGGTATAGGATTTATTACCGCCGACAGAATCGGCGCAAAGCTCGGCTTTTCAAAAGACTCGAAGGAAAGAGTCGAATCCGGAATAATATATATTCTTTTTACACTCTCTGAAGAGGGTCATGTCTATTATCCGTTACCGGCCCTTATTGAAAACTGCGCGGCAATGCTGGATGTTGAAAGAGAGGATGTTAAGAAAGGGATTGATGCGGCGGCTGAGTCGGGGAAAATAGTCATCGAAGAGCTTGAAGGAGATATTGGAATATCGGAGGAGGAGAGGAAGGGCGCTTTTCTCGCAAAATATCATTACTGTGAGGCAGGCATATCAAAATTGTTGAAGAAAATAGTCGATTCGGCAAAATCTTTCAGGAATGTTATTCCGGATAAGGCAATCGAATGGGCACAGCATCAACTTTCTATTACTCTTGCCGGAAAACAGGTCGAGGCCGTACGGAGTGCTCTTGAGGAAAAGGTGCTCGTAATAACCGGTGGGCCCGGTACCGGAAAGACCACCATCATAAACGTCATCCTTAAGATATTTAAAAGGCTTAAGATGAAAATCCTGCTTGCTGCGCCTACCGGAAGGGCCGCAAAGCGAATGAGCGAAGCAACAGGGTTTGGTGCGAAAACAATTCACAGGATGCTCGAATATAACCCGGAAAAGGGAGGATTTCAGAGAGATGAAAAGAATCCTCTCGAGTGTAATCTTCTGATTGTTGACGAAGCCTCCATGATAGACACTCTTTTGATGTTCAGCATGCTTAAGGCTGTGCCTCCGGAGGCGGCATTAATTCTTGTAGGAGATGTCAACCAGCTTCCTTCGGTGGGAGCCGGAAATGTTTTAAATGATGTAATCGAATCGGGCCTTGTTCCTGTTGTTACTCTTACCGAAATTTTCCGCCAGGCAAAAGAGAGCCGTATCGTAATCAACGCCCACAGGATTAACGGCGGAGAAATGCCTTTTTTGAAAACGGATGAAAAAAGCAGCGATTTTTATTTCATTGAGCAGGATAATCCGGAAAAAATAATTGAAATAATCAGGGAGCTTGTAACAGAACGTATTCCGAAGCGATTTGGTTTCGACTCATTCGATGAGATACAGGTTTTGACTCCCATGCACAGGGGGGTTCTCGGATCTTCCGGCCTGAATTCGGTTTTGCAGGAGGCTCTCAATCCGGGAGAGGCCTTGCTTGTACGCGGTGAAAAAAAATATAAAACAGGCGATAAGGTAATGCAGGTAAGAAATAATTATGAGAAGGAGGTCTTCAACGGCGATATCGGGCGAATAAAGTCGATCGATTCCGAGGATCAGAAGATGGTTGTTTCTTTCGACGGACGGCATATTGAGTACGATTTTCATGAACTTGATGATATTATTTTATCGTATGCCGTATCGGTCCACAAGTCACAGGGTTCCGAATATCCTGCCGTTGTGATGCCGGTCCATACGCAGCATTATATGCTTCTACAGCGGAACCTTATATATACGGCGCTCACAAGAGGGCGAAGGCTTGTGGTTATGATTGGCACGAAGAAGGCTCTTGCAATCGGAATCAATAATAACAGGACGCAGAAGAGGTATACGTATCTTAAGAAGCGGCTGATGATGGAGCAGGGTTAAAGGTGAAAAGCCGTGAGGCGTGAGGCGAAAGGCGAAAGGGATGAGGCGGGAGTCGGAAGGTAGGGGATAGGGATCAGGGTTCAGGGGAAAGAGAAGGTTTTTCACTTGAACCCTTGAATCCTCGGCCCCTTGAACCATTTATTTCCTTCGATATCCGGATCAGAAACAAGAGACCGGAAACCTGATTACCGGAAGGAGTTGACTTGAAATAAGTTCCTGATATATGGTGCATTCATTTGTTGCCTGCTTTGCACCATAATTTAATCTAATCTTACTGTATGTCCTTTGTATCGTTTCATTTGCAGATGAGGAATTATGCCGATTTCAAAATACTGGGCTGATAAATACGTTGAGAATAAACGAAGTGCTGTTGAAGCGATAAGTCTTATCAAACCGGGCCGGAGGGTATTTATCGGCTCCTCCTGCGGAGAACCCCAGCATCTCGTCAGGGTTCTGTCGGAAAGTTCTGAAAATTTTACCGACATCGAAATTGTGCGTCTGCTTACCCTTGAAACAACTCCGCTTACCCTCATAGCCAACAAAACAAATTCCCACAGCCTGAACATCAGGTCATTTTATCTGGGATCGGCCAAGGCAAGTGGGCTCGCTAGAAATATACGTTTTATTACACCTATAAACCTTTCCGCCATTCCGCGCTTGTTCAAAAGCAGGCTTCTTCCAATACACGTGGCACTCATTCAGGTCTCTCCGCCGGATGATTTCGGGTGGATGAGCCTTGGTGTTTCAGTTGACATAACTCAGGCGGCTGCTTCATCAGCCGATCTTGTTATAGCGCAGGTTAACCCCAGAATGCCCAGGGTGCTTGGGAGAAGCTTTATTCATGTCAATGATGTTGATGTTTTTGTGGAACATGAGGAGGAGATTCTTACGATAGGAGATCTGCCGGATATTGAAGCGGCAAACTTGATCGCCGGGCATATCGCAAGGCTCATAAGCGACGGATCGACAATCCAGATGAGCCTCGGCGTTACTCCGAAAGCGACGATTATGGCCCTTTCCGAAAAGAACGATCTTGGAATACACACCCAGTACCTTAACGACAGCATCATGCATCTTTTCTCAAAAGGCGTCATTACAAACAGGAAAAAAGGGTATAACGAAGGAAAGATTGTAGCAAGCAGCGCAGTTGGAACAAGGAATCTTTATGATTTCATGCACGACAACCCGGCTATCGAGTTTCATCCTTCAGACTATGTGAATGATCCCGGCGTAATTGCAAGGCATAAAAGAATGATTGCCCTGAATGTAGCAATGACGATGGACCTTACCGGGCAGATTGCGGCGGACGCCCTTCCTTACAACCATTTTTCGGGTGTCACGGGCATGCTCGATTTTATAAGGGGCGCGGCGCAGGCCGAAGGCGGTAAATCGATAATAATGATTCCTTCAGCGTCAGTCGACGGAAAGAAAAGCAGAATTGTCCCGTTGCTGACAGATACCGCGATAGTTGTTCCAAGAGGCGATGCGCAATATGTCGTTTCCGAGTACGGCGCGGTAAATCTGTTTGGAAAGAGTATTCAGGAAAGGGCAAGGGCAATGATAAGCATAGCCCATCCGAAATTCAGGGAAGAGCTTTTTCATAATGCCAAGAGACTGGGACTTCTCGGGGAAGAACGCACTTTGAAAGAATCTATTCAGGGCGTATATCCCATAAAGCTTGAGGAGACAATAATTATAGATGATGAGACCGTGATGGTTAGGCCGGCAAAACCGGTTGATGAAAGAAGAATACAGGAACATTTTTACAATCTCGATAAAAATGACGTTGCCTCGCGCTTTTTTCATGAAAAAACCCGGTTTGTGCGCGACGAGATGGAGTGCGTATCGCAGATTGATTATATTAAAGATCTTACGGTTATTGCCATTGTAGGTGAATTCGGTTTTGGAAAGGTTATTGCCGTCGGAGAATATCTTCTCGACCCGGCAAAGAACATGGCTGAAGTCGCCTTTTCGGTAATAAAAGAGTATCAGGGAAAGCGGCTTGGAAGAATTATACTTAAAAAACTTTCCGAAGCTGCCCGGGAAAACGGTATCCTGGGACTCTTTGCGTACACCTCTCCGGGCAATCAGGGAATGATAAGGCTGTTCCAGTCTTTGCCCTACAAGATTAGAACAACCTTTGAAGACGATATGATAATGTTAAACTGCAGGTTCGATGAGCCGAAAGGGTGAAAAGAAGGATTCAAGGATTCGAGGGTTCAAGGAGTCAAGTGTGAGCCGAATATAGAATATCAGGCATCGGGGGTCAGTATTCAGGGGTCGGGGATCAGGTGAAAGGGAAGATTTTTCACTTGAACCCTCGAATCCTCGGCCCCTTGAATCCTTTATTTCCTTCGATGTCCGGACCGGGAACCGGGTGCAGGAAATAAATAAGCTTACCGACAAATCTGACAGGAAATGAAGATATGCACAAGGTGATGTTCTACCCTCACAATATAAGCATAAAAGCGGAAGACGGGGATAATCTCCTGCGTGTCGCAATGGAGGCAGGCGTTCATGTTAATGCTTCATGCGGGGGGGAGGGTGTTTGCGGAAAGTGCCGGGTTATTATTGAAGAAGGGCAAGTTGAAGGCGGAATTACGGAAAAATTGAGCAGTGAAGATGTTGATAAAGGATACCGCCAGGCGTGTCTTTCAACTGTTAAGAGCGATCTTTCCGTGAGGATTCCGGTCGAATCCGCGGTAGATGCAAGCGTGCTCAATATGCCGCCCAGTCCAAGGCGTACGGCGCACATCAGGGAGATGAACCTTGATGAGCTTAAAGAGAAGGGCCTTTTCATGCCTCCCGTTGAAAAGAGATACCTTGAGCTTCCGGAGCCGACCGCCCAGGACAACCTTCCGGACGTGTCGCGCATGGTCAGTTATCTGAAAGCAAAATATGACGAGCACCGTCTTGTCGTCGAACTTCCAGTAATCAGAAAGATTCCCGACATCCTGAGGAAAGACGGTTTTAAAGTCACGGTTACTCTGGCCCGGCCCGTTCATGAAGGCAGGAAGACGCATATTATCAATATACAGCCGGGAGATACGACCGACCGGAATTATGCCATTGCAATAGATATAGGGACTACAACAGTTTACGGCCAGCTTATCGACATCATAAACGGGAGAGTGCTTGCCCAGCACGCTGATTTTAACGGACAGATAAGTTATGGGGAAGATGTAATCAGCAGAATAGTTTATGCCGAAAAACCGGGCGGACTGGAAAAGCTGCATGATGTAGTTATCAAAACCATAAACCTTGTTATAAAAAAGATAATTGTACAGGCAGGGATTGACACTGATGAAATTTCGGCCATTACACTTGCCGGAAACACAACAATGACACAGCTCCTGCTCAAGGTTAATCCGCGCTATATGCGCCGTTCGCCCTATGTTCCGGCTTCGACGCTATACCCGCCGGTAAAAGCCGTGTCACTTGGGATAGCTCTCGGCGACCATGTCGCTGCCCTCGTATACCCACAGATTTCGAGCTATGTGGGAGGTGATATTGTGGCAGGAGTCATGGGTTCCGGGATATACCGCTCCGAAGAGCTGACTCTTTACATGGATATCGGTACGAATGCCGAGATAGTGATAGGCAACAAAGACTGGCTTGCCTGCGCCGCCTGCTCCGCCGGTCCGGCATTTGAAGGGGGAGGTGTCAAGTTCGGAATGCGTGCCACAAAGGGGGCTATCGAGGATTTTTCAATAGATCCTGTCACGTACGAGCCCATGAATATAACAATTGGAAACGTCAGGCCAAAGGGGATATGCGGTTCGGGTCTTATAATAATGGTCGCATCCCTGTTTGAGGCCGGAGTCATAAATAACCTCGGAAAATTCAACCGGGATCTTAGTACTCCGCGTATCCGTGAAACCGACGGTGTTTACGAATACGTGCTTGCATGGACGGATGAAACACAGATCGACAGGGATGTGGTCCTGAGCGAACCAGACATAGACAACCTCATACGGGCAAAGGGCGCCATATACAGCGGCTGCATGACGCTCCTTGAAGAGGTTGGCCTTACCGTCCATGATCTTCAGCGGGTTATCCTATCTGGAGGATTCGGAAGTTATGTCGATCTTGAAAAAGCGATAACGATCGGCCTGCTTCCTGAAATGGATCTTGATAAGATTACATTTATTGGAAATGGTTCTCTTCTTGGCGCAAAAATGAGCTGCCTTACAAACCGCATAAGGCGGGATGTGGTAGAAGTGACTAAAAAGATGACAAATTTTGAATTATCTGAAACGGGATCTTATATGGAAAACTATATTGCCGCTCTCTTCCTTCCACACACCGACATGAACAACTTTCCAAAGGTAAAAGCCCGTTTTGAAGAAAGAAAAAAAATTAGAAATATCAAATAGATATTACTGAATCAAATTTATTAAGATACATCTATTGACAAACTCGAAATCTCAATATAAGGCAATCACTTGGCATTTTAAAAAAGCGTTTGATTTTTTTTGTTTGCGTCAACAAATCTACCGAAGTAGATAAATTCATAATAAAAATGGAATGAAAGGGGGTCTGATATTTTTTGAGGCAGAGGCAGTTATTTTTACCCACCCAATTTTTTTGTTAATCCCGCAGGGGTTTTGTTCGTTTAATCCGCGGTAATTAGCTGTTTTTCAAAAGGAGGTAACATTGGGTTTCGAAATCTATAAAGAATCCTATTCCGGCGGTATTAAGAATATCACAATAGGAAAAGGTAAGAGTGCCGTTACCGTCGGCGGCGAGACAGGCTATCCTTTTTATCTGTTTGAAGGAAGCATGCCCAACAAGCCCAGGGTCGCAATGGAAATCTGGGACATTGAACCTGAAGACTGGCCGGAATCCGTTCTCTCCTGTTTCAAGGATGTGGTCTCCGATCCTGTAGCCTGGGCTAAAAAGTGTGTCAATGATTATGGCGCCGAAATGATCGTCCTCCAGTTAAAGAGTGCGGATCCCAACGGCAAAAACGCGTCACCCGAAGAAGTTGCCGCGACAGTAAAGAAAGTCAGTGCAGCTATTAAGGTACCCCTGATTATCTGGGGATGTGCCAATGCCAAGAAGGATGAAGAGGTCTTAAAGAAGATTTCAGAGGAATGCCAGGGTGCAAACCTCACAATGGGACCTGTCGATGACAAGAACTACAAGGGTATCGGTGCGAGCGCTATGGGATACGGCCATACAATTATCTCATCCTCTCCTATCGATGTCAATCTTGCAAAGCAGATAAACATTCTTCTTGAAAACCTCGGCGTTTCAACCGAAAAGCTGATTGTTGATCCTACGACAGGCGGTCTCGGATACGGAATGGAATATTCCTATTCCGTCATGGAACGTTTGAAAATGGCCGCTCTTTCACAGGGTGACGATAAACTGCAATATCCGATTATCAACAATCTCGGAAATGAAGTCTGGAAATGCAAGGAAGCAAAACTTACTGAAAAGGAAGCCCCAACCCTTGGTGATGCTGAAAAACGCGGAATTCTCATGGAGGCTGTCGGCGCTGTCAGTTATCTTCTGGCAGGATCCGACATTCTTATCATGAGGCATCCAGAAGCTGTCCGTCTTGTGAAGTCTTTTATCGACCTCCTGGCAGACGGAGGTCCGGCCGCAAAGGTTGAGTCCATAAAGAAGAAACTGGGGGATGTCTCTGTCGATTACAAGAAGTTGTCTCCCGAACCTGACCTTTCGATAGCGGAAGAGAAGAGCAAGAAAGCGGAACCGGCTAAAAAGGAAGCGGCTCCGAAAGCTGAAGCAAAACCGGCTGCTCCGAAAGCCGAGGTAAAAGCCGCACCGGCACCTGCGCCGAAGGCGGAAGCTCCGGCTGCTCCGAAAGCGGACGCAGGGGCAAAAGTGCAGGATGATGCTGCGGCAAAAGCAAAGTCTGAAGCGGATGCAAAAGCAAAAGCGGAAGCGGACTCAAAAGCCAGGGCAGAGGCAGAGGCTAAAGCAAAGGCCGATGCTGAAGCAAAAGCGAAAGCGGAAGCTGCAGCTAAATCGAAGGCTGAGGCGGATGCGAAAGCAAAGGCGGATGCGGATGCAAGAGCAAAAAAAGAAGCCGAGGAGGAAGCCCTGAGGGAAAAGAGGGCAAAAGAGCGCGAAGAGCGCCTTGCCTCGAAGAAAGCGGCTCCCGGTAAAGGTAAAAAAGTTGCCATTACGCCTGCTGCCGAGCAAATATCGGAAACAGACAAGATGCTGGCAAGACTGAACAGGATACACAGAAGATTTTAATTTCAAGTAATAATTGTCCGGTATTTAGAATCGCCTGTTATCGGGCGGGCAAATCCCGGAATAACAAAATATGAGGAGGAACCTCTAATGGCAGAAGAAACGAAGGAAAAAGTTGTCAAGGCTCCCAAGGAGAAAAAGGTTGCCGACCCGGTAGCCGCATCCATGGACCTTGCTACCCAGATTATGATCAAGCGTGCCCAGGAACTGGGTGTTGAAACAATTTTTGACAGGGCTGAAAACATGAAACCCTGTAATATAGGAATCCAGGGAACCTGCTGTAAAAACTGCTCTATGGGACCCTGCCGTCTGCCCCTGACCAAAGCTATTGAAGAAGGTGGACCGGACGAAAGGAAAGGCCTTTGCGGCGCGACCCCCAATACCATTGCGGCCAGAAATTTTGCCCGTATGGTGGCCGGCGGCGCTTCCGCGCACTCGGATCATGGCAGATGCGTGGCCGAAGTATTCATGGCTGTTGCGCGAAAAGAATCCAAAGATTACCAGATCAAAGATCCACAGAAGCTTCTGTCCGTTGCTCAGGCATTGGGCGTTGCAATTACGGTAAAATCCGATGACGGTAAAGAAGCGGATAGGAATATCGATGAAATCGCTATGGAAGTAGCAGAGATCGCACTGGCCGAATGGGGCAAACCTGAAGGCGAACTGCTCTACCTGAAACGCGCGCCTCAACCGCTTTATGAAAAATGGAAAAAAGCAGGCGTTCTTCCCCGAAATATCGACCGTGAAGTCGTCGAAATCATGCATCGCACCCATATGGGCGTTGATCAGGATTATAAAAATATCGTCAAGCAGTGCACGCGAGCTGCCCTTGCTGATGGATGGGGCGGATCCATGCTTGCGACCGACCTTCAGGACGTTCTGTTCGGAACCCCGTATCCGATACAGTCAGAAGCCAACCTGGGCATAATGAAGGAAGACCATGTCAATATTATCATTCATGGTCATGAGCCCGTTCTTTCCGAGATGATCGTGGCCGCTGCCCAGTCCAAGGAAATGATCGATTACGCCAAGAGCATGGGCGCAAAAGGGATCCAGCTTGGCGGTATCTGCTGTACCGGAAATGAAATGCTTCAACGCCACGGCGTGCCGCCCGCAGGCACATTCCTCCAGCAGGAACTTGCCATCATCACCGGCGCATGCGATGCCATGGTGGTGGATATTCAGTGCATCTTTCAGAACCTGGCCAATGTTGCCAAATGCTTCCACACCAAGCTGATTACCACCCATCCCATTGCCCGGATGGAGCAGGAGAATGTGATTCATATCGAGTTCGATGAGCAT
>Ga0268280_1001809_pt1 | contig 13520 bp, 15 predicted proteins | sample saktaG_9_FD_190139 | JGI IMG/M metagenome (GOLD analysis project Ga0268280, IMG submission 190139) | Saline water microbial communities from Sakinaw Lake, British Columbia, Canada - sak_2011_5_24_40m | ecosystem: Environmental > Aquatic > Non-marine Saline and Alkaline > Saline ...
CAACAGATCGATATACTTCGGGCTTCCACCGGTAAAAAGGTAGTAATCAAACAATATGGCCGGATTTTTTACCTTATAGTCCCGCAGGATACCGGCCATGGTCTTAATGGAGAACGGCTTCACCATAAACATCCTGTCCGCGCGATTAAAAAGCGGTTCTTTAGAGCCCTCGAATATCTTGTGCATCAAGGAATAGACTGACCCAACGCAAATCACGTTCAGCCGGGCTTTGGCCTTGTTTAGATCCCACAGCTTCTGTATTTCGGAATAAACCGACGGGTTGATATTGTAGAACTCCTGGAATTCATCGATGATGACCGTGAACGGCTCCTGTCTGGCAATCTGAAGCAAAAGCCCAAAGACATCTCGGAAGGAACGAACGTCCCCGATCACGGGAGCATCGGGAAACAAACGCTTGATCTCCGTGATGTACTCTTCGCAAAGAAGCGCCTCTGACTTCTTGGCCACAAAAAGATAGAGATGCTTCTTGTCTTTGACAAACTCCAGGGATAAAAGAGTCTTCCCTACGCGCCTGCGCCCGGTCAGGACAGCCATCCGGGCGCCGCCCTTAACCTGCCCCATAAGTTTATTCAACTCTGCCAGTTCCTGCTGTCTATTGTAGAATCTCATAACCGTAACCTCCATTACTGTAACTAAGGTTACTATATAAATTGGATTTTGTCAATAGCAAATTATCAATAAGTATCGGCACTTTTGACTTCATCTTCTTTCAGCCATTTATCTATTTCCTCTTTATCAAACTTTTTTAGGCGGCTTTTTTTGATAAAAGGAATTTTTCTCTGCCGGATCCATAGATAGATGGTATAAACACTAAACCCTGTATATTCCGATAATTCTCTTGGCGATAGATATCTTTTTTCCATAAAAATATTACTTTATCTGGAGCCTATAGTTTTAGACTGCGGTTAGCCTCTAATGTTAAATCATTACTACGGCAAGTACCTTTTTCTTTACTTTGAGGGCTCATAAAACTACTGTTTTCACGCTTCCTTTTGCCCCTATATGGCTGATATTGGTATAAAGGGCAGTCTCTTCCCCTGCAATCTTCGCTGCTAGCTTCCTCGCCATTGCAAACATAGCATTGAGCCAGGATGGCTTCCTTGCGAGTTAATGATTTGCCTTCTTTAAATTTTCGATGCTCCAACTGTCCTTTTATTTTACCCATAAGATAAACTTTAAGCCTTTAACCTATTGCCCCGTCCCATACCCTAAAAAACTACACAAACTACACTTTGAACTTAAAATACTTAAAAAGAACTACACAAAAACTACACTATAAATACACTTTAAATAAAAAACTACACCAGCTTTAGTGTAGTTGGTGCAGTTCGTGTAGTTTTTCCTGGAGATATATAGTCCGGCTCTAAGTATCTCTCCAGGAGATCATCAACGTCTTTTTTAGATAGGTGATAAAGATATCCTTTGTTTAATCTCTGCTTCCCCTTACTCAAGCCAAAAGACTTTAATTTCCAGCCTATCCATTTGGTATTGATGGGCTCAACTTCGTCCTCTTCTAAATAGGCCTGCATTGCCTCTTTTATTTCCCGGCTTGAGCAAACCCTGTCTCCGCCATTGGTTAAGCTTCTTAATGCCTGAAAGAAGGCATTTGTACGGTCATCAAGGCTATCGTCTTGAGATAATCCTATCTGCTCAAGGGCAAAATCCTTGATCAGCTTAAATTCATCCGGTTTATCTTTAAAGATAAACCTGGCTATGGAAAGTAGCGGCGACCAAAGGTCATTGAATCTATTGTTGGCAACCTTGACCTCCGGATTATTTAAGTAAATTTCTTTAATCTCTTTAAAATAACAGAGAGTGAAGCAATAACACAGATGCCTTACATAATTCCAGTCTTCAGAGCTCTCGGTATCCAGGATCAGGCCTTTTTCCGTCTTTGCCCTGAGCATGATTATTTTAATGGTTCTGCTTTCTAAGGTGTCTTCTAGGCCTCTTGTATTAGCGATCAGCTTGGGTGCATAAACAGAATAGTGCCGGGTATGAAAAATGCCTTTAGAAGTTTTCTCTTGTCTTAAGACCTTGGCGCCCTTAAAGTGGCCGGCATTTAAGATTGCCCTGATGAGTTTGCTTTTTTCCGGATCTTTAAGGATCTCTGCCTCATCAATTCCAAACGTAGGCCTTAAAACCTCGATATCCCTGTAAAGGGTGGCATCAGAGATATTAACCGAGAGTATTCCGTTAAAGGAGATGCGTGTACTGATCCTCGCGGTCTTAGACTTTCCTGTATTCTTGGTTCCTTCGAAGGCCAGATAAGGATAGGTCTCAAAAAGATAATAAAAATACGTTCCTATGACCCATAAAGCTATAACAGAGTACCAGGGGGTATCTTTCAGCTCACAGTACTTAAGATAAATATTTTTTACCTTGTCTAATACTTCATTAGGTAAAGGTTGAAAACCTTTAAAGAGGTATTCTTTGATTAGCTTGTTTGTCCAGCGCGTCTCGTTATCTGTAACTATCGGAAGCTGTTTTATCAGTAGGCCGTATTTAGTGTAGCACTCATCTTCATTCCCAAAACGAAGCAGCCTTCTTTCATTAGTTACGGCATAATAGATCTGCTTGAATGGGTTTTTACCTAGAATTTGGCGCTCTAAAACAGAAATAGTAAAATAGGCCTTGTTATTGATAAAATCCTGCGACGGATTAAGGAAGTTGACTTCGGAAGTGTCCAAGGAATCCAGGCAAAAGTTTAGCTCATCAAGGGTCTTAGCTTCTTTGAGCAGTTTATTAAAGTCTTCTAAACTGTTACCCAGGACAAAGAAATCAGTAATATCTTTCTTTCCTTCGGGAAGGCTGGAAAAAGAGATATATCTGGCATGAGGTAATTTTTCGATTAACCTTTGAGCATGATACATGCCAGCGTCATCCTGGTCAAAGCAAACGTAAAGGTTAGAAATTTCTTTTAAAGAGGAAATCCATTCATCCTTAAAGGTACCTGCTCCGCCCGTAGAAGTTACCGCAGGGATACCTTTGGCCTCCAAAACCAGCCGGTCAAATTCGCCTTCGCAGATTATCAAGATCGGCTTAGGATTGGTGATATTTTCCCAACCATAGAGTTCCGCGGACGCGCCTTTTCTATACCAGTATTTAGGTGATTCGGAATCATCCCAGGCCGGATCCTTGCGGAATTTAAAGAAGGCATAATCATTATCTTTGTTATAGATAGGAATAGCTATTGCCCTGCCGGTCCAGCCGATTTTGAATTTATTGATTATCTCGTCAGATAAGCACCTCTGGTTAAGATAGGTCCGAATTCTTTCCGGGAGAGCCTGGTGAGATTGGTCCACCGATGCATTCATTTTTTCATCTTTCATTTTTCAATCGCTCCTGTTTTTAATCCATATTGAATATGGCTGATTTTAGATCCGCCATTGCGTTTTTAATTACAGTTATGCCGATAAGGCCGTTATTGTAGAATTCCTCAATCAAGTCCTTCCTGTTTGGAGTATCCTCAAAGACAAAGGCAGCGCGTCTATTATTTCCCTCAATCCTGATAATCTTTAAGCCTCTTGCCTTTAGGAAGGCTGAGAGCCAGAGGTCACTGGTTGAATAGGTCAAATTCATCTTTTCATGCCTCATCATTTAATTGGCTTTATAAGCGGATATTAGCCCCCTCATAGATAGTACCGAGTTTGGGGCATTTTTATACCCCCCCTATGAAAAATAGTTTTAATTTACAGACGGAGGTGCTTACCCCTGCTTCTAAAGGTCTTAATACCCCCCCCCATAGGTAGTACCGAGTTTCAGGCATTTTTATTACTATTTTTTAATGAAGAAATAGTTTATTCAGTACTATAAGTTTTGGCTATTCGGACTAATAGGAGAGTAGATAAAAAACAGGTTCTATGCCGTTGGTCTAGAGGGGTAAATTAATGTGTGTCTTAATGGCTAGCGAAAATGGCGATAATGTGGGATCAGTTTTGACATTACGTTACACATTATTATTAGGAATGGTTTTATTGTGTATCTTCTTTACACCCAAGCACTTAAACCTCCGAGCGTGCGGTATGCTTTCGCCTGATTTCGTCCACAACTCCGCCGCAGGCTACCGCACGCTCGGTAGGAAACAAAATCACCCAAAACCCAAAAAAATCTGCAAGCCGCCAAATCATACAAAAACTGATACAAAAACCTATGCAAAAGACGAACATTTTTCATTACTTATATGGGCTATCCCACAGCCTCTAGAACTTTCGTTATGCTTGAGTTAGGTGATCAAGTTTGTTAAGACCAATTCTTCCTTATTATCCGCGCCATCCTTCGTACATTACAATTTCTTTAAGTCGTAATCTCTCTTTAGGGTTTGGGCGGAGTTTAACCGGATATCCTAAAGCCAAAAGCGCTACTACGCGAATATCTTGAGGAATGCCCAATATCTCTTTAACCTTGTCTTCATAAAAGGCTCCGATCCAGCAAGTTCCTATCCCATCTTCAGTTGCTTTAAGCGCCATATGCTCAATGGCGATAGCCGCGTCAATGGGATAACACTGTTGCCCACAGGTCATGACATGATTATCAGTCTTGGCGCAGCAGGCAATCACAACCGGTGCCTGGCCGACAAAGGCTTGGTCTTTAGCCGCCTGCATCAGGCGCTGCCGGATATTTTTATCCCGCACCACAATAAAACGCCATTCCTGCCGGTTACTTGCTGAGGGCGCAAGCCTAGCTGCTTCTAAGATACTGTCCAGCTTTTCTGTTTCCACCGCACGATCCTGATAACTACGTACGCTATATCTTCTCTTAATTGCTTCGATAACATCCATAGTGCCTATCCCTCCATTGACAATAAATTATCCCAAAGCTCTGAAGGTAAAGCCTGCCGAGTTGTTGAAGTTTTGATTCTCTGTATTTTATTTAATTCCTACGCTAAGATCGCCCCGACTATTCTCTTAATTATAGCTAATAGCTTCTTGATTTCGTCGATATCCAGATGGACTTCTTGACCAGTAGATTGCCACGTTATCACCTGGTCTTTGAATTTTTCATCTACTAATCCTAAATTGTGAGTAATAACATGCCTTTTGGCAAATTGATAATTTAGAAAAGTCTTGTCCTTCTCGTCTAAACTTGAAAGAATATCCAATTGTAAATCTGCCTTAAAAATTTGCTCTGCTTTAGACGTCTGTTGGAAAGAATTTCTTAATTTGCTTAATTTATCCTTGCGATCCTCCTCAGTAATTTTCTTTCGCAATCTGTCGGCGTATATTATTTTAAGAAACCCCTCGAATAAACTCACACAATCTTCCAAACTGTTTCCTAAAAGATGGTATCCGGCCTCTTTACCTGCCTTATTCATAATGGTCTCATAACAACCAATGAGACTCATTATAATATCTACGCTCTTATTCAGATGAAGTGCTAAATTTCCTTCACCACAAAATGGGCAGTGCATTGAAATTCCATAAACAGCGTACCTTCTGCTACATCTGTCGCAATCTATAATTCGTTTTAATTCCTTTTCTGCATAGTGCCTAACACTAGGAAGCGAACCTGGTTTATATTGTAGACTGATGGTGATAAAACCTTTACCAGACGATGGTGTGCTGGATTTAAAGACATCTCCAAGCATATCTTGAAATGTCTTAGCTACATCTCTAAAGAGCATTGATTCTACCCATCCTGACTGAGCTTTAGTGATAAATTGTTGGAAGCCATCTTTGTAACCACAATAAGGACAATATAAATATTCTAGAGACGTTTCTTCTTGTACGGGCTCTATCTGTTTTTCGGTTTCAGGTTCACGGGAAGTTATCTTAAAATATCTAGGCTGACAATCGCCTTGACAACATTCTCTGCCTACCATTCCATCTTCATCTATTGGCAAGGGAATAGCAAGTTTGTCATGTCCTTCTGGAGTTTTACCCTTATGATACTTTTTCATATCATGCCAAATATCCATGGGTGTAACCTACCTCAAGATTTAGATTATATTATTTTAGAAAGCTTTGCGGGTCTTGATCTCTCAGATATATAAATACTGAATTTTGTGCAAGATGATCCAATGCCACTGCGTGTTGTTGCGGTAAAACATTATCTTTATATCTTTCATAAATCCAATATGGCTCTAATTCATTCGCAGTAAATAATATTGGGTAGATATATTGTTTTGGTAATCCTTTAAATATTTTAATTTCATCTTCAGAGAATTTATTTGCTGTTGTGGAGAACAAAAGATGCGTTTTGAAACCATTGGAATCCAGAGCTTTTTTAACCTTAACCATTTTTTCGACATCACTTTCTAAAATCTGATATCTACTTTTCATCTCTTTTGAAATAACTTTACTATTTTCTTCTTCTCTACGACCCGGACTTTTGCACTCTCCTATTATAATATCGTAACCTTCAAAGTAATTAAACTTTTTACTACTAAAAGCAATCAAATCTAACTCGCAAATAAGATTATCCAATACTAAATTATGATTAGGATAAACCCTTAAATCATGTTCAGCCCGAATAAGCTGTAGTAGGGTCAACAAAACAGGAATTGCTCCTTCCTGATTGTTTTTTCTGCCAAATAAGCCACTTCTTCGAAAATGCCAATTCACTCCACTTGGGTTATCAATTAGTGGAGAAAACCTATTACCGCAAAGGGGACATTCTATATTCTCTGAAAAATTGCTTAAACTAATCCAAGATTTTAATTCGCATTTGCTGCATTTTATCGTGACTCCCGTACGAAATACTTTCTTTTTCACCAGATAATCAAAAACCATCTCTTTGGTTAAAGCTTTTTCTTTTCTATATTCGATGTATAAGTCCTCAAATTTAGAGAAAGTGCTCTCTTTCCTGTCCGCTATTATTCCGCAGCATTGCGTTCTCGTCCTTTCCGATAAAGGATCCATACGTCTTAATAAATTTCTGACCCCTGTTATTTTAAATACTCTGCATCCTTCAATACTATCCATCTGCTTGATAATTTGACGTGCTATTTTGCCTGGTTCAGAAAAAATGGCATTAATTTTAGATCTATCAAGTATCTTTTTTAGATAATCATTTAAATTTATAGGTCTTAAGGTTAGAAAATCTCTGCTATCTATAATTATTCCAAAACCTTCTGGTTCAACGCGAAATCTATCATATTCAAAACAGACTTCTCTAGCATACCATTCATTCAAATCTGTAAAATCAAGAAATTGCAAAGTGCTTCCAGGATATTCGAATTCTGCTAGAAAATGAAAGGATGCAACATAGAATTTTTTGGGAAAATAACCATCACTATCATATTTAAAATCTGGCAATTGGCAGCTAATTTCATGCCGCCCGTCTGATTTGGTTTCGACATTCATCATTATGGGTTGTCTATCAAAATAAAATAGAGATTGCTTTGCTTCTAATGTGTCCTCTTTATATGTCGAATGTACCAGATTAATATCGGAGAAGTATTTTGACTTTATATCTTTTACTAAAGATTCGTTGTCTTCTGAGCAGTACAAAAGATAATCAAAACTCCACGTATTATTTGGCGATCTTGATTTTAAAATAGATATCCGTTGTTTTATAATAGAAATACATTTTTCAAACTTTTCTATGCAATCTACGGGCAAAAAATAGGCGTTCATATTCATCGCCCGTAAATTCCAGAATGAGACTAAATCATTAAAACTATCACTCTTGCCAATAATAAAACCACCAAGGCTATTATTATTGTATGACGGAGTCAGGTCATTACTGGTAAACGTGAGAGGGCAAACGGTATTGAATAAATCTTCTGGAAGGGTGGAATCTTTTTCAATCTTAAATTGTTTGGCTTTTAATCCTTTGACATAAGCTTCTTTGTAATTTGTTTTAAGCTTGATGTCCAAAGAATATTGACCAAATAATATAGAATAAAGCATAGCTAATTTATCATTCTTATCCCATTCAGGCAAAATACAATTACTATATTTCTTCCTTGAAACCTTCATGTATGTATCCCAAATATAACGAATGACAGGATTAATATCCAAAACTTGAAAATCTTTGGTATTTTTATATTCACTAATTAAACTGTCTCTTATTTGAAAAGGGGTTGGAAAGAAATCTCTTTCAAAGAATTTAATTTGAGGTTTAATCGAACTTTCTTCTGTATACAGAATATCTGGGTTTGTTTGCAACACTTTAGTTTTTATCTGTTCGGCTGTATCTTCCGAATTAATTACAATAATTGGATTTAATACTCCGCCTACTAAGTAAGAATTAATAACGGATACCTCTTGGAGGGCTTTTAAATTATTCGGTCTTATACAGAACCCAATCCGTAATGGTCTATATTGTATATGCGTTCCTATTGCTGGCATTCTTTTTCTCTCTTATCCCGCTCTTAAAGAACCCGCCTAAATTATCACGAATCTCTCTCTGTATTCCTCTTCGGTCATCTGCTTAATCATTGTTATTTATAAATTTATGCTTAATAGCTTTTCCATTATACGTTTTTATTTTTCTTCGACATTCGTTTTTTTATTATCTCTGCTATCTCCTTACAAATTGGTTCATGGTTAATTTTAATATGTACGGTTCTAAACCCATCCTCTTCACTTTCCTCTTCTTCAAACGTTAAAAGACCCCACGAGGCATAATTATCTAAAGTTACTAAATATGGCGTGTAGATATCGCCATCGCACGAGGTCTTTTCTTTTCTCGTAAGCACTTCGTACGCAAGCTCCTCATTATAAAAAACTGGTGGTATTTTTACCGCAGCATTGGCAATTACTTCATTATCAATGGTTGCAGCAAGAAAATTTAACAAATGCTGAGAAGGTCTTTTAATTTTCCAGGTTTCATAATGAGAGTAAAGTTCTTCTCGGTATTTTCTAACTTCTTCAACTGTTAATCCTTTGCTCTGACTCGTCTTGCTATCAAATTCGTCGTGATGTTCAAAACATAAAAAAGCTAGATTATCCGGGTTATCATTCCCTCTATCACCATCCAAATGTGCTATTTGCCCTTTTTTCAAATTTTCATCACGATGCAAGCCAAAACAAACACAACAACGTCTACGGCTTTGAAGTAAGATGTCCGCTTCTGTTATGCCTGATATTCGTTTCCTCTTTGTCATTCAATTATCACCTAATCCTATGAATTTTTATTTCACTTACGTTCAGGAACATAGCATCCACACCTCTGTTAGGCTGTTGGAGTTATTTCCCGAAATTCTTGGCTGATTGAGCGGGTTGCTGGTGTTTTTTCTTCTCTGCGTCAGCCTTTGCTATCATTACTTGCTTATCGTGTTTATGTTTATTCTTATCTCCTTTATCGCCCATTTGTTCCTCCTTTATTTTAGCAACGAAATCTCAAGGCTTCTTCCTTTTGCCGATAAAATAGCCAATGACTGCACCTGCAAAAATAAGAGAAATAGCTATCAGTGTTTTGCATAACAAGCAAAGCTGCATTCCACTACAACTGCATAATCCTGATATATTCATCTCATTTTTCCTTTAGCGTCCTCACCGCCCAGATGACAAAGCGGCACTTTCTGATTGTCCTCACTCTATTTCTTGGCCATTAAAAATATTACGTCATTCTCTATACCAAAAGAGTTACCTACGGAGGTATCCTTTTCATTGATTTCTAAGCATCCCGCAAACTGCTGTTTCTTGGGAGATATCCATCCATTACGCTTGTATTGCGGTGCGTGCTGATAAAGAACCAAGAAAGAGTCTTTTCGTAATGCTGTCCAAATATCACTTAGTTCGTCTTCTTTTATGTGCTTTTCGCTTGCCTTACCATTAGGAGGTTCTAAACCGGTATCTGGATCGAGGAATAAGATAATATTCTCACTTATTCCTTTGATACTCCTTAAAAGGCTTGCCGTATATGCACCTCGGTCTTCTTGCCTAAAGGGAGCGTCAATAATAGTTATTTTTAATTCTTTATTTTCCATTCGCTTTATATCGGCAATATCTCGAAAATGCGTTAATACTTCACGTGGTAAATCGCTCTTTTTCTCATCAATCTGTATTGGAAGCCAATTACTCTCCCCCAGATAGACAACATAAACTACTCTTTTAATATTATTCTTTTTTGCTAATGTTATCAAGACCGACCATTTTACAAGATCTCTTTTATCAGCATACCATTCGGGTCTCATAATTTCTTATGTTCCTTCCAGAATGCTTCGACATCTTCGATTTCCGTAATTTCATTACCCTCGGCGTCCAGTAGAACTACTGTCCATCTGATAGGTTCCGCTCCCTGGCTTTTTCGTATCCCTGCAACAAGATGGCCATAATGCTCATCTTTGGGGTTACCACCAACAATATCGAGTTGATGAGCATTGGATATCCTTTTAATATTACTCCCATTTGAGTTTGCGCGATACAGGATAGCGTCTGTGGTACAGTTTTGGCAAAGAAAATAAATCTTTTTTCCATCGGGTGAAAAATGCAGGCTGTCGAATGATCCTAAATAGAGCGACATGTCTTGGTTCAATGAATAGTTGTTTTTTACTATACATCGCTGATCGCTTCCGTCAGCACGCATGGACCATATCTCATCATAATCCGCGGGAACCCACCCTGTATCAGATGTAATGGGGCAAGGCTTTACATCTCTTATAAAAATGATTTGATCACCATTAAGAGATAATTTATGGCCATGATCTTCTTGGGCAAAGATCGATGTTGGCATTAGCCCGATTACAAATATAGACAAAACAATTGAAGCCATCACAAGCCTCTCTCTCGCTATGATTTTTTTGATTTTAGCGGTCATATATTATTACCACTAATCGCTGAAAGATAGGCTTTTGTAGGGACAGAAGCAAGATTTTCGATAGTAGAGAATGAATTTCCGGATGCATATGCTGCATTCATATGTTTTAAGGCCTTATTTAAAATATCGATACATTCGTCGTCAATTTCCGCAAGAACTGATTGTAATAAAACCATAACTGAAAAAACCGCATGTTGTGTGTAAATATTCGGAGGAATATCTGTTACAATATGTCGCTGCATTGTGTTCATAAAATACAATGTGGCAACGATTTTTCTTGGAATATTGTGTGGTTTTGAAGAAACTATTTTAACCACATCATCTATATTTGCATTTTTAAGAATGTTCGTATCTTTCCTTATACCTTTCATTATAAGCTTATTCATCGCTTCTTTTAAAATACCAGCAGAAATGAGCATATTTGGGTCTAACGGGTCAAAATTGCACAAAATTTTTGCATAATAATGAAGTAATAATCGAACATATTCCGGCAATTTTAGTTGAGGGTGATGCTTGGAAAAGATTAAAAAATAGTTGTGGTCTTCATCAGTGAAGATAGTTGCACTGATTAGTTTAATACAATTAGGTTCAAACCCTAAGATTTTTTTAAAAAAACTCATAAGGGATTATAATAATTAGCTGTTTTTTTATTCGTCATCATAAATTATTCTCGGCGCATTAGTCGCTAATGGGTTATTTGCACTCTCAGAGCTTACGGTGCTTCCATAACGACCAACCGGATTATTTACGCTGTCGGCAGAAACAGTACTGCCATATCTTCCTACTGGATTGCTTATTGAGTCTGGATCAAGCGTATTACTGCTTACCTTGCCCAGATACTTTCCATCTTGGCTATACAGCTTTGGCGTATCCGTGGCAAGCGGGTTATTGGCACTACTGGAACTCACTGAACTGCCAAACTGGCCTACTGGATTATTGATACTTGTCGAGGATACTGTGCTGCCGTATTGCCCAACTGGGTTACTTGTAGAATCTGAAGCAACCTTATTCGCGCTCAATCTTCCCAAATATTTTTGTTCGGCATAAGCTGATGAGCTGATAAATACAATCGACAAAACCAATAACATGATTTTCTTCATAAAGCACCTCTGTTATGTTTTTCCTACGTCGGCTATCTTCCTCTGGCCCCCCCATTTTCACGCTCTCCTATTTTCTATCTCCTCTTTGCCTTCTAAGTTGCTCATTTATATCATTCAGTAGTTTGCCATCTTCAGTTTTCCAATATTTCGGCCCTGCTACGCCATGTTCGTCATGTTTGAAGTTATGTTTTATAAGGAGTATTTTAGCTAATTCTGAAGTTGAGTAAATTTTACCATCACTTTTATATTTTAATTTATTTGACGATACTATAATCTGTGCTTGTTCATCCTTAAAAAATCTTGTGTTGTAGAAATATAAAGTCTGCCCATCTTTTATTAGTCTCGCATCTACTAATTCTCTGAAAGTAACTTTTTTAGCCTTCACTGCATAATCTGGAGTTGTCCCTGCAGGCGTGGAGCGTCCATAAGTACCTGTTTGTGTAACTTTGAAAAGTTCGAGAGGCAAACCTATTGATTTCCAGATCTCCAATTTCTTTTTCTCCATTTCCCCGGCGAGAACTTCTCTATCTTTCTTTAGCTGCTCGAACTCCTCTTCTTTTACTTCTATGTCCGCATCAATACCTTCTATTTTTTCCGTGTATTCCCCATCCAGCTTCTCTTCTTCTGCAATAGTGTCTTTTATCTCTTTTTCCCTTGTCTCTATGGCCTTGATAGCATTTTTATTCTGCAATGCCTCGTACCCCAAAAGACTTGAAAGAACTCCCCAAATAGAATCCTCAGCAAGATTTTCTCTTTTGATAGAATAGAGGATTGATCTCTCAAATTCTACACCTCTAAGTGGACTATAAATCCTAATTTCAGTGCCATTCGCTATCACAGTAATGAGCGCTGCTTCACTGAATGTATAACCTTTGATTTGCTCTATATGATCTCTCAAGTCTTCGGTATAATTCTTAGCATCAATCAATACTTTACAATCTTTAGGCAATCCCTTAATAAAAATGTCTATCTCCTTGCCTTCTTTAGTACCATATTCAAGATCGAGGTTTTCCTTTTTATGGCCTAGTAATTCCAGAAGAGGGATGATAATTTTAAATTTTACATTTTCTTCTTTAAAGCCTACTTCGCTTTCTTTTAGCTGTACTATTCTTTCAAGTTTTTCCTTAATTAATTTCTCCATTATATCTCCTATGTTATATTTGGTATTTTTTACTGTGCCGTTTTTTGTGCCATCGCTTCCAAGAATATCTGCCTATTTGACACGCTGGTGTGCTGCATAGGCATGTCGTTACCGTAAGGCTTGGTCATTCTTTCTTCATTGTTACAACATCGCTACCTATTACATTAAAACGTATTGCTCGACCTTCAGGTAATCCCAAGACTTTTATAAAATGTGTTTTGCCGGGCACGTCTTCAAAAGAGACATATTCTCTTCCGTCAACCGGCTGTATGATGGCAGTATCTTGGCTTACAATAGTATAATTTATATTAGCGGGGAGTATCCCCTCGTTCTTGATACGATAACTGTAAGTTTTATCGTGTGGTTTTGTTTCTACGTAAACTGGTTTTGATTTCACTACCCCCCACCCTAATCCAGCAACGATACCACCGGAAATTATTCCTGCTAAAACACTAGTTATGAATGAGCATAAAAGTGGGTGCTTAGTATTCCATCGTTGTTCAAAAATACTGGACTCTTTCATCGCTTCTCCTTTGAATTTTTATATAATG
>Ga0268280_1001810_pt1 | contig 13518 bp, 14 predicted proteins | sample saktaG_9_FD_190139 | JGI IMG/M metagenome (GOLD analysis project Ga0268280, IMG submission 190139) | Saline water microbial communities from Sakinaw Lake, British Columbia, Canada - sak_2011_5_24_40m | ecosystem: Environmental > Aquatic > Non-marine Saline and Alkaline > Saline ...
GCCAGCATTTCCCTACGCTCTCGCATTGGCTTTATAAAGGCTTCTAAGGCCTCTATTAGGCCCTCCTTGGCCTCTTTATAGCCCAGTCCCCCTTTCGTATATCTATCTGATAAATCAGCTTTTTCAGCCTCATTTAATAGTAATTTATGAATAGCAAAAATATGAGATTCCTCCGGATTTTTTGGTTCTTCTACCCCCTTGGAATCTGTCGGAATACTCATCACAACTTTTTTTATTTCCTCATAGGTAGCAAAAAGTGGAATAACATTGCCATAGCTTTTACTCATTTTTCGGCCGTCAGTTCCCGGCACTGTCTCCATATTTTTAAGAATTAAAGGTTCCGGTAATTTAAATATTTTAGTACCAAAGGTATTATCAAATTTCTGCGCCGTGTCCCTGGCATATTCGACATGTTGTTTTTGATCTTGCCCAACCGGCACCACATCAGCATCTTGTAATAAAATGTCAGCGGCCATAAGAAGTGGATAATCAAAAATACCAATATTAATTCCCTCTAGGGTATTAATAAAATCCATTCTCACTTTTTCATATTCACTATTTTTTAAATCATTCTTAATGCTTAGCTCAAGCTCTGATTTTTTCTTATCCGTATGTGCTTTAAACGCATGCGCCCGCATTAAATATGGCATGGTGGTAATACAATTAAAAATCCAATTTAATTCATGCACCTGTGGCACATCAGACTGTTTAAAGAGCACAACTTTTTTCGGATCCAAACCGATCGCCAAATAATCCAAAGCCACATCAATAATACCTTGTGATAATTCCTCCTTATTTTGTACAGTAGTGACGGCGTGATAATCCGCAATAAAAACATAACTTTCATAATCATTTTGTAATTCCACAAATTGCTTCATGGCGCCAAAATAGTTGCCAATATGTACTCGGCCCGTTGGCTTCACTCCACTCAATAAAATCTTTTTTGAATTAAACATAGAACTATTCTATACTATAGTCCTTCTTTCTTCAACTCCTCTACAGCCTTGCGAGCATCGCGGGACAAACGGGTGGGCATTTTGATTTTTATTTTTACATAGAGGTCACCACGGTGGCGAGCGTCGAAAGGCACGCCCTTTTCTCGGACTCGTAAAATATCCCCATTATTTGTGCCTTCCGGAATAATGAGTTCTATATCACCATCAATAGTTTTTAAAGGATATTTCATCCCAAGTAATGCCTCGGACAGTTTGATATTTATTTCCGTCACAATATTTTTTCCTTCTTTTCTAAATAATGGATCACGACGAACAGAAACATTTATATATAAATCCCCGGGCTGACCATCTTTCATGGGTTCACCGGCGCCAGATAAACGAACGGTTTCCCCATCATTTATATCGGCCGGAATTTTTACTTTTATTTTTTCCGATTTAAAAGAAGAATTTCTCGTTAAATTAAATTCTTTTTCTACCCCAAAAACCGATTCAGCAAAAGTAATTTCCAAGTCCACACTTATATCTCGCCCCTTTTTTACTCTTTGCCTTCGGCCCATTCCCCCACCAAAAAAATCACCTAAAATATCATTTAAATCAAATTCAAAACTCTCACCATTTCCACCCTGAGTGAATTGCGAAAAATCAAAACCACCAAAACCCTGACCCTGATTAAAGCCCTGGAAACCATTAAAGCCACCGTATTGGCCACCGCCGGCCGAAGGACCGGCGGAACCAAAGGTATCATATTGTCTTCTTTTATTATCATCACCAAGCACACTGTAAGCTTCACTTACTTCTTTGAACTTAGCCTCATTGCCACCACCCTTGTCTGGATGATATTGATGAGCCAGTTTTCGAAAAGCACTTTTGATTTCCTCTTTGGAAGCGCTTTTGGATATGCCTAATGTTTGATAATAATCTTTATTCATTTAGGATTATATTTCTTCAACTTCCACTCTATCACCTCCCTTACACAACCGCCTTGTCAGCAGACTGACATTCCTCCTTGACTAAGGAGGAAGAAGCCGGGAACCACTGATTCGTTACTCTTATGGCCTCCCTCTCCTTAGTCAAGGAGAGGTGGACATTCTGATGGACGTTGCGGTTGTATTATTTCTTCTCCCCATCGGTAAAATCCGCATCTTTCACATTACCATTTTGCTCTGCATCTTTTGGCGGTTCCTGAGTTGGTGGAGTTTCGGTTTTCTGAGCCTTCATAATTTCCTCTCCAATTTTTTGCATTTCACCAGATAAAGCTTCTGAAGCTTTTTTAAGTACTTCAAGATCAGTCCCTTCTTTAGCCTTTTTAAGGTCGGCAATTTTATCTTCCACACCCTTTACAATTTCTGGAGAAACTTTTCCACCATTATCTTTGATAGCTTTTTCGGCGGTGTAAATCATTTGCTCCGCCATATTTTTAATATCAATTTCTTCTTTCTTCTTTTTATCTTCCGCTTCATGAGCCGTGGCATCAGCTTGCATTTTCTTTATTTCTTCCTCTGTCAAACCAGAACGGGCTTCAATTCTAATCGATTGTTCTTTGCCAGTGGCTTTATCCTTGGCCTTCACAGATAGGATTCCATTAGCATCTACATCAAAGCTCACTTCAATTTGAGGCATACCGCGCGGAGCTGGTGGAATACCATCAAGAATAAATCTACCTAAGCTTTTATTATCTGAAGCCATTGATCGCTCTCCTTGGGTAATATGAATTTCCACAGAAGTTTGACTATCAGCAGCGGTTGAGAAAATCTGACTCTTAGTAGTTGGAATAGTAGTATTTTTTTCTACCAATTTTGTTGCTACTCCACCCATAGTTTCAATACCAAGAGAAAGTGGAATTACATCTAGTAAAAGAATATCCTTCACATCACCACGAAGAATTCCTCCTTGTACGGCCGCTCCGAGAGCCACTACTTCATCCGGATTAACAGATAAGTTTGGTTCTTTGCCGAAGACATCCTTCACCGCTTTAATAATGGCTGGCATTCTAGTTTGTCCTCCGACCATCACTATTTCATCAATATCCCCTACCTTGAATGGAGAGGCAGCGATTGCCCTTTTAGTAATTTCAATGGAGCGGTCAATAAATTCCTTGGTTAGATTTTCTAATGTTGCTCGAGATAATTTAATTAGCAAGTGTTTAGGACCATCAGCATCAGAGGTTATAAATGGAATATTTACTTCTGTTTCCATAGCGGTAGATAATTCAATCTTAGCTTTTTCAGATGCTTCATCTAATCTCTGTAGGGCTAATGGATCTTTTGACACATCAATTCCACTTTCTTTTTTGAATTCCGCGGCTACCCAATCAATAATTTTTCTATCAATATCGCGTCCACCAAGATGTGAGTCACCATCAGTTGATTTTACTTCTACAATGTCGGCCCCAACTTCCAAAATGGAAATATCAAAGGTCCCACCTCCAAAGTCATAGACAGCGATTTGTTCATTTTTCTTTTTATCAAAACCATAAGCTAAAGCGGCAGCCGTTGGTTCATTGATAATTCTTAGCACATTCAATCCAGCAATGGTTCCAGCATCCTTAGTGGCTTGTCTTTGAGAGTCATTGAAATAAGCTGGTACGGTAATTACCGCATCAGTAATTTTCTCACCTAGTTTTGCTTCCACATCATTCTTTAATTTCTGGAGAATCATGGCGGAAATTTCTTCCGGTTTATAACCCTGATTATTCATCTTGATCATTACACCACCTGTTGGCGCTTTCTCAATATCAAAGCTGACGCCGGCTTTATCCTTCTGAACGCCTGGATCATCATAATTATGACCCATAAAACGCTTTACCTGGAAGACGGTGTTTTTAGGGTTAGTTACGGCTTGCCTTCTGGCTAATTGCCCCACAAGGCGCTCACCAGTTTTGCTGGTAGCTACAATAGAGGGAGTGATTCTAGAACCTTCTATATTTTCTATAATTTTAGGTTTATCACCCTCCATAACGGCCGCCGCCGAGAAGGTGGTTCCTAAATCAATTCCTATTATTTTAGACATATATTTTAAGATTAAGATTAATAATACAAAAACACAACCGCCCTGCTTCGCCGACTCAGCATCCCTCCTTAACTAAGGAGGGAGTTCTGATTCAGACCCCCTCTCTCAGTTGAGGAGGGGTGTCCAGTCTTCTGGACGGGGCGGTTGAATTAAATATTAGATGGCGCTCTTGTTGGTTGACTTATAACAAAATCAAAATCTTTTATAAAATTAGAAACTAAATTAGAAAAAATTGATTTGACGGGCAGGAATTGGATCGGACTTTTTATACATGGTAAACATAAAATTTCCTCTGTCTCAAATTTTATATCCTCTAAAAGTTTACCAGAAACAGCCTTGGCAATAATCTGCCCATTTCTCTCCACCAATTCAAAAACCACCATTGCCCATTCCCCATTTGGCAATTGCATGGTTTTTTGTATGTATTTATTTCTCCTCTGTATCGCTAACATATGGGTATTATAGCACATTTTTTGAAATGTCAAAAATTATTTTTTATGCTCCCCTACCACTACCTTTGGGGCGATGATTATTTTACCGTTCATAGTGTAACCTTTTCTCTTAATTTCTTTGATCACGCCATCTTCTGTCTCGTTCTCCACTGCGGTCACCTCTTCCGCCACATGTAATTTGACATCAAATTTATCGCCAATTTTCGGCACAAATTCCTTCAAACCATTTTCATCTAAAATTTTCACTAGCTGTGAGTGAATATATTCCACTCCCACTCGCCAATTTTCTGGCACCGAATTCCATTGCTCGCGATTCATAAAAGCCATATCAAAACTCTCCAACACAGTGAGCATTTCTTCCAATAAATTTTCATTAGCAAACTTAATATACTCTTTTTTCTCATCCTCAGACCGTTTTTTAAAGTTCACAAAGTCCGCGCGCTCCCTCTGCCAGCCATCCATATATTCGGTTCTTTCCGTTTCTAATTTTTTGATTTTTTCCTTTAATTTCACCAGTTTTTCCTTAGGGTCAGTTAAATTATCCGCATCTACATCGGCATCATAAACCACTTCCTCTGTTTCTTCAGTATCTTCTTTTTTCTTTATTTCGTCAGACATATTAAGGTTTTATCTCTTAGACCACTGAGGGGCTTTACGAGCTTTCTTGAGACCGAATTTTCGGCGTTCCTTGGCTCGAGGATCCCTTTTCAAATAGCCGGCTTTCTTTAAATCTTTTCTAAAACTTAGATTATGTATAATTAAGGCTCTGGCTACGGCCAAACGAATGGCTTCAGCTTGTGAATTTACTCCACCACCACTAACCATAACAGTAATGGTAAACTTTTCAGCTAATTTCAGTAAATTTATTGCATCAACTACATTCGCTCTTTGCTCGGCGACTTTAAAATAATCATCTAGAGATTTCTCGTTAATAGTAATGGCTGTTTTGGCGCTTGGAGTTAGTCTTATTCTGGCGACAGAAGTCTTTCTTCGGCCAACAGTCTCAATGTATTTTTTTTCCTTATTTTCTGTCATTTGATTATTCACTTATTTTTAAATTCTTCAACGTCTCTGATTTTAGTTTATTATTATGAATCATACCAGTAACCGCTCTTTCTAAGACCTTACTATGACCCTTTTTAACAGCCATTTCACCCAAGGTTTGTTTTTTAAGTCCACCGGGAAAACCAGAATAGTCGGTATAGACTTTAGTTCGGGCTTTTTTCTCTGTGATATCCATTTTAGAGGCATTAATAACTTCAATTTCAACGTCAGCAATCTTATTTTTCTGAAAATCAGGACTATTTTTACCAATTAAAATACTAGCCACTTCGCTGGCTACTCTTCCTAATTTTTTACCCTCGGCATCTATTTTAATTTTTTTAGTCATTGTTTTATATATTATACAAATTCAATCATAGCCATTTTTGCGGCGTCATTTTTTCGAACATTTAATTTGGTAATTCGTAAATAACCACCATTACGATTTTTATATTTTGGAGCAATACTATCAACCAATTTTTTTACACTGCCAACACCTACTTTTGAAATAATAAATCTTTTAGCACTCACGTCTCCGACTTTAGCTTTAGTCACCAATCGTTCAACTATTGGTTTTAAAACCTTAGCCTTAGCTTCCGTCGTTTTGATTTTTTCGTCTCTGATTAGAGAAACAGCCATCGTTTTTAACAAAGCATTTCTCACGTTTCTTTCTCGCCCTAATTTTTTTGTTTTTTGTCCGTGTATCATCTTATTTCAAGGTTATTCCAAAGTTTGACAAAACCTTTTTAATTTCTTGAATACCTTTTGAGCCTAGGCCTTCTATTTCATCTAAATCAGTTTCCTTTTTTCTGGCTAAACCACCCACTGTTCGAATATTACCATTTGATAGGGCATTTATTGTTCGGGCTGATAGATCAAGAGTCTCAATTCTAGTTTTTAGAAATTCAGCATCGGATTCCTTTGATTCATCCTTTTCCTCTTTTTCTTCCTTGATAATTACTTCTGGTTCCTTAAAACCAACAATAGCCTTAAGCTGTCCAATCATGATTAAAATAGATTCTTCCAGGGCTTCATTTGGGAGTATAGTACCGTCTGTTTCAATAAATAATTTTAATTTATTAAAATCTGTTCTATCACCAACACGCATATTCTCAACCTCATAATTCACTCGGCGAATCGGACTAAAAATTGCATCTAGGGAAATATGACCTATTTCTGTTCGGTCCTTCTGTAATATCTCTTTTGGTACATAGCCTAGACCTTTCTCAATCTTCATTTCTATGGAAAGTTCTGCTGATTTACTACCGAGGCTAGCAATATACAGTTCCGGATTAAGAATTTCTACTTGACCAGGGACATCAATATCACCAGCGGTAACCTCCTTTATTCCTTTAACTTTTAATTCAATCGTTTGTGGTTCATCAGTTAACATTTTTATCCTGATTTTTTTTAAATTTAAAATTAAACTAATAACATCTTCCTTTACACCGGGTACAGATGAGAATTCATGCTCCACACCAGCAATTTTTACTGAAGTGATGGCGATGCCTGGTAATGAGGAAAGAATAATTCTTCGCAAAGAATTACCCAAGGTATGTCCGTAGCCAGGATAAAGACCGTCTATTTCATAGGCTCCTGAAAATCCTTCCTCGGAGACTATACGTGGCTTAGAAGGTAACAAAACTTGTTTATTTTCTGACATAGACTTATTCTTATTAATTAATTATAAAAACGAATAAATATTATAAACTATTTTTTAAAAATATGCAAGTTCTAACGACTATAAAAGTTTAACACAGCGGCGGGATCAAAATTTGTTTCAAGCACAGCCAGTTTAGGTGCTCCCTGAACCTTACACTCCTTCTTAACAATATCAAAAGTTAACCAGGAAGGATAATTGTGGTCTTTTAATTTATTATCAATATCTGAAAAAATTCCCTTCTTAGCGCTACTTTCTCGAATGGTTATTTTATCACCAATATTTACACCATAGGAAGGAATCGTTACTTTCAGATCGTTGACCATAATATGACCGTGGGAAACCATCTGTCTAGAAGCTTGTCTTGAGCAAGCTAGACCTAGTCTATAAATAACATTATCTAATCTTGATTCAAGAATGGAAACTAATTTTTCAGGAGAATTTGCTCCAGATTTTTCCAAAATACTTTTTACATATTTAGCAAAAGTTCTTTCGTTTACTCCGTAGGTAGCTTTAGCCTTTTGTTTCTCGAGCATTTGCAGACCAAAATCACTCTTGGGACGTGGTCGTTTTTTGTCCATTTTCTTTCGCGCCTCACGGTCAGCAAATTTTTGACCTTGAGTCTTGTCAAAAATATTTGCTCCCAGACGTCTAGCGGTTTTGTATTTTGGCTTATTTATCATGCAATTTTAATTATACTCGTCTTGGTTTCTTTGGTTTTGGACCATTATATGGCACCGGTGTGGTATCTTTGATAGAATTAATCGTAAAACCCTTGGTAATAAATCCTCTTATTGCTGATTCACGTCCAGAACCCACTCCCTTAACTACTACCGATATTTCTTTCAGGCCTAAATCGAAAGCTTTTTGGCCTAGAGTCTCGCCGATTTTAGCTGCAGCAAAGGGTGTCCCTTTTTTCGCACCCTTAAAACCTAAGGATCCACTGGAGGACCACATTAGGACATTTCCATTATTATCAGTTAAGGAAACCTTGGTATTATTAAAAGTAGATTCTACATACAAAATCCCAGAGCTTATTTTCTTTTTACCAGAAGCTTTAGTCTCTACTTTATTTTCAGCGGTTTTATTTTCACCCTCTGTTTTTACAATTCTTTTTTTACCCATTTTATTTTTTATCAGCGGCCTTTCTACCAGTTCCCATTGTCTTTCTAGTATTTCCTCTCAAAGTTCGGGAATTAGTTTTTGTTCTCTGACCGCGAGATGGAAGCTTCTTAGCATGCCTGGTTCCACGGTAAGCCTTAATATCCTTTAATCTTTTTATATTTCCAGAGATCTCTCTTTTTAAATCACCCTCAATTTTTTTAATTTCAATTATTTTACGGATATCATTTTCCTCATCAGGAGTAATTTCAGTTGGTTTTTTCTCACCATTAACTTTGGCCTCCTTTAAAATTATTTTTGCCAAAGGTAAACCTATACCATATAGCACGGTTAGGCCTATTTTTAATCTTTTATTGTCTGGTATGGTGATTCCTGAAATACGCATAAATTAAAATTGATCTCGGCGATTATAGCATAAGCACCCTTATAATGCAATGATTATCCCTGTCTTTGCTTATGGCGGGCATTAGCCGTACAAATAACCGTCACTCTGCCCTTTCGGCGCACTACTTTACATTTTGGACATATTTTTTTAACTGACGCTCTGACTCTCATTATTTTATTTATTAATATCTTTTAATTATTTTACCCTTACCACCGTAGTCATCTACCTCATAGGTGACTTTATCACCGATCAAAACTCTAATTCTATGCATTCTCATTTTTCCAGACAGATAACAAAGAATTTCGGTTTCCTCATTTGCCGTTTTTACATTAAAAAGCGTATTCGGAAAGGCCTCAGTCACAATTCCCTCTTTTACTTGTTTGTCTTTGTTATTTGCCATGTGAAAACTACGTTCGCGATTATAGCAAATAATCATCTCAATAGTCAAGCTTGTTCCTGTATTTTAATCTTATTAGTATTGTCAGGGAAATATCTCGTCCAAACCGGGCGGAAAATCACTTGGATGCCAGTAACAGAGTTTTTATACTTATTTAATATATTATTGATCTCAGCCTCTTTCTTCCCAGCCAAATCATTTTTTATCGCCTCAACGTCATAGACCCATTTAATGATTGCCTCCCCGTCTAGCTTTATCTTCAGCGTGTCATTTTTCCATAAATTTGTATCGTCTCCCGTAAAAGTCACTGTCAGATTTTCCGTTGGTATCAGTTCAATCGCCAAGCCATCATAATCGGTGATCTTCTTATCTGCAATATATTTTGCTAATTTACTATTATTAAAGACTATCCCGTTTAAACTGCCTTCTATGTTAATTTTAACACTATTATTATCAACGGCGGTATCCAGTAGTTTGCTATAAGCGATGGAATAACCATCCTGGAAGAATAAATAATTTTCTGGTTTGGAAGCATACAATTCTTTTAATAATTGCTCTTTTAATTTTGTCTTAATTATTTCCTCAGTCGTAGCTCGGACACCGTCAGCCACAATTCTTTGTAGGCCAATAAAACCGCCAACTATATCTTCCTTGAGTAAGGCATAAAAACTATCATATCTTGGATCACCTTTGAAGCCGGGTATTTTAAAATCACCAGTTAGATCAGCCTGCAACAAATTATAGCCTTCCCCTGCCTGATCGGCAAAAACAGTAGCCTCAACACTGCCAGGGATGACTTTACCGGTAGTATCTTTTTTATAGCCAGGTACAATGACCGAGCTATTAATTCGATAAACTTTGCCATTCTTTGCCTCAAAACGCGTATTATTAATTAATCTCTGTGAGACACTACTGTAATTATTGTAAATTATAATTTTTCCTGTCGCCTTTTGACTGACCTCTTTTTCTTCCGTCGCCTCAACAATTTCTCCGACCTGTTGCTTTATATTCAGAACTTCAAAGGATATCTCGCTAAGGCCAGTGGAGTTTGTTTTTGCTGTATAAAGGTCATTATCAAAGCTGATATTCTGTATTTTAGGGCTGATGATAACTGTCGCGGAAGAAAATAGAATCGAAATACTAAAAAATAGAGCCAGCAAACAAATAATAGCGATAAGCCAAATCATAAATTTTGGATTTACAGGTTTTCTTTTCCAGCTGGTTTGTTTGGCAATTCTTTGAATGTTTGAATTTTCATAATCAATTTCATCCTCCTCAGTTTCTACTTTAAATTTTTTCTTTTTCTCAATAGAAATCGGTATTTGCCGAATGGATTTTTTGGAAACAATTATGTCATTAATAATTTTTTTGGGCATGATTATATTTTATAGAAATTATCCAGAAACATTAATTCTAATCTAAATATTATATCATCATTAGTCGTATTTGACCTAATTTTTTTATTATCAATCAGTGTCACCTCAAAATCCTGTTTCTCTAATTTCTCTTTCAGAAATGATGCTAAATCACAATTGGCAATTAAGAAGATGGATTCTGGAATAAATATTTTTTCTCTCAGACTTTCAAAGATTTCTAAAATTTTTGCTAGCCAATTCTTGGACGCCGTATCCATGGCCATAGCCAATCTCAAGGTGGCCAATTGATCATTACTTTTTTGACAATGCATTTTAATCATGGAATCGGCGACTTCCGGTGGAACATTTAAAACGGCGGAGAGCTCCCTAATATAATTATTCCTACCAAATGGTATGGAAGCGGTGCTGGCGATGATATTGTCTTTAATAATTGATATATCAGTAATTTCCTCGCTAATATCGATATGAATGAAATCCTCCTTTTGGGGAAATAAATCTCGCACATTGGTAAAGATTGATAGAGCGAGCGAATGACACCAGATTTCCTTGATTTGGAAGGTGCGGGAAACGGCATTTTCCACTTCTTGTAATATATTTTCCGATACCACTGTAAAAAAGACTGTTATTTCCAAATCTTTTGTTATAATATTTTTGTAATCATCTATAATATAGCCATTAGATTTGATTTGAATAATCTTTTTTTCGATAATTTTTCCAGCTTTGGAAATTTCCGTCTGGAATTCCTTTTCTTGCTGTTCTATTATATGACTGAGATATTTGTCAGTAACTTTAAAAACCTTTGGTTCCTTAATTCGAATAGTTTTGGTTTGAGAAATACTCCATGGTGATGCGAATACATAAAATAGTCTATCGATTTTGATATTTTTTGATTTGGTGGAGTTAATTATTTTTAAGCCTTCAGTTTGAATTTTATTAGTTAATACTCCCAATGAATTCTTCATTAATTCTAGATGCTTTGGTATGGAGAGCTCCTGCTGAAAAGGGATTAACTCTTTTGCATAATATAAAACGTTTTCTCCGGAGGCCTCAGTAAATTTAATTATTCCACCGGAAACACTGCCACTGCCAATATTAAAAACAATTGAATAAGCCTCCTTATCTACCTTGCTAGATTTAGCCTTTGTTTTTTTTCCAAAAGAAAAGAACGACATAGTCATATTATATGTTATTAGATGTTTCTCCGCAATAGAAATAGATCGCGCCAGGGGTGGCGTGATAGGAATACTTACTCTAAAATGGCTTTGAGGCGACGGATACCAGCTGAGGAAGCTTCCTCTTTAGTGATTTTAAAGTGACCAAGATCAGAGGTGTTGGAGACATGGGGACCACCACAGAATTCCGCACTGAAAGTCTGCCCGGCTGGTGACGGGTCGCCTATTTTATAGACTTTAACCATATCGCCATATTTGGATAAATCGAATGACAGAGTAGTGACAATTTTCCTAGCTTCTGCCTTTGGTAATTCTAGCATTTCTATCGGTAATTTTTCTTCAATTTTTTCATTCACCAAATCTTCCACAGCGGTAATTTGTGCTGGTGTTAATTTCTCCGGCCAGTTAAAATCGAATCGTAATCTTTCAGTGGTAATGTTACTACCTTTTTGCACAATATCAGTTCCAAGCACCTGTCGTAAGGATGCTAAAAGTAAATGCGTTGCGGTATGATATTTTGTTTCCATTTCGCCTGTTCCACCTAATCCGCCCTTAAACATTCCAGCCGATGCCGTCCGCGATAATTCTTGATGCTTTTTCAAATCCTCGTCAAACTTCTGTCTATCAATAGTCCTTCCCTTCTCTTTAGCTAATTCCTCAGTCATTTCAATCGGAAAACCATAAGTGGTAAATAATACGAAAGGATCCACTCCTTTCTCAAATTCCTTCAACCCTTTTTCTAGGGTTAGTCTGAATTTTAAATCTTCTTCCTTAATCGCGGCTAGAATCTCCTCTTTCTTTTTTGTTAATTCTGGGTAAGCGTAGGAAAAATTATTTATGATTATCCTGGCTAAATCAAGAACGGAATTTGCCGAAAGTCCTAATTTATCAATGAATCTAATCGCTCGTCTTAAAACTCGGCGCAAAATATAACCGGCTTCGGTATTTGATGGAGTTACACCATCTGAAATTATAAAAACTGCCGAACGAATATGGTCAGCAACAATTCTAGTCGCTCTTACATCGTAATTTTCGGAGTTAGTTATGATATAGGAAATAATTGGTTTAAAGATATCCGTGTCAAAGATATTGTCCTTTCCTTGCATAATTGTCGCTGTTCTTTCTATACCCATACCAGTATCTACATTTTTTTTAGTAAGCGGTTCATATTCTCCATTCACTGTTTTATTAAACTCCATGAAAACGTTGTTCCAAATTTCAATGATTCGGCCAGAGTCTACTAGATCGGAAAATCTGCCTTTTAATTCTCCTTCTTCTGGTCTAACATCATAAAACATCTCTGTATCTCCTCCACAAGGTCCGGTCGTGCCGGCAATCCAAAAGTTATCTGCCGTACCAAGTGGAATTATTCGAATGTCTTTAAGAGCCTCTCCTAAATCCTCCCCCAAAGGGAGGACTTCTGAAATACCGTCTAGGGTTTTAATAATTTCATTTAAAATTATCCTGGCATCCTTAAGAATTTCTTCATTTTTAAATCTAATAATTTTATAACCAAGAGTTTCTAAAATGTCTGTTCTTTCTCGATCTCTTTCTTTTTGTAAATCATGAACATCACCATCAACTTCTATAATCAAGTTTTTTGGAAGACAGATAAAATCAGCAATAAAATTATCAACGACATGTTGTCTTCTAAAATTATATTGACTGTTTTTTCTTAATAATTGCCACAGTTCTTCTTCTGCTTCAGTTGGATTTTTTCTCATTTCCAGAGCTTTTTCTTGAAGTAATTTCCAGGTCTCTGGATTGGCGGTATTATATCCCGGTTTTTCTCCCCTTCCTTGGGAAGGGGCTGGGGGTAGGCTCAGTAATTCTCCAATTATCTGATCCTCTCCCGCTACTTCCGCTTTTATTCCATGTTTAGCAAAATTTTCCTTCCAAATTGCGATTGATTCATCATCTCGCGGAATTCCATCCTCACCCTTGAAAA
>Ga0268280_1001813_pt1 | contig 13504 bp, 13 predicted proteins | sample saktaG_9_FD_190139 | JGI IMG/M metagenome (GOLD analysis project Ga0268280, IMG submission 190139) | Saline water microbial communities from Sakinaw Lake, British Columbia, Canada - sak_2011_5_24_40m | ecosystem: Environmental > Aquatic > Non-marine Saline and Alkaline > Saline ...
GGGGTGGGGGCGACGCGAACGGGCTCCGTTGGTAAAACGATCGGTTTTGCCGGCGCTTCAACCGGTTTCAAAACGTCCTTGTCACGTTTTCTGAACCATTTCCGGAAACACATTTTTGGATCACCTCTTGTCTTTATTATAATGTAATATGGGACAAAAGGGTGAATTTATGGGGTTTTTCTATAGATTTTCCAATTTTTGATCATATTGAAGCCGGTACAAAGTGAAATAATGGCCCCGGTCGCGAAGTAGTTTCTGATGGTTGCCCATCTCGATGATTTTTCCTTTGGCCATGACGATGATCTTATCGACATGCTGAATCGTCGACAACCGGTGGGCGACGATGATCATCGTGCCGATATTCATCATCTTCGCGAGCGATTCCTGAATCAGTTCCTCGGTTTCGGTGTCGATGTTGGCGGTCGCCTCATCGAGGATCATGATCGAGGGTTTGTGGACGATCGTGCGGGCAAACGACAGCAGCTGCCGTTGTCCGGAAGAGAAGTTGTTGCCGCGTTCGCGGACCAGTTCGCTGTACTTGTTGGCCAAACGATCGATGAAGCGGTCGGCGTTTACGTACCGGCAAGCATCGACGATCTGGGCATCGGTGATCGCTTCGTCCCCAAGGCGGATGTTGGATTCGACCGTGCCGGAAAACAGGAAAACGTCCTGCAGCATCTGGCCGACCTGGGCCCGGAGCGATCCCATCGTGATGTCCTTGATGTCGATGTCGTCGATCAGGATCTGGCCTTTTTGAATGTCGTAGTTGCGGACAATCAGGGAGAGGATCGTCGTCTTGCCGGATCCGGTCGCGCCGACGAAGGCAACGGTTTCGCCTGGCTGAACCACGAAGGAGACGTCTTTCAGAATCCAGTCATCGGGATTATAGGCGAACCAGACATTGCGGAATTCGATTTTTCCCTTCAGTGCGATCGGTTTCGCCTCGATCGTATCGAGGACTGCCGGAACGGTATCGATGATTTCGAAGATCCGTTCTCCGGATGTGAACGCCGCCTGCATGGTGTCGAACTGTTCGGCGAGTTCCTGGATCGGGTCGAAGAACTTGTTGATATACTGGGTGAAGGCGAAAAGCGTTCCGTACGTGATGATGCCGGCGATCGCCTTCTGCCCGCCGAACCACAACGTGATGAGCAGGGCGCTGACGTAAAGGAAATACATGAACGGACGATAGATGCTGAAGGTCGTCATCTGCTGGAAGTTATAGTGCCAGAGCCGTTGGCTTTTTTCTTTGAATTCGTCATACTTCTTCGGTTCGCGGTTGAAGATCTGGATCAGCTTCATGCCGGAAAGATGTTCCGAAAGGAACGCATTGATGATCGAAACCTGCGTCCGGACATTCCGGTACGCCCGCCGCGTGAATTTGCGGAACACGACCGAGGCAATCGCGACGATCGGCACGACCGTCGAAATCCAGAGCGTCAGTTCGGCGTTCTTGATGAACATGATCACGAAGACGCCGATGATCGTCAGCGAATTGCGGAACAGATTGACGAGGACATCGGTATACATCGTGTTGAGCGTGCTCGTATCGCTGGTGACGCGCGTCACGAGTTTCCCGACGGGAACCTTGTTGTACTGGGAAATGGAGAACCGTTCGATGTGGTTGAAAACGTCTTTGCGGATGTTGAAGATGACTTTCTGCCCCATGCCCTGCAACAGCATCGTCTGTTTGTATGAGAGAAAGCCGTTGACGCACATGATGCCAAGGTACAGAATTGTAATCCAGATGATCCGCATGAAATCGATGGATTCGGCACCGAGGGTGTCGAGCACATCGGCGAGCAAAAGCGGGCCGACGAGATCGAGTGAAACGAGAATGAGCAGAAACAGGGTGATCGGAATGAAATTGAGCAGGAAGGGACGGATATAATGAAGCAGGCGTTTGATGATCGCCCAGTCGGAATACGTTCGCTTGCGGATCGAGTCGATGTCGACGTTCAGAACGGGTCTAGCCATTGCCGTTCCCTCCCGCGATCGCCGCTTCAAGCTGCTGGCGGATGACCATCTCGGAATAAAGCGGCGAAGTCGCGAGCAGTTCCTCGTGCCTGCCGACGGCGACGACGCGGCCTTCATCGATCACGACGATCTTGTCGGCGCTCTTGATCGTGGAAATCCGATGGGCGATGAGGATCGTGGTTTTGCCCTCGCGGATTTTCCGGAGCCGTGCCAGCACAGCTTCTTCCGTTTTCGTGTCGACGGCGCTGAATGAATCGTCCATGATCAAAATCGGCGGATCCTTGAAGAGGGCCCTGGCAATCGATACGCGCTGCTTCTGACCGCCCGAAAGCGTGACGCCGCGCTCGCCGACGATCGTGTCATACTGATTCGGAAATTCGATGATGTTGTCGTGGACATCGGCGTCGATCGCCATTTCGATGACCTGATCGTCGGTGACGGCGTCTTTTGCGAAGGCGATGTTGTTGCGTACGGTATCAGAAAAAATGAAATTATCCTGCGGGACGTAGCCGATGGCGTTGCGGATCGTCCGCAGGGGAATACGCATCAGATCGACATCGTCGATGACAATCTCGTTGGATTTGAGATTGTAAAGGCGGAGCAGCAGGTCGACCAGCGTCGTTTTACCCGATCCGGTCCGGCCGATGATGCCGACCGTTTCGCCGGCGGAAATCGTGAAGTCGATGTTTTTCAACACGTCGGACTTCATTCCAGGATAGCGGAACGTCAGGTTGTTGAACACGATCCGGCCGGTGACGACCGCGTCGGGAATGATATTCGGTCCGTCGACGACATCGACTTTCTGATCGAGCAGCGCGCTGATCCGCTGCAGACTCGCCTTGGCCTGGGAGCGCATGTTGATGAAACGGCCAATCGCCATCATCGGCCAGATGATGGTTGCGAAGTAGCCGATATAGACCGCGAGGTCCTTGGCTGCCAGCCGACTGGGGTCGCCGATCGCAAGGCCGACGGTCCGGTAGACGATGTAGCCGCCAACCGCCAGCATGATGATCCGGATCAGGGTGATGAACATCTCGATGCCGGTTCGCATCAGGGTCGACACCTTGACGAAGGACATGTTCTTATCGTAATTGTCCTGGTTGATCTTTTCAAAGGCGCGGATTTCCCGCATTTCATTCACGAACGCCTTGATGACGGCGATGCCGTAGAAGTTCTCCTGGGTGAAATCGAACATGTTCTCCAGGGCTTTCTGCCGGGCTTTGAACCTTGCCCCGGTGATGCGGCTCACGAAGGCCGCCATGACCGAGACCAAAACCAGGGGGATGATCGTGAACAGGGTCAGCGTCACGTCGAGGGCGAACATCTTATATAAAGCCATCGTCCCTAGGAAGATGATGTCGAAGAACATCAGGATGCCGGGGCCGAAAGCCATCCGGACGGCGTCGAGATCGACCGTGAAAAGGGCCATGATGGCGCCGGACTTGTTTTGCTGATAGAAGGTCTGGCTCAGTTTCTCGGTGTGGGCGAACATGTTGTTGCGAAGTTCGTACGCAACCCGCCAGGAAGTGCCCATGATGAAGATCCGCCAGAGGAAGCGACCGAGGACGAGGATGAGCGCGATCGATGCGAGTTCGATCAGATAGCTCCACAGACTGTCTTTGGCCAACGTCCCGAATTCGATTTCGCCGAGGATGGAACCGATGATTTCCGGAATCTTGAGCTGAAAAAAGTCGACGGCGATCAGGGCGGCGATTCCCAACAGGTATAACAGACCATATTTCAGGTACTGCCGATTGACATATTTTCCGAAAAGCATGGGCATCACCTCGCAAAGCAACATCATTATTGTATTACAATAACCTCGTAAATACAACGGATATCGATAAATGCGGTCATCCGGCTCGTCTTCCCAAAAAACCTGCCCGTTCGGGCGGCGTTTCTTCCCGGACCGGCGGATGTCAGACGATCGTGATCCGTTCCGTTCTCCAAGATCCTGCGGGGAAAAGAAAGAACACGGGATGTGGTTTCCCGTGTTCTTTTTGGTTTCGTTCGTACTAACGTTTGCTGAATTGCGGTGCGCGGCGGGCGCCTCTGAGACCGTATTTTTTACGTTCCTTGACGCGCGGGTCCCTGGTGATCAGACCGGCTGGTTTGAGGATCTTGCGATACTCGGGGTTGACTTCCAACAAAGCCCGGGTGATGCCGTGACGGATCGCTCCGGACTGGCCGATGAGGCCGCCGCCGAAGACGTTGACCGAAATGTCGAACGTGTTTTCGTTTGCGGTGAGAACCAGTGGCTGGGAGACGTCGAGACGCGCGAGCGCTGACGGAAGATACTCCGCAAACGGTCGGCCATTGACGGTGATGACACCCTTGCCGGGTCTCAAAATGACGCGGGCGACGGCGCATTTGCGTCTGCCGGTGCCGCGATACATAACTAATTTAGCCAATGTCGGTCCCTCCTATCCCTTGATTGCCATAACTTCCGGTTTTTGTGCCGAATGTTTGTGTTCTGGTCCCGCATAAACGAATAACTTCCTGAACATTTGATCGCCCAGTTTCGTTTTGGGAAGCATGCCCTTGATCGCGAGTTCCACCATTTTTTCCGGTTTCCGCGCCATCAGGTCTTTCGCCGAGGTCGTTGTCAGACCGCTGTTATAACCGGAATGGGAATAATATTTCTTGTCTTCCCATTTGTTTCCGGTCAACTCGATCTTGTCCGCATTGACGACAATCACGTAATCACCGCAGTCCACGTGTGGCGTGAACGTCGGTTTGTGTTTGCCTCTCAATACGGTGGCGACTTCCGTTGCCAACCGACCGAGTCTTTGCCCTGCGGCATCGACGACGAACCATTTTTCTACAACTGTTTCCGAATTTGCCATGTAGGTTTGCATTTTAGTTTCCTCCTTAGTGTGGTTTAAAGGAGCCTGTGGGATAAACAAAAATGTACCTGTAATATAATATCATCCAAGTACATTTTCGTCAATGTTTTTATCTCAGATAATGATTTTCTTCGCGAAATTGCCGCGTACTCCGGTAACCCCCGTCATGACGATAAAGGCTTTCGGATCAATGGCGCGGATGATGGCGACGTATTTCTGGACTTCGTGAACGGATATGACCGTATAAAGCATTTTTTTGCTCTGTTGCGAGTATACGCCGACGACGTCGAGGGCGGTAATGCCGTGAGTAACCTGGTGGATGAGCGCATCCATCACCTCATTGCCGGCGTCGGTGATGATTTCCAGTTTCATGAAATTGTAGCCGGTATGGATCTTGTCGATGACGATCGAGGAGATCATCTGGCTGATGATCGTGTAGATGGCGACCGGGAATCCGAAGCGGGCGCCGGCGATGAAGATGATCACGGCGTTGAACAGGATCTGGTACAGTCCGACCGATTTTCCGGTCTTGATGCTCAGGTACTGGAACGGAATCGTCGTCCCCCCCGACGAAGCGCCGGAATGGAGCAGGATGCCGTTGCCAAGACCGAGCAAAGTGCCGCCGAAAATCGCGCTGCCGAGGATGTCATCGTTCATGATCGCATAGCCGATCGGCAGAGCGAGGAGGAGTGACGTGAGCGTAACCGACAGAATCGTGTAGAGGATGAATTTGCGACTCAGTTTGAACCACCCGAAAATCAGCAGCGGTACCTGGAATCCATAGAGCAGGATGCCGAGGTTGATTTTGACGCGACCATCCGTCGCGGCTTCGACGATGTTGACGATCAACTGTGACAATCCGGAAAACCCACCGGTGTAGAATTTGAGCGGATCGATGAAATAGGCGATTGCGACGACGACGAGCAGCGTCCCGAACAGCACGGAAGCGAGGGTTCGGAGTTCTTTCCTGAGGGCTTCGCGTTTCATGGCGGGGCGGTCCTCAGCTGACGACCGCTCCGGCAGGCACATCGGGAGCATCGACCAGGACGAAGGCTTTTCCGTCGGCGGCGCAGAGGATCATGCCTTCGGAGAGTTCATCGCGGAGCTTGACCGGTTTCAGATTGGCGACGACGAGCAATTTACGGCCGACGAGATCGGCAGGCTGATAAAACTGCGCGATGCCGGAGACGATCTGCCGGACCCGGTCGCCGGTATCGATTGACAGAATCAGCAGTTTCGCGGCGTTCGGATGCTTCACGCAGGCTTTGACGACGCCGACGACGAGTTCCATCTTGGCGAAATCGTCGATGCCGATTTCCGCCTTCTTGACGAGAACCGGTTCGGTCGGCGGGTTCTGCTGGTTCATCATCGCCTTGACGGCTTCGATTTCCTTTTCCGCATCCAACCGCGGGAACAGATGCGCGATTTCCTTGGCGACCGTGAATGCCGGCGGAACGCCAAAGGCGACATCGGCGAATTCGCGCTCAGATCCGACGCCGATGGCGGCGAATATCTTTGCGCAGGATTCGATCAGGACCGGGCGATAGAGGATCGTAGCGATCCGGACCGCCTCGAGAAGGTGGTACATCGTCGACGCAAGCACCGGTTTCAAGGCCGGATCCTTGGCGAGCGCCCAGGGCGAGGTCTCGTCGATCAGTTTGTTGGTCCGGGCGATGAGCCGGGAAACGGCGAACAGCGCCTGGGCGACTTTCCATTCGTCCATCGCCTGGAAATATTCGGCGCACGTTTCCGCGGCGACGGCTTCCAGTTCGCGTTCGAATTTTCGGAATGAATGGTCATGTTCCGTCTTCGCGACGATGCCGCCGAAATATTTGTTCACCATGGCGACCGTGCGGCTCACGAGGTTCCCCAGGTCGTTGACAAGATCGGTATTGATGCGGGAGACATAATCCTCCGGCGTGAAGACGCCGTCGTTCCCATAGGGAAGTTCCTTGACGATGTAGTAGCGGAAGGCATCGAGGCCATAGCGCTCGACGAGCGGTTCCGGATACACGACGTTTCCTTTCGACTTGGACATCTTGCCGTCTTTCATCATGTACCAGCCGTGCGCGAACAGTTTGAATTTCACCGGAACGCCGAGCGCCATCAGCATGATCGGCCAGTAGACCGCATGGAAGCGGAGAATGTCCTTGCCGACGACATGCAGGACTTCGTCGCCGCGGACCCAGTATTTCTGATACAAGCCGTCATCCGCCGTGCCATAGCCGAGGGCGCTGATGTAATTGGACAGGGCGTCGATCCAGACATAGATCACGTGTTTGGGATCGGAGGTCACCTTGACGCCCCAGGCGAACGTCGTCCGCGAAACGGAAAGATCGTTCAGTCCCGATTTGACGAAAGCCACGACTTCGTTTTTCCGCGTTTCCGGGGTGATGAAATCGGGGTTTTGCTCAATATACTGAAGCAACCGGTCGGCGTAGTTCGACAGGCGGAGGAAATAGGTCTGTTCCTTGACGATTTTCGTCTCCCGGCCGCAGTCGGGGCAGATGTTGCCATCCTTGATCTGCGTCGGCGTGAAATAGGCTTCGCACTGGACGCAGTAATGTCCGGAATAGTCGCCGAGATAGATGTCACCCTGCTCGAGAAGCCGGTTGAAGATGCCGGCGACGACCTTTTCGTGGCGCGGTTCGGTCGTGCGGATGAAGTCGTCGTTGCCGATCGCGAGCGTCCGCCAGAGGCTTTTTGCCATTCCGGCGATGTAGTCGACATGTTCCTGCGGCGTTTTCCCCGCCGCTTCGGCGGCTTGCTGGATTTTCAGCCCGTGCTCGTCCGTTCCGGTCAAAAAGCGGGTATCATATCCCCGCATTTTTTTATATCTGGTCAACGTGTCGCACAGACACGTGGTGTAAGCAGATCCGATGTGGAACTTGCCACTCGTATAATAAATCGGTGTCGTGATGTAAAATGTCTTCATGGGGTCGCTCCTGACTATTCGTATTCCCGGAACAGGATCCGTTTCTTGACGTCCTGTGCTTTGTCTTTTCCCAGTACCGCCCGGATGATTTCCAGGGCGAATTCCATCACGCAGCCGGCGCCGGCGCCGGTCACGATGTTGCCTGACGCAACGGCCGGTTTCATCACCCGGATGCCCGAAGGCATGAACAGTTCCGTATTCGGAAATGCGGTGTATTTGACGCCGTCGAGCAGCCCGAGCACGCCGAAAACGGTCGGTCCGGCGCAGATGGCGGTCAGCCACTTGCCTGATTCAGCAAATTCCTTGACGATGCGCAGGACATCCTGGTTTTCCCGCAGGATCTTCGACTGGGGTCCGCCGGGGATCAGCACGCCGTCGTAATCAGAAACCATGACGGCTGAAAGCGGCAGATCGACGAGCACTTTCGTTCCGAAACTGCCGATGGCGACGTCTTTATCCAATACCGAGGCGAAATCGACCTGGATTCCGGCACGCCGAAGAATGGCGGTCGTTCCGAGCGCTTCGATATCTTCGTATCCATCCGCCAACAATGCGACGAATTTCATGGTATTACCCCCTCTTTGACGATGGTCATTCTTGATCGAGATAGTTTTTGTAGATGACGCTTTTCGTGACGCCCTTGAGGGCAGCCACCTGCTTCATCGCATCAGATTTCGAACATCCGGAAGCGATCAGCCGGTCGACGGTCGCTCGAATCGGCACGTCCGGTGCCGGCGTGTCGGCAGCGGAAGACCCGGTGACGACGATGACGGCTTCGCCAAGCCATTCGGTAACGGCGGCGAGTTCGGAAAGCGAGCCGCGGACGACTTCTTCGAACTTCTTCGTGATTTCCCGGAGTACCGCGGCCTGACGGTCGCCGAATACGTTATACAGATCAGTGAGCGTTTCTTTCAGCCGGTGCGGCGCCTCATAGAAGACGAGCGTTTCCGTCTGCGTTTTCAGTTGTTCGAACTGGCGGATCCGCTTGCCCTGCTTATGATCGGGAAATCCGAAAAACAGGAACGGATGCGTCTTGATGCCCGCCATCGCCAGCCCGGTCAGGGCGGCGTTCGCCCCAGGAAGGGCGACGACGTTGTAGCCTGCCGCGGCCGCGGCTGCGGCGGCTTCGAATCCGGGATCTGAAATGAGAGGCATGCCGGCGTCGGTGACGAGGCCGACATTCTTGCCGGCGGCGAGATGGCCGACCAGAATCGGGGTTTCCGTCCGTTTGTTGTGTTCATGATAACTGTGAAGCGGCTTCTTGATGTCGAAGTGCTGCAACAGCTTCTGGGAGACGCGGGTGTCTTCCGCATACAGGATATCGATCCGTTTGAGGGTTTCGACGGCCCGGAAGGTCATGTCGCCGAGATTGCCGATCGGCGTTGGAATTAGAAACAGCGTCGGCTTGTCGTTTTGATAGTTTTGACGCCTTTCCATGATCTCACTTCTTTCCGAGACGGAACATCTTCAGGACTTCGTCGGTATAATTCCCGTCTTCGCCGTAGATGTAAAGCGGCTCCGCCAGTTTCAGCCCGCCGGGCCTGCCGTTGGCGAAGGCCTCGATCAGGACCGCCTGCGCCGGTCTGCCCTTTTTCGGGTAGACGAAGCGCAGTCGTTTGATGGCGAATCGGTGCTGATGGCACAGGACGATCAGTTCTTCCAGCCGGTCGGCACGATGGATCATCGTCAGGACGCCCAGTGTGGAAAGCAGGCGCTTCGCCTGGATGAGGATCGTTTCGAGGTCGATTTTGACTTCGTGGCGGGCGATCGTCAGATAATCGTTTAGATTCACGTTGCTGTCGCCCTGAACCTTGAAGAACGGCGGGTTGCAGGTGATGAGTCCGATGCTTGACGACGGAACCGTCTTGTGCAGTTCCCGGATGTCGGCCTGACGGATCTCGATCTGCTGGTCCAGGCCGTTGAGGGCGACGCCAGAGCGCGCCAGTTCGACGGCTTCGGGTTGGATTTCAACGCCGATGATCGGTTTTTTCGTCTTCAGCGACAGATAAAGCGGAATCGGCGCATTGCCGGTCCCGAAGTCCATGATGACGGCGGTTTTCTTGTAAATGACGGTGAAATCGGCGAGCAGAACCGCATCGAGCGAGAAGGCGAACATGTCTTCGCGCTGGACAATCTTCAGCCCATCGTATCCCATCAGGTCGTTGATCTGGTACGGCGTCTCCGCCATGGGTTCACCCTTCGAGATCCTTGAGGTCCTTCTCGTTGCCGTTGACGGGCGCGAGGTCTTCCTCGGCGGCCGGTTGGCCGAACTCGATTTCCTTCACGTGGTACATTTTCTGGTTGCCGCCGCCGAAATCGATTTTCATCATCTGGGTCAGATAGTTCAGCTGTGCGACCCGGCCGCGCCCTTCCGGCGTATTCACGTAACTGTCCGGCTTGGGCATCTGTTTGCGGTATTCCTTATAGTTCGCATCTTCATAATGGATGCAACAGAGCAACTTTCCGCAAAGCCCGGAGATGTTCGTCGGATTGAGCGAAAGATTCTGATTCTTGGCCATCTTGATCGACACGGTTTCGAAATCGCCTAAAAAAGTCGTGCAGCAGGTGAGCAGGCCGCAGGGTCCGATGCCGCCCAGAACCTTGGCGCCGTCGCGAGCGCCGACCTGGCGCAGTTCGATGCGGACGCGGAACTGATTGGCGAGATCCTTGACGAGGTCGCGGAAATCGACGCGACCCTCGGCGTTGAAATAGATGATCAGTTTCGAACGGTCGAGCGTATATTCGCAATTGAGCAGTTTCATGTCCAGTTTGTTCTTGGCGACGAAAGCCGTGCATTTCTGCAAGATTCCCGACTGTTCTTCCTGGTTCAGAAGATACTGCTCGTAATCATGATTGGTGGCCATCCGCACGATCGGCTTCAACGCGGAAACGAGTTCAGATTCTTCGACCATTTTCGGATTTTCGGCCGCAAAGCCGAGTTCCGTGCCGCGGACGGTTTCGACGACGACTTTGTCGCCGTTCTTGATGTCAAACCCGGCGGCGTCAAAATAGTATTTCTTGCCCATTTGGTTGAATTTGATGGGAACGACTTTATATTGCATGGATAAAACCTCTTTCCAAGGTGGCGAGCAAGCAGTCGAAGGCGAGCCAGCTGTTGATGTTGTACCGAAGCTGCGATTTGAGCGCAAGCATGTGCTCCAAATCGCTTTGGATCGTTTTCTGCCCGATCGAATCGACCAGTTTTTCCATTTTATCTGCTTCCGTCTTATAGATGATCTGTTCGCGGCGACGGAGCTTCATGTTCAAAAGATCTTTTTGATACAGGATCATCAGGGTGAGGAAAAAATCTTTCGCATCCTTATCCGGAAGCAGTTCATCGCGGAGCTCTTTGAACAGAAGCACCATCGATTTCTTCGGTTTCCCGGCGGTTTCATACAGATCGAGAACCAGTTTGAACACCGCTGACATCGGCGCCGAAGCGCCGATCCGGATGGCGTCATCCAGATTGTTCGTGTATTCGGGAATCACCATCGCCAACGCCGGATCGACCTTGGCCTCAAGCAGGTCCGTACGGATCACGGCCTTGTCGAGCGCATTGAAATGGATGACCTGCGAACGCGAAACGATCGTCTTCAAAAGCGAATTGAAACTGTCGGTCACGAGAATCGCATAAATGTCGGCGCCGGGTTCTTCCAGCGTCTTCAGAAGCGTGTTTGCTGCCTCAAGGTTGAGTTTGTGGGCGTCTTGGAGGATGTAGACGCGGGGGGAGTCTTCGAACGATGCCCGGGCGAATTCGGCGATGATGCGGCGAATCTGATCGACCTTGATCTGTTCGCCGTCGGCCTGAATAAGAAAGACGTTCGGATGGACGTTGCGATCGATCCGCAGACAGTTTACGCATGTTTGGCAAGGGTCGCCGGTAACGGTCGGGGCAAGGCAAAGCAGGCGTTTGGCGAACAAATAGGCCGTTTCCAGTTTTTTTGTGCCGCGCGGACCTTCGAAAATGTAGGCGTGGGCGAGCCGGTTCAGGGCAAACCCGTTCTTGAGCATCTTTCCCGCCCGCGGCTGATAGACGGCGAGCGTTTCAAAATCCATCAGCGCCACGGTATCACTTCGCTGCCAGGATCTTTTCGATCAAGATGATCGCATCGTGCGAAACGTCGATGATCGTCCGTTCGCCGGCGATGCCTTTGATCCGGTCGGGATAAAGCCGCATCAGTTTCTGGTAGCCGTCGTAGATCTGGTGATGGAATTCCCGTTTTTCCAGGTCGAGACGGTTGACTTCCCGGTTCTTGTTCTTAAAAACGCGGGCAAGTCCGACTTCGGGCGTGACGTCGATGAAAATCGTCAGGTCAGGCATGGTTTCCTCGATGGCGAATCTGTTGATGGCGAAGACGGCATCGATGCCAAGTCCGCGGGCGATGCCCTGATAGACGAGCGAACTGTCGACGAAACGGTCGCATAGGACAAGATAGCCGGCCTGAAGCGCCGGCAGGATTTTTTCGACCAGATGTTGTCGCCGCGAAGCCGCAAAGAGCAGCGCTTCGGTCCGTGGATCCATCTCCGTGTGGCCTTTGTCGAGCAGGATGTCGCGGATCTTTTCCGAGATCCGGATGCCCCCCGGCTCACGGGTCATGATGACCGGATATCCCTTGGCTTTGAAATGGCTCTCGATTTCAGCGATGATCGAGGTTTTACCGGACCCTTCGGTCCCCTCGAAAGTGATGAATTTTCCCATCATGTTTAGCACCCGCTTTACTCTTCTATTATCTCATAAGAAGGCCCATTTTTGAACAAAATAGTTTTAATAAATTGGGGTGGTGTGATACAATATACAGGAAGGCGAGGTGAAGTTATGCTCATCGACATCAACAACCTGACGTTCGCTTACGGCCATAAAATGGTGATCAGCAACCTCTCCATGACCCTGCGTCCGGGCGACTTCCTCGTCGTCAGCGGGAAAAACGGATCAGGCAAGTCAACCTTCGTCAAGTGTCTGCTTGGCATTAACCTCGTCGCCAACGGCATGATCTTTTATGATCATGAGGATATCAACTATTTCAAGAAATGGACCAGCGTCGGCTATGTTCCTCAGAAATTCGACGATTTCAACTATGAATTCCCGATTACGGTCTCGGAAATCCTGACCGTGTCAAAACTCCGGAAGACCAACGAATCGCTGAAATTGAAACTGCTGGACGACATGGGCATCCTTGAAATCATGAACGAAAACATCAACAGTCTCTCCGGCGGCCAGATCCAGCGCGTGTTCGTCGTCCGGGCGATGCTGAACCAGCCCGAACTGCTGATCCTCGACGAACCGACGGCCTCGATCGACCGGAAAAACGTCGAATACTTCCGCGCCACTGTCAACCGGCTGAACGAACAGGGCGTGACGATCATCCTGATCAGTCACGAGGAAGCGCTCGATGATCTGAACTATACGCACATCCTGCAGATGGAGCCGACCCTCGAACACACCTTTTCGGCCCGGGTGTCCAACCCGGTCGGGGAGGATGCGCAATGATCTTCCTTTCCTTCTTCAGCGATCTTTTCACCGAAACCTTCATGCAGCGGGCACTCGTCGCCGGCATCATCCTCGGCGTCCTCGCTCCGATCATCGGCTCGATCGTCGTCATCCGCAGACTTTCGTTCATCGCCGATACCCTCGGCCACTTCTCCCTCGTCGGCGTGTCGCTGTCGCTGTTTCTCACGTATTCGTTTGGCGCCACCATCTTCGCCGACCGGCCGATCTATCTGGGCATCTTCTTTTCCGTTCTCGGCG
>Ga0268280_1001815_pt1 | contig 13484 bp, 9 predicted proteins | sample saktaG_9_FD_190139 | JGI IMG/M metagenome (GOLD analysis project Ga0268280, IMG submission 190139) | Saline water microbial communities from Sakinaw Lake, British Columbia, Canada - sak_2011_5_24_40m | ecosystem: Environmental > Aquatic > Non-marine Saline and Alkaline > Saline ...
GATGACACGGAGAGCAAGCAAATCGTTGATTTCTTCAAAATCCAAATGTTTGATTTTCATTTTGCGGTAAACGGAATGAATGTTTTTAATTCGACCGTTGATTTCAAAATGAAGGGTTTCTTTCTTTAGAATCTCTTCTAGTTCTCTTTCCATCATTTGAACATCAGCTTCACGGTTTCCCCGTTTGTCGTTGATCATTCTGGCAATTTCTAGATATTCGTTTGGATAAAGATATTTAAACCCTAAGTCTTCGAGTTCGGCTTTGAGTCGATACATTCCAAGTCGATGGGCGATGGGGGCAAATACGTCTAATGTTTCTCTTGATATTCTAATTTGACGTTCTTCGTCAAGATGATAGAGCGTTCTCATGTTATTCAGGCGATCTGCGAGTTTAACAAAGATGACGCGAATGTCTTTCGCCATTGCAAGAACCATTTTTTGATGGTTTTTGACTTGTTGAGCGGCTTTGGATCCTTCATATGTCAACAAATGCAATTTGGTGAGTCCTTCAACAATGTCGGCGACTTCTTCACCAAATAGATTTCGAACTTCTTCATAATCGGTATCGGTGTCTTCTAAGATGTCATGAAGCAATCCAGCAACGATGGTACTTGGATCGACACGATACTCTGCAAGTGTAATCCCGACTTGCACAGGGTGGGTAATGTATTGATCTCCGGATTTACGAAGTTGACCTTCATGTTTCATATAAGCAAAGTCAAAAGCGCGCCTGATAAAATCGAGGTGCTCTTTTTTTGACAGATAAGTAGATAACTGTTCTTCTAGCGGCTTATACGCTTCGTCTCTGGTCAAACGATAATCCTCCTTCTAGTATTGAATCAACACTTTAATTGGAAAGTTTTTAAGACGGTCTCTTCCTTTGAGTTCAACTAACTCGATTAAAAAACCGAGTCCGACAACTTCTCCTCCGGCGGTTTCGACCAATTTGATCGTCGCTTCCATCGTTCCTCCCGTAGCGAGCAGGTCATCCATAATAACGACTCTGTCTCCCTTGGAAATCGCGTCTTTATGCATACAAAGGGTATTGTGACCATATTCTAAATCATAATCATAAGTTAAGACTTCTCTAGGCAGTTTTCCTGGTTTACGAACCGGAATGAATCCAACTTTCAACATCGTCGAAACAGGCGCTCCAGTAATGAAACCTCGGGCATCTGGCCCAACGACTTTGGTCGCATTCAAAAGTCTTGAGAATTCTGCGAGTTCAGAAATGGCGGCGTGAAAAGCTTCACCATCTCCGATCAATGGTGTGATATCTTTAAACTGAATTCCTTTAATTGGAAAATCAGGTACATTCTTAATATATTTTTCAAAATTCATAATGGGCCTCCGTCCATGCATAAAGCGATGATTTGATTGTAGTGATGCCTGCTTGATAGAGCCAATCAGAGGTCTCTTTCAAATCTTCCAACATTTGATAGGTGGGAGAGGTATGAAGGTCGGACTTGACTGCACCTGCACCTTTCGAAAAACCTTCTTCTGTTTTTTGAATCAAGTTGAGTTCCAAAAAGACTTCGAGTGCTTTTCTGATTGTCCAAACAGGGTATTTCGTTTTCTGTTCCAAATCGAAGAGGGTGATGTCTCCGATTTCGGTGATTGCTTTGTATATTCGAATATAAGTCTCTTTTTCCACGGAGGCATCAATCATGTCTTGATGGTTTCGTGGTAGCAAAACGATGGTTTTAGGTTTTTGTTCAAAAAGAATTTGTTTGAGGTTTCCGTCAAGCAACGTTTCATCGGAAATCGTAAAACTGGATGGTTTCATCCACAAGACACCATCTGGAAAAATGGTTTGATTTCTTAAATCCAAGACTTGGAAATTCTTGCATTGCAAGTCTTTGACCATGATTTGGATGCTCGTGCGTTTCCGCCATTGGTTAATGTTGAGTCCACCGATAACGTCGATGGTGTCTCCAATTTCCAAAACGTAATAATATTCAAGGCTGTTAAAGGAAAGCACATCAATTGAAACGCCTTCAACGTCACAGACGAGTTTGGTATGCTTATCGCTCATTTTCATTTTTTTGGTAACGACAAGTTTTCGAAATAGAAACAGTGCCGTAAAAAAGGAATTGTCTTGCAATTTTTGAATTGTCGAGACTTGTACTTCAGGGAGATGCACTTCCATGTCAAATTTCAAGATTGGAAGATCGTGATTTCCAACGCCTTGAAGCCCAGTTCTAAGCGAATCAATGTTTTCTTGTTTGATTTGAAGACCAGCAGCTTGTGAATGGCCGCCGAATTTTATCAATAAGTCCTTGTTGTGTTCAAGCATTTTAAGGATATTGTCTCCACCGAAGGAACGCATTGACCCTTTTCCAACGCCTTCGTCATCCAAGGTGATGATCACCGTGGATTTTTGATATTTCTCAGCGATTTTTTGAGCACAGATTCCGATGACCCCTTCGTGAAGGAAGGGAGAAGCAATGACGATAACGTCTTCTTCTGGAATCACTAGTTTTTCACATAGTTGAAAAGCTTCTTCTGTCAAATCTTTTCTGTTCGAGTGATACTCTTCAATTTGAAGGATCAAGTCATTGATTTCACGTTCAGAATCACTAATCAAAAGTTTAACAGCTTCTTTTGCTTTTCCAAGACGACCGGAACTGTTGATTTTCGGTGCAATCTTGAAGGCAATGGCCGTTTCGTTGATCATGTCTAGGTGAGAATACTCAATCAATTTCTTCAGTCCAAGATTTGATGTTTTTTGCATTTGAACGAGTCCAAGATTGACCATGGCCTGGTTTTCATTTTCAAGAGGCATCAAATCCGCAATCGTTCCAATCATGACGAGATCGAACAAATCTTCTAAAATGGAATCAGAGAGTGCAGAAGCAAGTTTGTAGGCAACCATCACTCCGGCGATTTCTTTAAAAGGATAATTGGGAGAGGTTTTCGGATGAATGATTTCATAAGCGTCCGGTAAAACGTCTTTCACTTCATGATGATCGGTGATAATGGTATCGATTCCGTGGGCCTTTAGAAGTGCGACTTCATTCACACACGTAATTCCGTTATCAACAGTAATCACGAGTTCAACTTTTTCTTGAACCATTTTGCTTGCGGCATTCATATTAAGACCATACCCATCGACAAATCGATTTGGAAGGTCATAAAACACATTTGCTTTCATTTTTTTTAAAGTTCTGTAAAGGACGGAAATGGCCGTAATTCCATCACAGTCATAGTCTCCGTAGATGATGATTTTTTCATCTGCTGAGATGGCTTTCAGGATTCGAGCTACCGCTCTGTCCATTCCTTTCAGCAAATAGGGATCGATTAAAACTTCTCGTCCCATGGAGAAAAAATGGTCCGGGTCGTCTATCCCCCTATTTTTTAAGATGACTTCATAAATTTGCTGATCAGGAACCACACCCTCTGCGAGGGGTTTCCACAGATATTTTGCTTTTAACAAGCCAATCACTCATTTCTTAACAATCTATTATACAAAAAAAGACTGTTTTTGCATAGGCAACGCCTAAAAATACACTAGAATTTCAATGAAATGTCTAAAGATTTGTAAGAATGCGTCAATGCGCCGACGCTGATGTAATCCACGCCAGTCTGTGCGACGCCTTTGATTCGGTCGAAGGTCATGTTTCCACTCGCTTCTAGTTTCTTTTTTCCGAGATTGATCTCGACGCAAGTGCGCATATCTTCAAGCGACATGTTGTCCAGCATGATGATGTCACAATCGGACTCCAGGGCTTCTTTGAACATGGTAATGCTTTCAACTTCAACTTCAATCTTAATTCCGGGTTCGATATGTTTTTTGACAGTGTCGACGGCATCTTTGATGGAAGTCGTCGCTTTCAAGTGGTTGTCTTTCAGCATGACCATATCGGATAAACTCATACGGTGGTTTCTGCCAAGTCCGTCTTTGACGGCTTGTTTTTCAAGCATTCTTAAAAGCGGGGTTGTCTTTCTCGTATCAAGAATTTCTGCTTTGGTTCCTTCGGTTTCAAGAACGTATTGACGGGTCATTGTCGCAATTCCAGACATTCTTTGAAGAAAGTTGAGTCCGACTCTTTCCGCTGCCAAAATGGAGACGGTCTTCCCTTGGACCGTGGCGATGATGTCGCCTTTAAGTACTGCGTCACCATCATGTTTCATGACTTTGAAATGGACGCTAGGGTCAACGATTTCAAAAGTTCGTTTGCAGACTTTCATCCCACTGATGATTCCATCTTCTTTGGCAATGAAATTCCCAAATGATTCCTGGTCATGAAACAGATAAATACTGGAGATATCCCCAGCTGGGATGTCTTCCTTTAATGCTTCTTCTATAATACTATCGATATCTTTCATCTTTTTCCTCGCTTAATTCAAAATTGAGTTGTTCTTGAATTCTGGGCTTTTTCTCTTTTTTGTAAAGTTTGATCCATTTTGCACTTCTACCTTTTCCAAGGGGGCGGATCTTGTTTTCATCTTGCATCCGTTTCAGCGTTCGATTGATGGTTGAATCGGAGATCAGTGGATGACGATTTCGAATATCGTCTTTTGAAAACACCTCGGGAAGTTTGTCGATGGTGTTTTCAATGTAGTCTGATTTTGAAATCTCAAGATTGTTTTCATATTCGTAGTCTCTTGCCTTCTCGGCAAGTTCTAAATACATCTTATAATAGACATTAAGGATGAACCGAGATAAGGGCATCATTTCTGAAAAACCTTCACTCCATCCGAATCTAGATTTGTCAATCGCCTGTTTGAGTTCTTTCTCGTATAGCAACATCTTTTCAAAGAAAGAAACGTATTTGGAAACAATGAATCCTTCTTGCAAGACCATGATGTAAAAGATTAGGATAGCGACAACGTCGTTTTCTTCGAACTTGAAGATATCCATATTGATGAAGTCGACTGCGAAGTTTAAATACAGGAACAAGGTTTCATATTCTTTTGTCTTCTTGACTTCATCCAGTTTTTTAATCAATTCTTCCAATTTTTCACGTTTCGAAGCGACCTCAGAGGAGATTAGCGTATGTTTTTGACGCTCAATTTTCTTGTACTGGATTTTCTCACTCGGATGGAAATCACTAAAGAGGATTTTCACGAGGTCCGAAATTTCGGTGACATTGAGTTGGAAGGGTTCCGTATCCCGATTATGGATCGTTTGAAAGATTTTGATGATATTTTTATATAAATGTTCCGCTCTGTTTTTTGGAACTGTCGAATCTAGCTGAAGGGTTCTCATTCTGGACTCTACGATTTTGTTCGCAGAAAAAAAACATTTGTAAAAAGAATAGGCTTCTTGAAATGCAATTTGTTTTTCAAGAAAATCTTGATCCTCTTCAAATAATTTTAAATAATAGTCATTTTTACCCATTTGATAATACAAATTTAAAGTACTCATGAAAATATCGCTTGGGATTGGCGTTCTAATTAAATTATTGAGACATTTCATCTTTATCACCTTCGTTTTATTATACCCCATCAAAGGAGAAAATGATATCGATTTATATAGAATTACATTGAAATTTATGTTTAAACATACTCATATGGTTAATTTTGACTTAAAAAAAACGGCTAAGCCGTTCTTTTAAGTTATTCTGGAAGATAGGAAATCAACTGAGTGAAGTCAAATAAGGTATCATCCCAGTTTAGTGTTGTAGAATAGAAACTTTCTTCAGATAACGTTATCAGTGTTACATCTTCAGGAATCGTATTATCAATCTCGGTGTTACAGGTTAGATAATGATAGAGTCGTTCTTCCGTGAATTCCGTATTTGCGAATCCGACTGCCGTCGAGAGTGACAAATCTTGATTGTCTTCTAAGGTGACATCGATAGATCCAACGGTAACGGAATTTTCAAGCCTTCCATACCATCCTTCTCCAAGAAAACCACCTGCAGTGAGAAAGATTCCGTTGAGGTGAATGGTCGGAGCTGTAAAATTGTTGAGAAGTACGCCGAATTGTGCGTAACCGATTAATCCACCAATCGAAGCCTGTGTTCCATTCGAAGTGACAGTGATGTCCGATACAACTGTATTGTTCGCGACTATGATATCGGTCGTGTCGACAGCTTCTTCATACCCGATCAATACACCACCGTAATGATGACCTACAAGTCCTCCGACGTAGGCTCTGTAGATTTCACACGTGACATTCATCTGGGCAGAGACAAAGTTCTGAGTGATTTCTGAATTGTAAGACTTTCCTGCAAGTCCGCCCACGTATGCAAAATATTCTGATTGAACATCGAGTGTCCCAGAAATAGTGTTCCCTGAAATGTGGTTTGGAATAAATTCAGCAGCGGTCATCGTTGAAGTGACGGGCGCTTGAATCAAACCAGCAAGCAATCCGACATAGCTTGAAGACATCGCATTGACGATGGTGATTTCACCGATGAGAGTTACATTCGTCACATCTCCAGAAAGTTCACCAGCTAGTCCACCTGCATAAGTCAGGAAGGTTGTTGTGTAAGTGATTGAAAAGTCTTGAATCGTAAGATCTTGTACATCTCCTGTAATCGAGGCAAATAGGCCATTAAAATCAGAATTTTTGACTGAAATGGTCATATTGGAAATTACGTGTCCATTTCCATTAAAAGTGCCATTATAGGGCTCTTCGTGACTGCATAGAGGAACCCATACGACGCCTTCTAAATCAATGTCAGCCATCAGTTCTACATCGTCGCTATAGGTAATGCCTTGTAAATCTTCCACGGTCCAAACTTCAATGGGTTCCGTATTGGGGTTTTCGGTAGAAGTGACTGTTGTCGTCGTCGTGGTAAAGAATGAACATCCCCCAAGAAACAGGACGAGAGCAATCACAAGAAATCCGGTTATTTTTTTCATTTTGTGCTCCTTAAATAATGGATAAAGGTATGATACCTTTTGTTCGTGAATATTATGTGATTAGAATAAGGTTTGTTGGACAATATTGGAATCATCGTCTTCTTCGTCTTCCTCTTCTTCTTTCTTGACTTCAAGTTTAGGACGTTTCGCGGGTCTGTCTTGCGCTACGAAGTTTTCTCTGCTTGAAAGAATCTTTTCAAGTTCGAGCATGACATCTTCCGTTTCAACGACTTCTTCGGTCTCTTCATCATCAAAGGACTCAGCGTCTTCTTTAAATAGTTTCATTAAGGATTGGTTGACGAGATAGGGTTGATTTTTGTCCATTTTGAAATCGATGGGACATCCTTCTTTTTCTAGCACCGGAACGCCGTGTTCATATTTATCAGGCTTGAGATCCGTTCCGGATATGATAAATTCACCGTCTTTCAAGATGATTCTGAAGGTAATGTATTCTTTGAGTCTGAATACATTTTCGCTCAGCATTCCGATGAATTGATAGGGGTTCGTCTTCACGCTCTTGAGGTATAGTTTTCCCTTCGCAGGGCGATGACTAAAATCGATGGTAGATGAGAAGCAACGTTTGATAGCACCACGGTTTGTCAGGATTAAGACTTCATCCTTTGAAATCGCGTTTGTGTATCTCGCTCCGACAACATCGTCATCCCGGAGATTGATTCCCTTGACGCCTTTGGCGGAAAGGGATTGAAGCGGAATTTCACTTAAATCATATTTGACGACGTATCCATTTCTGGACGTAATCGTAACCGAAGTGTCGTAGGATTCTTTGATATCCACACTCACAAGGTGATTGATTTTAGAAGCAGGCATGCAATTGTACGTTTTATTGAGTCTAATTTGTTGGAACTCCGATAAAGGTACTTGTTTGATTGCGCCTTGCTGATTCGCAAGAAGAATCGCTTTGTCATCTTCAAAGGAGTCGATTGTCAGCATGTCTAAAACGTCTTCCGAATCTTTTAAAGGCGCAAATACGCCAATGTATTCTCCTAAGTCCCTCCATTTCATGTCAGGGACTTTATAGACTGGGATATTGATATAATTTCCAAGCGTTGTAAAAATCAAGAGTGTGTCTCTGGTATTGACTTCTTGTTGTTTTAAGACAAAGTCATCTTGCTTAAGTCCGGTATTGCCTTGTGTCGCTTGATAGCTCTTGATTGAAGTGCGTTTGATGTATCCGTCTTTTGAAAGAACGACCATGACATTTTCGTTTTGAATTAATTCTTGCTCGTCGATTTCTAGTTTCTTGATTTCGTCCTTTATTTCGCTTCTTCTTGGTTGTGGAAGAGCGAGAGATAGTTCTGTCAATTCCATGACGATGACGTTTTCAAGGACAAGTTCGTTGCTCAAAACTTTCGAGAGTTGGTTGATTTGTTTTTGAAGTTCGAGATTCTCTTTCTTCATCTCTTCGACATCGGTCGAAGACAATCGGTATAATTGCAAGCTGACGATGGCGTCAGCCTGTACTTCTGTAAAACCAAATAGACTCATTAGTTTATCAATAGAGTCTCTTTTGCCAAAGGATGCCCTGATGGCTGTGATGACTTCATCGAGGATGTCGACCATCTTCAAGAATCCGTCGACGATGTGGCTTCTTTTCTCGGCTCTTTGAAGTTCGAAGTTACTGCGGTTTCGAATGACTTCTTTTTGATGAAGGATATACGAATTCAAAAGTTCGTTCAAACTTAATTGCTTTGGACTCTTTTGGTCAATGGCAACCACGTTGTAATTGAACGCAACTGACAAATCAGTGTTCTTAAGCAAATAAGCGAGTACGACTTGAGAAGAGATTTCTTTTTTCAAGTCAACAACGATTCTAAGACCTTCTCGGTCAGATTCATCGCGGACTTCGATAATTCCATCGATTTTCTTTTTTAATCTGATTTCGTCGATTTTACGAACGAGATCTGATTTATTGACTTCATAAGGAATTTCAGTCACAATCAAAGAAGTGTCTTGAACTTCGACCTTGCTTTTGATGATGATTCTTCCTTTTCCTGTTTCGAAGGCTTTACGGATTTCATCCGTTCCTTCGACAATGGCGCCTGTTGGAAAATCAGGTCCTTTGATGATTTTTGCCAAATCTTCAATGGTCGCTTCCGGATGTCTGATTTTATAGATAACGGCATCAATGACTTCATTTAGGTTATGAGGCGGAATGTTGGTCGCATATCCTGTTGCCATACCCATTGAACCATTCACGAGCAAGTTTGGAAATTTGGCTGGTAAGACGACGGGTTCATATTCTTCGTCGTCAAAGTTTGGAATGAAGTTAACCGTTCTTTTGTCGATGTCTCTTAAGAGTTGTTCCGCATAGACAGAAAGTCTCGCTTCCGTATAACGCATCGCTGCAGCTGGGTCGTTGTCAATCGACCCATTGTTTCCGTGCATGTCAATCAAAAGAGTTCCCATCTTCCAGGTTTGGCTCATTCTGACCATGGCGTCATACACAGAAGTGTCACCATGAGGGTGAAATTTACCGATGACTTCTCCGACGATTCTAGCGGACTTCTTATACGGTTTCGTAGAACCCATACCTAATGCATGCATTGCATATAAAATTCTTCTTTGGACCGGTTTTAGGCCGTCTCTGACGTCTGGCAGGGCACGGTCTTGAATAATGTATTTTGAGTATTTACCGAAGCGGTCTCCAATGATAGTCTCTAAATTTTCGGGGATGATTTTCTCATCAAGAAAAACGTCAAGTTTCTTTTTGACAGATTTTGCCATTATTCTTCCCCCTTAATCCGATAGTTGTCTTCGCTTTCAAATGAAACGAAAGTGTCAATCCATTCTTTTCTCGGTTCGACTTTGTCGCCCATTAAAACGCTGATTCGTTGATCGGCGTCTGCCATGTCTTCAATATGAACTCGAATGAGAGTCCTCGTCTCAGGATTCATGGTCGTATCCCATAACTGGGTAGCGTTCATTTCACCGAGTCCTTTGTATCTTTGGATATTATACGTTTTATATTTTTTGCAGATTTGTTCACGATCATCTTCATTCCATGCGTAAGTGATGTCCTCACGTTTGGAATTACGAGTTATTTTATAGAGTGGTGGAAGTGCAATATATAATTTGCCAGCTTCGACAAGGGGTCTCATATAGCGGAAAAAGAAAGTGATGAGCAAAACTTGGATGTGGGCACCGTCGGTGTCCGCATCGGTCATGATGATGACTTTGTTGTATTGTGATTTTGATACTTGAAAGTCGCTTCCAAGACCCGCGCCGATGGTTGAGATGATGGTTCCAATCTCTTCGTTTTTCAAAACGTCTTCCATCTTTTGCTTCTCGGAGTTGATGACTTTTCCACGCAAAGGAAGAATCGCTTGGAACCTGCGGTCACGTCCTTGTTTTGCGGAGCCTCCAGCAGAGTCTCCTTCGACTAAAAATAGTTCATTGATTTTTGGATTTTTCGAGGTTGCAGGTGAAAGTTTTCCAGAAAGAATCGTATCTTGTTTTACGACTTTTTTGACAAGCCTTGCATCTTCTCTTGCTTTTCTAGCTGCTTCTCGAGCATTTCTAGCTCCTAGTGACTTATCAATTAATATCGCTGATATTTGAGGGTTTTCAGTTAAATAGATATTTAGTTTTTCGGTAATGACGTTTTCAACAGCGGGTCTTGCCTCAGGGCTACCGAGTTTGTTCTTTGTTTGACCTTCGAACTGAAGAAGGTTTTCCGGAATTCTAATTGAGACGATAACTGTGAGTCCTTCACGGATGTCCGCACCTTCTAAAGCCAAATCTTTTTCTTTTAAAAGACTCATTCTTCTGGCATAGTCGTTGAACACTTTTGTGAATGCAGACTTAAATCCGGTTTCGTGGGTTCCGCCATCTTTGGTCCTGACGTTGTTCACAAAAGAGATGATATTGTCAGAATAAGCATTGGTATATTGAAATGCGACTTCAACTTCGATGGTCTGGGAAGCCCCTTCGAAATAAACCGTTTCATGAAGCGGTGTTTTTTGTTGATTGATATATTTGACGTATTCAGAAATACCGTCTTCATAAATGTAGACTTCTTTCTGCTTACTTCTTTCGTCTTGTAAAATGACTTTCAAGCCTTTGATTAAAAATGCGCTTTCTCTGAGTCTTTCTTCCAATGTTTGGAAATGAAAAAGTGTCGTTGAAAAGATGGTTTGATCCGGTTTGAACCAGACTTCGGTTCCTTGTTTCTTCGTTTCACCAATGACAATCAATTCATTGACTTTTTTTCCACCGTTTTCAAAACGCATTTTGTACATGAGTCCGTCACGGTGAACTGTGACTTCAAGAAACTCGGAAAGTGCATTGACGACCGAAGCTCCAACCCCATGCAAACCACCGGATACTTTGTATACTCCAGAGTTTCCGAACTTGCCACCAGCATGCAATTTAGAAAAAATGACTTCCACACCGGAGAGTCCAGATGAATGCATATCGACTGGCATTCCTCGCCCGTCGTCCACGACCAAAATCGAGTTGTCTTCTTTGACAACCACCTTGATTGTTTTTCCATAGCCTGCCAAGACTTCGTCGATTGAATTGTCAACGATTTCCCAGACGAGATGGTGAAGCCCTCTGGCGTCGGTGGAACCGACGTACATTCCAGGTCTCTTCCTTACAGCTTCAAGGCCTTCCAAGATTTGGATGGACTGTGCATTGTAGATTTCATTTCCTTTTGCGCTCATGTGCATAACCCCTTTTAGCTCTCCTTTTATTATACCAAACTTTTACATTTTTTTCCTTATCTTTTTCAAGTAATTATGATATAATTTTGTGGTATATCGGAGGTTGCTATATGGTAAATGTATTATTTCTTTTAATCGCATACTTACTGGGTTCCATCCCCTTCTCCTATCTCATCGGCGAAATGTTCAGACATCAAGACTTAAGGAAGCTCGGAAGTGGAAATTTAGGCGCAACCAATGCGTTTCGAGAGTTTGGAAAACCGATTGGAATCGCCGTCAGTTTACTCGATGTCACGAAGAGTGGTCTGCTTGTGTTTTTGATGATTAACACGACTTGGTTTGACAACCTTGATTTGATTAGTCCTTTATATTTCGGACTGGCATCCGTTATTGGGCATGTGTATCCAGTTTGGTTCAAATTCAAAGGCGGAAAAGGAGTCGCTACTTCTTTTGGCTTACTTCTAGCATATGACTATAGAATTGCAATTGTTATGGTCCTCGTATTCTTCCTGACTCAAATTATTACTAGATATGTATCCGTCTCTTCCGTCACGAGTGCAGTTGTAACATTAGTTCTTGTAATTGTCAGGTATTTTACTTTAGAGAGAAGCATTCCTTTAATCATTGTCACTGCATGTGCGGTTGGAATCATTATTATTAGCCATCGTTCCAATTTCATTAGACTTAAAAATGGAACTGAAAGAAAAGTACATTGGCTAAACTTTCTTGACAAAAAAATCGTCAAGAAGAAATCTGAAGATAATGAATAGCGTTGAGTCCATTCGCCAATGAATGGACTTTTGTTTTTTTTATTGAAATATGAACTCATAACTGTTAGTATATACTTATAATCAATCCTTGAGGAGATGATGAAATTGAAGAAATTCTATCTTTGGATGAAGTATCTTGTCGAAGGGCTTCTTTTGATCTTTTTTGGAATTGTTGCTTTTTATTCCCTCATTTTTTTTGTTGGAGATTCCCTGATTGATTCGTTACCCTATTTCGAAATTGGAACCGAACCACTCTATTATCTTTTTCCGTTGATTGGCATTGTCATTCCATTGCTGCTTCACATTCGTAAAAACAACTTGGTACTTACGTTGCTTACTACGATTTTCATCCTTATTTCGATTGGCTTTTGGGTGTTCTTGCCGATGAATATGATTGCTAATGCACCAAGGTCACAATGGGACACAATCGTCAGACTTCTAAAGATCGGCTGGATGGTTTTGCTTGGGTTGGCCACAGGATTTGAAATCATCTACCTCGTTAAGGTAATCAAGGGGAAAATCATGACTTTGAAGAAACCCTTGTATATAATCTATCTCGCAAGTATTCTTTTGATCACAATCAAACCTTTCCTTCTTTCCATTATTTTGGTTGTCAAGAATGGTTTGATTGTCTATTCTGACGTTCATGCATTTGCTTATGGTTCTGCAGGAGCGACCACGTTTCTTTACTGGCTAGCAATCTTCGTTCAATTTGAAATCGTTATGTGGACGAGCTTTGGATATAGTGCTTTCATCCTCTATCATTGGTCAAAGAAGATCCATACTCCTCCAATTTCAAAGAAGAATCTTCACTTTGTCCTGTTTTGGCTATTTGGTGGATTGTTTGGAGTTGAAAGAGTCGTCTCAGGAAACAAATATCAGATTACACTGTATCAATCCATTTCCTCGATTGTCTTAATCTTCTTCGTCTCCAAACTGAGCCTTTTACGCTTTGCGGAGATTCAAGATCACAAGTTCTTGTATTTTGTCTTCTTATGGGGAATCCCAATATCAAAGATAGGAATCTGGATTTACAGTTTAGTTGAGCATTTGATTGTTCAAAGAAAAATGCTTTCTGAAAAGCCTGAATGAAAAAATGAAAAACAAGTTTTTCAACTAAAGAGGCCTAGCCTCTTTTTTGATTGCTTGAAATTTGATAGAATATACGTATGAACAATGTTGAATATGCAAAGCGAGATGCTTTTAAACTTCA
>Ga0268280_1001816_pt1 | contig 13459 bp, 9 predicted proteins | sample saktaG_9_FD_190139 | JGI IMG/M metagenome (GOLD analysis project Ga0268280, IMG submission 190139) | Saline water microbial communities from Sakinaw Lake, British Columbia, Canada - sak_2011_5_24_40m | ecosystem: Environmental > Aquatic > Non-marine Saline and Alkaline > Saline ...
AGTAAATCCAAGATTGAGAATCACTACGGGCAGGCTGTAGTTCAGGATGTTCTTCATATATGAAAAGTTCACCGAAAACCGGAGCATTTCGCCTCTGGTTAAAAGATACAGCGCTACCGGTAAGAGCAGCAGATTGTTCCAAAGAAGCCCTGAGGCCCTTCCCTGCCACCCCATCCCCATGACCACGACAAAAACCAGAGATAGGGCTATTTCAAGGGAAGTATCGGCTATCTTCATCGAGGAGTAAGCCACCGGTTTCTTTCTGTAAACGAAAAGTCGCGTCGGTATATTATACAGGGCAGTACATATGCCGATCACAGGCACCGCAAAGATCCACCCGATAGGTATGCAGGACGATGCCCGTATCATGGGCAGAGCCAGACAGATTGCTATCAGAATAACGGCAAAAAAAACGAGGTTCAACAGCAGGGCGTTGTAGTTGTACTGCGGAAAATCGAACTCGCTTTTGTCTTTATCGAAGTACGCTCGGACGACCGCGCTTGTAGTCTCCGCGGCTACAAGTATGTTTCCGACACCCACAATTGCGCTGAAGGTGGCCCATACCCCGTAATCGGAAGGTGAAAGATATCTTGTAAGTATTGGGAGCAGCATCAGGGATATCGCCTGATTCAGGAAATTTGCCGCGGTATATATCGAGAAGTGCTTGAGTATCCTGTTGTACAATATCGAGCGCAAGAGGTTCTTCATATATGTTCTCTATATTCCCCTCGCTTTAATACGGTCCCTCACAAAGTTCCTGGACTTACGAAGATATTCCCATACGGGGGTCTTTCTTGCGATGGAAAATAAGGCCCTTTTAATGTCATGAGGATATACCAGCCGTTCCCAATTCTCCCTGTATCGGATAAGCATCCTCTTATATTCATCGGAGCACTTCAACACGGTATCTCTTCTCTCGTTTGAAAACTCAAGATAACCGGCGAGGTCGACCATATCATTTTGAAAACAATAGTCTCCGAGCCTGGTTCCTCTGTAAGGGTAAAATATGTTCACTCCGCTCGATGTCGGCTTTATCTTCCTGTTAAGTTTAATCGTATCCATAATGGCGGATTCCGTTTCACCCGGCGTACCTATAATATTTATGGCGTTGGTGAGCATTCCATTGCGATGTATTATGCCGAAGGCTTTTTCGATCTGAGCGTTCGACATCGAGCGGTTCATGACGTCGTTCCTGACGTGCTCGTTACCGGATTCAACGCCGATGGATATCCTGTAACAACCGGCGTCTTTTAAAAGCTTTATAAAATCTTCCGTAACAAGATTAGCCCTAAGAAAACAGAAAAATCTGATCTTTATCCTGTTCTTATACTTTATGCAGAAATCCTCCCTCCATGCCTTGTCGAGGCCGAATATATCATCACCTATAGAGATAGTGTTAACGGAAAATCTTTTAACAACCTGTTCGATCTCACATATGCTCGATTCCGGACTTCTGTATCTGGGAGTATTGGTCGGCAGACCATAGACCCTCGCTATCGCATGGTTTGAGCAGTAGGAGCACGCGTAAGGGCACCCCCTGGAAAAAAAGAACGGGGCATATCCTATTTTCTTTATTGTAGGACCGTAAGGATATGTCTCCCTGTCGGGATAAGGAAGTATGTCGAGGTCCTTAAGGAGAGGCCTTAATTTATTTACGACCAACTTTCCTTCTTTCGCGAAGGCTAAATTTTCAGTATCGGCCGCGGACGCGCCGCGGTCGACCTTGTCGACGAAATCGACAAAGGATAGTTCGCTTTCGCCCCGAAAAAGATAGTCCGGAGAGCCGGGTTCGAGCGCGCATTCGGGAGCTATCGTAGGGTGTACGCCTCCGCATACGGTAATGATATCCGGGAAGGAATTCTTTACCATAGTGGATATCTCTTTGACAAAACCGAACTGGGAAGATACGGACGAGAACCCCACTATCTTCGGCGCGGATCTTGCGACCTCATCCATTATACGTCCATACCCGCTCCTTTCGCGCGCTATAAGTACCGTCGGGGTATGACCGGCTTTTTTTATCGAACTCACTATGGAGGCCAGCCCGAAAGAATAGTCGTTCTCGTGGAAACCGTTTATATTGGTGTATATGAATAATATATTCATTTCACTCTTACTTTCCCGATGAATAAGCCGATATAAAATCAGCCATCGCCAGATCCTGGCCCGAGACGACTCTTAGACAGCTAGCATCGTCCATCATTATATGGCCAATCCTGCCGCATATTATGGATCCGAATTTTCTGTATGAACTGCATTTTACGGTGTGGATGCCGCCGATCTCTTCGTAAACATAGTCCCTCTCGAGCCTCAGCATAGCGTTCGTCGAGAATGAAACGAGGCCGGCGCCTTCGTGCCTGTAAAAGTTCTCGCCCCTTTGTTTGACAGATATGACCGAATCCACGTCGAATAGATAAAGGCTATTTACGGCCTTATCGATATAAGCGCTTTTTCTCAGCGGATATTCATAGTTGGCCAGAGTGAAAGTATCGGCGCTCTTCAGCCGATCCGGATATCTGGCGAACAGATGATTTACGGTATCTTCCAGCCGGCGATTTATGGCGGAAAGTTCTTCCGGCCTCCTGTCGATAATTATCCTCCGTCCGTATCTCTTTTCCGCCGCCGCTATTATCCTGTCGTCGGGGGTGGTCAGGATAACCTGCGATATCCGCTCCGCATCCAAAGCGCCGTCCACAGCCCTCTCCATAAATGACCGGCCGGCTACAGGAACAAGCGCTTTCGGCGCCCCTTCTTCCTCTCCCCTTATGGGTATGATGCATATATTCTTCTTTTTGCCTACTCCGATATGTCCGGCACTGTTCTTTATTATCATGGATCTAGTCAGCAGGATCTTCTCCTGATCCTTCGTTAGACTATTCGCATGCTGCCTGTAATAGAACAGGGGCAGATTTATATTCCCAACCTTAAATCGATTTATGAATTTCATCCACAGCTCATAACCATCCTGGCATCTAAAATCCTCCGAATAACCTCCGACATCCGACAAGAACGACTTTCTTATCATGGTGCATGCCCCGTGCGCCGGCTGGTCCATGACGGTTACTTTCTTAAAATCGTGACGCCTCTCGTGCGATAGCACCGAACCCTTTTCGTCGACCATATAATAATCTGGAAAAACCATTCCCAGTTCGGGGTCCTTCTCGATCTTGGCGGACATTACAAGCAGGGCGTTCTCGTCTAAATAATCATCCGCATCCAGGCGCATTATGTACTTACCGCGGGATAGTTTCAGCGCGATATTGTTCGTCACATTCAGGCCTTTATTCTCCTGGTGCACTATCCTGACCTTCGGATGGTTGCGGTAGCGCTCGATTATCTCCCTGGAATTGTCGGTAGAGCCGTCGTCTATTATCAGGAGCTCGTAGTCCCTATATTTCTGCTCAAGCACCGAGTCGATCGCCTGTTTTATATACCTGCCGTAGTTATGATTCGTGATATAAACCGTAACAGACGGGTTTCTTGTGACATGCTGCCACTCCATGTCCGTATTTACATGTTTCGGGACGGACCTCTGTTTTATCTTTTTATTCAGCAACGCCATCCTCGGCCTGGCCTTAAAATACTTTACTATTTCATCCAGGCCGTACGTGAACTCCCTGCCTTTTGACTTCATATGCGCCAGAAGTTTTTTTATGAGCTCATAATCTTCCGGAGTATCAAGCGTAAGCCTGTAATTTCTGCGGTGATGCTCTTTTACCGGCAGGCTGGACGTATTGAACTGATCCTCGTTGTTCTTTATGTAATTAGTCAGATATTCGCTTCCGCTCGAATCCTTGGAAAGCTCATGTATCAATTTTAGTATCGAAGAATCGAAGGCCTCTACCTCGGTGCCGCTCGGCAGGGACTTGGCGTCCGTGTATTGGGAGTTCGTCTTCAGATGGTGCTCGACTGTCTTTTTGAGATACTCCGGATCGATAAGAAGATCATCCCCCGTTATCCTGAGAGTTATATCGTGATCGCTATTATCGTCGATCGCAAGCATCATTCTGGAGAGAACGTCTGCCACCGACCCTCTGTAAACCTTGAACGGATAGTCTTTCGCTATTTCGACCAATTCCGCGTCGGCCGATTCTATCGTAGTGCAGAATGCGACGGTATTCACATAGCCCTTATCTTTACATATCTTAAGTCTGCGGAAGAGATGCTCTATAGCCGGCCGGCCGTTTATATCCAAAAGCGCTTTGTTCGGAAGGCGCGAAGAGCCGCACCTGGCGACAACGACGGCCAGCACTTTATGGCCGATGTCAAGATTCGTTACGCTCTCTTCTCTCTTGAGTCCGGTCGCCAGTTTATTATGGACGATCTTCTCGTAAAGAGGAGGATTGTTAAAATCCCTCGCCCTCTTCATCTCTATCTGTCCGTCCTTTATAACGGTACCGGCGGCGAGATCTTTAACGCATACCCATGACTTCTTTACTTCTTTTCTGTATTTCTTCTCGGCGTCGCTGAATCTCAACGGATCTGCGCCGAGAGCGCTTTCGGCTGCCCTTACGCTTTCAACGAACGTCTTGAACTCGGCGGGTTCCAGAGACGAGTAATAGTCAACTCCCTTTGCCCTCCTGTCCAGAGTTATGTGCTTTTCTATGTATGACACTCCATACGGTATGGCTAGAAGCGGCACCAACATCGATCTATTGTCATCCGGACTAGCATGGTCCTGATAACCCATCTTTACAGGGTCGCCGAAAAGCTCCTTTAGCTTCCCAAGCCTGCCCAGGGAAGAATCGGATAGCGATGTGGGGTATGCCTGAAACCCGTGCATAAGCACTACCTCGGAGGGTTTATTCAAACTTGTGACGTGATCTATAGCGTATCTTATCTCCATTATCGTACTGCCTCCGGTGGACAACAAGACCGCTTTATCCTGCCGGGCCAGGATTTTTAATAGAGGCGCGTTGACAAGGTCCGAGGAATGAACCTTATAACCATCTGCGCCGTATTTACTTGCTACTGAGAAAGCGCGCAGGCCGAAAACGTCCGCAAATACGGCAAGCCCCGCATTTTTTGCGTATCGAAACAACGAACGCCATACAGCTTCCGAAAAGGCCTGCTCTTTAAAATGTCGGTATCTGGGATGGTTCCTGGTCAAAAGTTCTTCGGCGAAGTATACCTGAAATTTTACGACATCAGCCCCGGACTCGGCCGCCGCCTTTACGAGCTTTTCCGCCGTCTTATGATCGCCCTGATGAGCGTTTGCTATCTCCGCGATCACGCGGATACCGTTTAAATTTTTTTCCATATATAACTTTCTTTTACAGTGCATTTTCTGCATATATCTACTTTATCCTGTTCACAATTTTCCTGGATAGATCTCATACGCGAGATCTTCTCACCCTTCCATATATCGATAAGCCGCTGCCTCTTAGCATCGCCGACGATATAATCCTGAAACCAATCGACGCAGCAGGCAGAGACATTTCCGTCTCTGCCTACGGTCAATCGCTGGAAAGGTTGAGGGCATCTGCGCCTGCCGACAGCCACCTGGTCGGCCACCGATAAGGACCCTCCCTGCCCCCTGTCCGTAACGTCGCTCACCCGGACATCATCCACCAGCGCTTTCCAGTATTTTATGAACTCCGTCACTTCTCCAAAATTGATATTGGTCCTGACCATCTGGACACGGACAAAGGGCTTTGCCGACTTATTCTTTTTCCTCCACTCCAAAAGAGAATTTATATTGCCTATCAGTTTGTCGTAATCGCCGCCGGTCCTTATCGATTCGTATGTGGCCTTAGAAAAACCGTCCACCGAATATATTATTCTGTCTATACCGCTTTCGGCGCATCGTATTGTTATATCCTTTAATGGTGAAAGCCCGTTCGTGTTTATCTGCACTTCAAGTATTCCTTTTGCTTTGGCGTATTTTACCGCCTCCGGCAAATATCCGTTTAGAGTAGCTTCACCCCTCCAGTTGAACTTGATAGAATAGACGCCTATGGAGGCGCACTCGTCTATAAGCCTGATAGCAAGAGCCCTGTCCATAGATCCGCCCACGGCGATATCGCTCGTGCCGTGATGACACATCTTGCAGCGCAGGTTGCATGCATCAGAAAGTTCAATATCGACATGAAGAGGCCGGTCCGGACAGAAGGACTCCTTATCCGCCATATACCACAGCTCTCTATATTTGGCGTATTCCAATCCCCTTGCGGCTATCTCAAGCGCTTCGCTCTTTTGCCGGTCTTCTTTATTGATCTCTTCGTAGCTCATGTTATGGCCTTCTATCGTATATCTCTCCAGCTTAATTCGCTCAAGGCTTCTTTTTTCCGCATAAGCTTTTTCCCTAACAGCTTATAATAATCGCGCGAATCGATCCCCTTATTGGGCCTCAACACGACCAGGTCGCCGGAAGTCAATTTCCGACCGGGATCAATAGGCCTCTTTAGGTAGACGGCCCTGCGGAAACTCCTCACATGGCCGGAACTCATCTCAGCAGCCGTTGGAGCCTTTACCCGCCGGCCCATTATGCTCTTTATCCTCGCTATCCTTTCGATCAGGGCAGCCACATCCGGTCTGGTCAATGAAACTTTATGATCCCTGAAGACCTTCCCCTTTCTGGTGTCTGTAAAATGGAACTCCAATATACCGGCCCCCATCACAACCGCCACATCCAGCGCAAGAGGGTCCTCCGCGTGGTGGGAATATCCCGTCGTCAGGGCGGTTTTGTCGGCAAGAAGCCTCATCGCTTCAAGATTTATCTCACTTTCGGGTGACGGATAAAGCGTCGCGCATTGAAGCAGAGCCAGCTTTTTCCCATCCCTATAGGCTGAATTTACGCGTTTTATGAAAGATACGGTCGCGAGCACTTCACTTAGGGTCGCCAGGCCAGTCGATAATATGATCGGCTTGGCCGTGCGCGCTATCTTTTCGATTATCGGATACGCCGTCAGGTCTCCGGAACCTATCTTGTACTTGTTCAAATACGGGTCCATAATATCGATGCTGTCCATATCCCATACTGACGCGATAAACTCCGCGCCTTTTCCGCGGCATACCTTTGCGAGGCTCACATACTGATCGAGGGATAATTCGAACTTCCTGAAATGCAGATATCTGTCCGGGGATATCCTGCGGTTCACAAGATCTGCTCCAGTATATATCTGGAACTTAACTGCGTCTACACCGGATGAGGCGGCCTGGGCGGCAAGTTTCATGGCGTATCTAAAATCACCTTCATGGTTTCCACCAATCTCGGCTATCAGGTAAGGGCCGTGCCTGCCTTTCCATATTTTATTTTTTCCCGCAAGGTAACTCATAAATTAACGCCTCCGGTTTCGAAAAGACTTCTACAGCTTTATGTACTTTGAAAACAATCTTGATCTTTCGAAATTATAAAGATTAGGTCGATATCGCAACTCTATAAAGTTGAATGTTACGTACGATAACAGTATCGTAAGGCCGAGTACGAAAGGTATCGAGAGAAGCGCGAACGCCAATCCGGCCGCCGGTCCGGAGGAGGCCATTAATCCCTTTCCAGCCATATAAGCGATCGCCTTCTCAATTTTTCCGCCTTGGGTGTAAAGTATCGGATAATGCCATAGATATATTCCGTATGATAGGAACCCTAGCCATGTAAGAGACCGCCCAAAAACGACAGCCGGGGTGATCTTACTCTGGTCTTCGGCAGGCTTATCTTCGCGGTCGGGAAGTTCTATCAGATATATGGTAGCCATCGCGAAGAGGGCAAGTATCGGATAGGCCGCTATATCGTGGCCGGAATTGCTTAATACGTAGAATGCCATATTGCCTCCGATGAAACCGAATAAGATTGCGAAAAGATCGCAGAACATGAATCTCTTTGCCGGAAATAACCTGAGGATGATATTTACCGAAAATCCAGCGAGGAATGCCCATACGAATTTTATCAGCTGGGATATTGCGCCGCCCGAAAAATGCGCGCAAAACCAGAAAAACACTATAGTCAACAGGCAAGAAGCAAGCCTTAAGAGGTCCGCCTTGCCAAAAAACTTGTAGACGAACGGCGCCGCCATATAGTACTGCATCTCGTAAGACAGGGACCAGGAGACCGGATTTATGAGCGTAACTGTAAAATTATTGAGGAACAGGACATCCGCAAACAACTGGACCGGATAAGGCGCGGAGTACGTATATAGACAGACGCACGCGAGGAGATTGAAATATAATAAAGGCGCTATCCTGAAGAACCTGCCCTTATAGTACCTGGCGACGTCGGTCTTTTCCGTCGAATACCTCTTTAGAAAAAAAACTTTCCCCATCAGATATCCGCTATGCACGAAGAAGAATAACACGAAATTCCAGGCCGTGGCCGGCCACAAAGCGGACATGGCTTTGCCAAGCCATGCTTCGCCCCTGATTCCGGCGCCTAATAGGCCCGCATAATCTTTTATGCTGTATGTCGAATAATTAAGGCAGTGCACCAAAAGTACGCCGAGCGACGATAATCCTCGAACAGCAAGCAGATTATCTATGTATTTTATCTCGTTTGACTTATATGACATTATCGCGCATCCATTTTTCTCGCGTAAGTGGTTGGGTGGGGCTCAAATGATGTCTCCGCCGCGTATCCGTATTCTTTTAATAGCCGCTCCAACTGAACGGATGACATCATGCCCGACACAACATGATACGATGCTATAGCCATGTTTACGTCGTTACCGGACAATATCTTTCGCGCGCCCTTTACCGCCTCGATCTCCGCGCCTTCTATATCCATCTTTATAAAATCCACTCTCTTATCGGCCAATGCTTCGTCAAGGCTTACGACATCAACGGCCTGACCATCATCCCCGGCACGGCTTTCTGAAAGCGATACGAAACCCCGGCCCAAATCCATCTTCAATGCCCCGGAACGGCTCCATATCCCCTTATTCACAGCGCGTATGTTCTTCACACCGTTTAAGTCTATATTGCGAAGCAATCGTTCATAATTTACCCTGTCGGGCTCGAACGCATAAACGACCCCCTTGTCACCCGCGGCCATGGCCGCATAGATCGCGAAATCTCCGTTTGTAGCCCCGCAGTCCACTATGACATCGCCTTTCTTTATGGTGTATCTTCCCAGATAACCATCCAGCAACACAGTTAAAGAATAGAATATCTTCTCATAGGATTTTAGTAAGATGCCGTTATCAAAGTGATGCTCGAAATGGCCGGATATATACGCCGATTTGAATCTGTGTTGTTTGAACTTATTCATAAAATAACACATGAACTTATTCTTCAGCGCGAAATCCGGAATGGCGTTAAAAACTTTTTTTAGCAATTTGGCTGTCATGACTATACGCTCCCGAAAAGACCTTTACATAGCGGCCGATATTGGTCCTTAAAGAACATTTCGCGACGACCGTGTCTCTTCCCGCGCCGCCTATCCTGCCCCTGAGAGCCCTGTCCTCGATCAGGAGCGACAGCCTGGATATCCATTCCCGATCGGATGACGCAAAATATCCGTTAACCCCGTCCTCTATCATCTCCGCATTCGTAGGAGTATATGAGACCAGGGCCGGTATGCCGAGCGCCATATACTGGAGCATCTTACATCCGAGCTTCCCCCTCGTCCAGGCGTCATCCGGCATCGGCATCACCCCTATATCAAAACTCCGGAGAAGGGCGACCTCGGTATCGTAGGCCCAAGGCATGATCTCATACCGTATGCCGGGGTTATCGTATCTGCCGGCGCCTATAAAACGGAATTCCACAAAATCGTACTTATCGCTCAGCGCCTTAAAAACGCCGTCCAGCATATGAAGATAGACGGTGGTCGCGGGAGATCCTATCCAGCCCACAATCACCTTCTCTCGAGGCTCTTTTACAGCAGGCGCAAACCTGTCCGTATCGATAGGTCCCGGTATCTTCAGCACATTACCGCAGTATCCGGAAACAAAATTCTTTATATAGTCGTTCTCGACTATGACCGTGGAAGCGACTTTCAGCATGCCTATAACCTCATTCTCCTTAAAAAATTTTTTGATCCTTGTAAGTATGCCGCCGCTCTCGCTGTCCGTAAGGTATATGGCGTCGTCTATATCGAATACTATATTTTTATTGCGCAGAGCGAGCAGTTTCTCGAGCCCGAATGAAAATGTCGTCCTCTGCAGGAATATGACATCGTAAAATGAAACCAGCATAAGGATAGGAAAAAATCTGACGATCCTTTCTACGAAGACGTATATATAATAAAAAACCCTGCCAGGCATCGAAAATTCCGGAGATCTCAGCATGAGCTTCGTGGAGAACCCGGAAATCGACGAGAAGACAGCGCAGCCGATATTTTCTTTTTCTAATAACGGTATTATCTGGCTTACGCGGTACCTTGTGGCCGGGGCCTTGACACTGCCATACGGCACGAACAATATCTTCAAATCCAAATACTCCTTTTTTTCATGCCGCGCTCATAAACATCTTCACCGATCTCTTCACTTTATCCAGTTCTTCGCGGGTCATATCGCAATAAAGAGGAAGGGACACTATCCCTTTCCATACCCGCTCGGTGACAGGCAATCTGCCGCTGTATTTTTTAAAGACCGGTTGCAGATGATTAGGTATATAGTTAACTCCTATGGATATACCTTCCCCTTCCATATATTTCATGAAGTCATCTCTTCGCTTCTTTATCCTGATCGTATAGTTAAAAGGAACTATCTCCCGGCAGTTTCTTTTCAGAAGCTCTACACCTGCCACACCTTTGAAGAAATCGTCATATTCCATTACGATATCCCTCCTCTTCCCCGCGAGTTCCTCAAATTTTTCGAATTGCGCCAGCCCTATAGCGGCGTTTATATTGCTCATATGGTAGCGATAACCCTCGGTAACAACCTCATAGAACCAGCTTCTTTTGTTCTTGTATCTCATCCACGTGTCTTTAGATATACCGAGAAGACGCTTGCGCCTCAATGTCTCCGCAAGGCGCGCGCTGGAAGTTACAACAGCGCCCCCTTCGCCGCAGGTTAGATTCTTTATAGGATCAAAACTGAAACACGCGACGTCCCCGAAACTACCTATTCTCTTTCCTCGGTAAGTGGATCCGAAAGCGTGAGCGGCATCCTCAACTATCCATAAACCGCGCTTCCTGCCGATAGAAAGCGCCCTCCTCATGTCACATGCCGTCCCGCCGTAATGAACGACTATTATAGCTTTGGTCTTTTTCGTTATTCGTTTTTCGGCGTCATCGAGATCTATGTTCAGTGTGTCGGGTTCGATTTCGCAAAATACAGGTTTGGCTCCGATATTCAGTATGGGCTGAACCGAACCGGCGAAGGTAAGCGATGGCACTATGACCTCATCGCCACTGCCTATCCCCAGAGAGGCAAGCGCCAGATGTATGGCGGTAGTCCCGGTATTTACGGCTATGGCATGCTTCGAGCCCGTGTACGCTTCTATCTTTTTTTCGAAATCATACACGAAAGACCCCATGCCGAGCCATCGCGTGTTGAACACTTTCGCTACGTATTCCAACTCTTCCTTGCCGAGAACAGGCCTTGCTACGGGTATCATACCGAAATTTCCTTTCTTGCGAAGCAGTATATTACATGCCCCATGCCGACGATTCCTCCGGCAAATATTATAACCTTTCTTACGCTATTTATCACCTTATTAAGGCCTCCCGAGCCCTTTACCGACCCGCCTCCGGATAAACCAAACGCCTTGATAGAAATTATATCAAATCCGGATATCTTAAGGGCTTTGGAAAGCGAATTCCTGTTAAACCCGTATATCTGAAAACTCGGAAAGAGCGGAGACAGGCGCGTGGTGGTCTTCGCGTGTCGGACGATGTGCTGAACAGGTCTCCGGCTGAAAATACCAGCGCGTCCTCGTTAGTTACCTCCAGATAAAGCAATCCGCCCGGTTTTAAAATGGTGTTTATTTTTTTAAGCATGCCGAGCGGGTCGGAGACGTACTGGATGACAGAACTAAGCGTAACCGCATCAAATTCCCCCTGAGGCATATCCATTCCCCTTATATCCCCTTTGAGCACATCGACACCGAATTTATCGCGGGCCTCGCGCGCGAACGCTCCGGATATTTCACTTCCCGTGGCTTCCCATCCGCGCCGTTTCGCGGCGTAGACAAGCTCGCCCCGGCCGCAGCCGACGTCGAATAATTTGCCCTTACCCGGTAAAAATTTTTCCAGCGACTTCACAGTCGCGTCAAACCGCGCGAGCCTGCGGTCATCAACATCGCCGGGAAAATACTTTGCCGGATCGCCAAAATTCGCCTGCACCTCATCATCCGACAATACGGGCATGGGATCGGGGTATATAAGACCGCAGGATACGCATCTAACCACCCTGGTTTTAAGTCCCGGGTTGCCATCCGGGGCGTGCCTGCCCCCTAACGAAACCGTATTGTCCGCGCCACATATACAACAGTTTATTTTTTCAAACCGCATGATAACCCTTCATATATATTTTCATACTCTTCTACAGCGGAATCCAGAGACAGATACTTTTCGGCGGATTTTCGACACCTGATCCGTAAACCAGGATCTTTCATAAGTCCGAGAAGCTCTCCCAGGGCCCTTTCGTATTCCGAAATTTCAAAACCGTTTACCACCGCGCCGATCTTTTCGGCCCGCACCATATTATCGGTATCCCCTATATCGCGATTTATCAGGACCGGCAGTCCGCACGCAAGATATTCTCCGAACTTTACGGGGGATGACGAAAGTTTTGAAAATACCGGTTTTATGAAAGAAATCCCGACGTCCGCCATAGCCAGATGGTCTTTCATCTCGGCATAACCTACCGTTTTTATTACCACGTCCGCCGGATCGAGGCTTGCTTTTTTCAGCGCTCGCTCCACGAAACCGACGTCGGTCTGTGTCAGAATGAGCAGGCGGGCGTTCTTTACCATGCTCTTTGCCGTTTTAAAAAGCTCTAGCATTTCGTCGAACATATACCATGTTCCGAGTGATCCGCTGTAAACGAATACGAAATTATTATTTAATCCCGCTTTAAGGGATCGCTCAGGATCTTTCTTATCGAAAAACGTGAAGAGCGAAGTATCGACAGCGCAAGGTATCACGGAAACGGCCTTGAGATGCAGGCGTCGGTCCTTTTTCAATATATCGAGGAACCTGCGCGTTAAGACCACAACATAATCGGAGCCGTTCGATATAATACGCTCTGCCCAACCTACGAATCTGTGTTTCAAGCCGCCGCGGCGCCACGACCCTGCGTCCACATACTCTTCCGAGTCGATCCCGCGAGTGTCAAATATGAACTTCTTACCGAGTAACTTAGAGGCCGGATACCCGGCCATCGCCGCGACTATCGCCCTGGCATGAACAATGTCTATCCCATATCTTAATATGATGTAAAAACTGCAAAAGAAACCTAACCCGATATCAAAAACCGTCGCAGGGACGGTCGGACGCTTATGGTAACGAAGCGGAAACCAGCGGATGGCGGAAGCCGATCCGACCCTTTCCTTGAGGTCCGCGCGCAGATCATCCTTTTCG
>Ga0268280_1001820_pt1 | contig 13430 bp, 15 predicted proteins | sample saktaG_9_FD_190139 | JGI IMG/M metagenome (GOLD analysis project Ga0268280, IMG submission 190139) | Saline water microbial communities from Sakinaw Lake, British Columbia, Canada - sak_2011_5_24_40m | ecosystem: Environmental > Aquatic > Non-marine Saline and Alkaline > Saline ...
AAATTCAAGCAAATTATGGAGCTCCCATGAACCGAATACTTATCACAGGATGTAATGGCTTTGTGGCCCGTTACTTTGTTGACTATTTTAGGGCTAACAAGATAGTGGCTGACTTTATGGGCGTCGACGTTGCAGAATCGTGCTCCATGGATGGCATTTCGTATTCACAAATGGACTTGATGGATTTGGAGAGTATCAAAAAGGTGCTCTTGGCCTATAAGCCAACACATATTGCACATTTTGCTTCGGTCAGCTCAGTATCACAAAGTTGGGAGAGGCCTGTTGAAAGTTTTACAAACAACACCAATATTTTCCTGAATATTGTTGAAGCTGTTCGCAAACTCGGTTTGTCCCCGCGCATTCTTTCAATTGGCTCCTCGGAGGAATATGGCAATTACCCGCAGCACGCCTTGCCACTCAAGGAATATTATCAGCTTCGCCCGTGTAATCCGTATGCCATTGCGCGTGTAGCTCAGGAGATGATCTCCAAACTGTATGCCGACAGTTATGACCTTGAAGTTATGATGACACGTTCCTTTAATCATATTGGGCCTGGGCAACGTGAGATCTTCGCCATTCCTTCATTCATCCGCCAGATGCTGGACGCAAAGGCTGAGAACAGAACAGTCGTTTCTGTGGGCAATATCGATATTGTCCGTGACTTCCTAGATGTCCGTGATGTCGTTGATGCTTATTATAAGATCCTATTTTTTGGGCGAAAAGGGGATGTGTATAACGTCTGCAGGGGTATGGGTTATAAGCTTAGTGATATCATTCAGCAAATCGCGACAATCATTGAATTTTCGCCAGAACTGATTGTTGATCCCACTAAAGTCCGTCCGACAGACAACCAGATCATTATTGGGGATTCGTCGAAACTGATGACAGTGCTGAACTGGCGGCCTGTAATTCCCCTTGAAACCAGTTTGAGGCAAACCATCGCACACATGGCTAAAGAGGGATGATTCTTGTCGGTGATATCACAAAACCGTATAATTAGGAGCCAAGATTATGAAGCGAGCATTAATTACAGGTGTTACGGGTCAGGACGGTTCATATTTGGCAGAATTGCTGTTGGCCAAAGGCTATGAGGTGCATGGCATTGTCCGGCGAGCAAGCTCTTTTAATCGCGACCGCATTGACCATATCTATTTGAATCAGGACGGCTCGGCTCCGAAATTCTTTCTTCATTATGGGGATCTGACGGACTCCAGCAGCCTAAACCGAATCATCGAAAAAACAAACCCGAATGAAATCTATAACTTGGGTGCGCAATCCCATGTTCAGGTTTCGTTCGAGGTCCCCGAATATACCGCAGACGTGGATGCAGTCGGAACCCTGCGCCTGCTGGATGCCATTCGTGAGACAGGCATTCGGACCCGTTTTTATCAGGCATCAACGTCAGAGCTCTACGGCAAAGTCGCAGAAGTGCCTCAGACGGAAACGACGCCCTTTCATCCTCGGTCTCCTTATGCGGTCGCCAAGCAATATGCCTTCTGGATCACCAAGAACTACCGCGAGGCTTATGGTCTTCATGCAAGCAACGGCATCTTGTTCAACCATGAATCACCTCGGCGGGGTGAAACCTTTGTCACTCGGAAGATCACGATGGCAGTAGCGCGCATTCATCGTGGACTCCAAAACACACTCTATATGGGTAATATTGATGCGTTCCGTGATTGGGGATATGCGCCAGACTTTGTTCGTATGATGTGGATGATGCTTCAGCAGGAAAAGCCAGACGATTATGTGGTTGCCACTGGGGAGATGCACACGGTTCGTGAATTTATTGAAAAGGCATTCGCCCATGTTGGTCGTACCATCGAATGGCGCGGCAAGGGTGTGGACGAAGAGGGGTTCGACACGACAACGGGTGCGCTTGTGGTGAAGATTGACCCGCGATATTTCCGTCCGTCCGAGGTAGAACAATTGCTGGGCAATCCTTCAAAGGCAAAAAACGTGCTCGGCTGGGAGCCCACAGTCAAGTTTGAGCAGTTGGTACAGATCATGACCGATGGCGATTTGCGGTTACTGGAAAATCCTAGGTATCAAACAGGTTTCTGATAATAGGATTTTATAAGTTTTCAAGTGCGCGATTACAAGCTTTTCAATTAAAGACATGATAGGAGAAAAGGGTGACTATTAAAAATGGATTATTATATATTCGGTTGATTCTAAGAGGTCCATTATTTAGCAAGACGTTTCTATATCAGGGGGAGAAAATTCGGTTGTTTCAGCATTGGAACAATGTCGGAATTCGGTTTTTTAGGATGACAGAGCGCTGTTTAGAATTAGCAATCGCAAACGAGTGGCTAACAAAATATAATGATCAAGACACCTACGAAATAGGCGCCGTGACTCCTTATTATTGGAAGAACCGCGTCAAGAATATTGTTGATCCTGTTGATCCTCATAACGCAGTTACGATTAAGGATTCCTTGTTTTCTCTGGATTTGACTAATAAAAGTGTTTTATCAATTTCTACTATTGAACATATTGGTACCGGGGACTACGGTGTTTCTTTTGACTCTAGTGAAAATGGGATTATAGCATTTGAGAAAATAGTAAGAGAATCTAAGCGTTGTATGATTACATTTCCAACAGGATGGAATAAAGAATTAGATGATTATTTTGGATGCAGGAAATATAGGAATCTTGAATTACTTAAAAATGAAAGTATGGACGTCCTTTTATACGAGCGCAATGAATTTGACAATGAATTTCAATTGGTTACTATTGAAAAAGCTGGCAAGATCCCTTATGGACCACTTACAGCCAGAGGCGTTGTGATCATTGAGAAGCGGTCAGGCGAGTGACAAAAGCACGTTGGGGCTATATTAATGAAGAAACAGAAAAAAAAAGCGAATAAAAATGTTGCCGATCAGCTTCAGTCGGGAATGAACCCTGCTTTTGTCAGTGCTAAGTACTATCATTGGTTGCTGCCGGGGAGTTGTTTTTTAGTCGCGTGTGGTCTGCTTTTTTATTTTATTACGCAATTTCCGGGGTACCTTCCTGTTGATGACAGCTATATTTGCTTGTCATTTGCGAGAAACATTGTTGAGCATGGAGAATTTTTCTCATATAACCCTGGAGAATTATCTTCGGGAATCACCTCTCCTCTCTATGCAGTTTTGCTGGCAGGTGTTTATTGCCTTGTTCGTGATTGGCATACAACAGTCTTGGTGTTAGGCGCTTTTTCTTTTGTCGTTGCCCTGCTGGGGATGATGCGAGTGGCGTATCAGGTGTCGGGATATTGGGCTGTTGTTGCGGTCTCTTGCCTTTTTGGGTTTTCGGGGCACATGGCCTTTTTTGCGTTGTTCGGAATGGAACCCATGCTCTATATCGCATTTTCAGTTTGTGCTGTCTCGCTTTTTTTAGAGAGTCGATATTTTTTTGCTGGATGCCTTGTAGGATTAGGGATGCTTTGTAGACCCGAATCCATTTTTCTTGCATTTGTGCTAGGGCTGTTTTTTGGTATTAAAATAGTAATAGGCATAACGAAGAAGGAACCTGTTCTTTCTGAAGTTAAGAATGGATTATTTTTTTCATTTGGGTTTCTGCTTTGCGTACTTCCTTGGATATTACGATGTAAGCAAATTACTGATTCATTTTTGCCGTCAACAGTTGCAATAAAGACATATACGGATACGCCGTTGGCTCGAACTTGGGAATTCTGGTTTGACTCCGTGAGAATGTATTTTCCAAATGACTGGCATAATAAATTGGTGGCTTCTGTTGTGCGACCAACAGCATATATGAAGTTGCGTTCTGTTATTCCTCTCACGATGGTCGCAATGTTTAGTCTAGTTGGATTAAGAAGATCATGGAAAGCTTCGCTTTTCCTTCTATATATACCTGTCCATCTTGTCGTCGCAGGATTTCGCAATCCTAATTCAGCAGATAACGAACGTTATCTTGCCTTAGATTATGCAATTACTTACCTCTATCTCTCAATTTTATTTGCGTGGTGTCTTAAAATTCGAGTCCAAAACTTTTTCCTTCGCATTGGACAAAAAACGGTGATCACATCAGCTCTTGTATCCTTATCAGTACTACTTCTGATGGATTATCAATGGCACATCAAAATGTTTCAGGTGAAAGTTCAATATTTTCATTACTTTGATTATCAGATTGGAGAATGGTTGTCAAAAAATACGCCATCCAATACCAGAATAGCACTCTATCAGGCGGGTGGCATAAAGTTTTTCGGAAAACGATATATTATTGATGGGGGAGGAGTCTCTGAACATACTATTTGGAAATACCTAAAGAGCGGTACTTTTGCTCAATCACTTATTGATCGTAAAGCAGACTATGTGGCATCTTTTGGGGATGAATGGCTAATGAGCGAAGGAGTCCACATGAGAGACACTCGGTTCTTTCAGCCTGTTCCATTGCAGTGTCGTGGGCTATATAAGATTGTGAATAAAGAAGCGCTGGCTATATATCTCAAGGAGCAATATAGGCAACGAAAACTAACTCCACCTTCTGTCGTAAATACAAAAGGATTCCCTACGTTAGGGAAAACGCTTATTATGCAGGCGACGAAGCCTCAATCATAGAGTTACCGCGCCTGATAAAGCTGTTGGATTTCCTGATCATTAAGCGCGCGGTTGTAGATGCAAATATCATCCATGCTCCCTAAGAAATGAAGGGATGGGCTAAAATCAGCATCCTTCCGCTTCCCGATACGGAGGGGTTCTTGGTTGGGTTGGGACAGAATGGGTCCGACATGGGTGTGCTGGGTATAAACAATGTCATCGACCTTCTTACCGTCTACGTAAAAGCATACGCGGTTTTTATCCCGTGTTGCTGTAATAGCGATATGATGCCATGTTCCATAAGTGAGCGATGCCATGTTTGCAATGTGGCCTTCTGAACACATCGCTGGAGAAACTTGCGAGCAGAAGTAAAGCTTCAATGCGTCTTCGTGAAGGCAGAGCGAAAGGTCAAAGAGTCCGCCATGGTTAGATGAAGTCGCAGTGTGGCTCTTCGATAAATAACCGGATGGTTGTTTGGTGAGGAGACTGCCTGCTACGTGTTCTCCGTTGGGTCCTTTTTGAGGACACATCCAAAACGCAAGGGTTATCTCAGATAGTGCGTCGTATACTGGACTACTCGGAATTTCAATCCACGCATTTTGCCCATTAAATGACATGGCCCTATTAGACCGGGCCTGGCGATCTTGTGCAGGTTTTGCATTGTGCAGAATCCCATGATTGCCTCTTCCACTGCTGTCACACGCGGTGCCATCATTAAAAGTGTACTCTGCAATTAATCGTTCATCGCGGCTGTCGATGGAAATACAGCCTGTCATCATGATACATGTGAAAACAGACACGAGCACACATCCGAGACGGTTTTTTTGCTTCATGGGTTGACTCCTTTATTAAGACGTTTCCTTTTGGGATTTATATTAAAGGTTGCACGGTTCTGTTTCAAGCCTAATATCGGCTCTTTTTGGGCGCATTTCCGATTCATTGACTAGCCTACCGCGTGTGCTGTGAATAAACGATGAAGCACCTCTTTTCTCGTCCGGCGACGGCCAGACGCAGTGGCGCCAAGCGTTCTACTGTTTCCTGGGGGGACAGTCTTGTCCCCCCCAAAATGCCGACACGGCAGTCGGTACAGTGAGCGAGCACGAGACATGTTTCTCCCATAACAGATCGATCCGCTGGAGGTGTTTCTCCAGCGGAGTGGGGGGACAAGACTGTCCCCCCTCCCAGAAATCGTCCTCCAGATACTACCAAACATCCCAAATTAAAATGGTGTCGCCTATGTTGCGCATTTTTTGCGCTCAAGTCAATGAATCGGAAATGCGCCATCCTTTTTTTGGCAAAGAAAACCCGCTGTACGAAGGTCGATTTTCATGGTACTATGAAGGCATTCTTAAGGGTTATGCTATGGAAATGATTGAAACACAAAGTCGACGGGAGCTGATTGACGCGATTCTTTGAAAAGGTTGCTCGTTATTTGCCTTATGGTGATAAGTTTGGCTCTTCGAACAATTTAGTGGGTGATAATGGCTCTTCGTAGATTTTCATGGTGACAAATGATGGTCTATGTTTATGCAATGGTTCGTTTTAACCACAGAGAGCGCTGAGGCACAGAGGAGAATGAAAAATGTATATGCGGATTACCGGTTGTAAAGTTGGATTATTAATTAATTTTAATAAGCCAACGTTAATCGACGGAGTGAAACGCTTTGTTCTTTGAATCTCTGTGTCTCAGTGCCCTCTGTGGTTAAAATCCACAAAATTATACGAAGAACCATAAGTTTAGATTGTTTGACAATTCCGGGATGCAAGCCACGTTGGTCTATGAGAAAAATGGCAGTTCAATCATTGTTGATTTTGAACGTTATGCGAAAATGAAAGCGGGGTTGGGATTATGACACCTGTTTTATCTGAAGAAACATTGAAGGTGATCGAAGCCATGGATGAAGCCACCTGGGATGCCGTTGAAGGATATCGACGTACTGGTTTACCTGTTCCGATCTGGGATTTTGATCAAAACAAGGTCGTCTTTCTGTCTGTCGATGAGGCTTTGAGAAGACGAACTGATTATGACAAGCGGATGGCTATGCGAGCCGCAAAAGAAAAATAAGTCGAATATCTAAGGGTTAAACAATGGAATTGATTGAAACAGAGATTGCGGATGTGAAGGTGTTGAAACCAAGGGTCTTTCAGGATGCGCGGGGTTATTTTTGCGAGACGTATTCGGAGAAGAGCTACAAGGCGTGTGGTATCGACTGTCATTTTGTGCAGGACAATGAGTCGATGTCCATGCGTGGGGTGTTGCGCGGATTACATTATCAGGACGCACCACACCCGCAAGCCAAGTTGATTCGGGTGGTGCGCGGTGCTGTATTGGATGTCGCCGTGGATATTCGTAAGGGCTCGCCGACCTTCGGTAAGGTGGTGATGGTGGAGCTGTCTGAGCGGAATAAGCAACAGATCTTTATTCCGCATGGCTTTGCACATGGCTTTTTAGTATTGGAAGATAACACCATCTTCAGCTACAAGTGTGATGCGTTTTATAATCCCCAATGTGAACGGGGCGTCCGCTGGGATGATCCCCAGATCGCCATCTCTTGGCCAAAACTGGATGTGCCCTTTATGCTTTCCGACAAGGACAAGAAGCAACCGTTTCTTGGAGATATTTAACCACAGAGAGCGCTGAGGCACAGAGGAGAATGGGAAATGGACTATCTAGAAAAAGACTTGACTGAAAAGATAATCGGCGCGGCTATCGCCGTTCATAAATATTGGGGTCCGGGACTAATCGAAAGCGTTTATGAAAAGAGCCTTGCCAGGGAACTTGAATTGCAAGGAGTTGAACATAAGCGTCAAGTTGACTTGAAACTGGAGTATAAGGGAGTAGAAGTTGGAGATGGGCTACGCCTGGACTTGATTGTTGAGGGCAAAGTCGTTGTAGAACTCAAAGTGGTCAAAAACTTTGATCCAATCCATGAAGCTCAGTTGCTGACGTATATGCGGATTACCTGTTGTAGAGTTGGACTATTAATCAATTTTAATAAGCCAACGTTAATCGACGGAGTGAAACGCTTTATTCTTTGAACCTCTGTGTCTCAGTGCCCTCTGTGGTTAAAATCCATAAAATTATACGAAGAAACAAGAATTTTTTGTTCGACGGGAGATGAATGACATGAAAGTATTGATTACAGGTGCGAAGGGGATGTTGGGACGGACACTCATGGAGGAGCTGAAGGGTTTTGAGCTGATCCCGACAGATCTAGAGGTGGACATCACGGAGGCCCAACAGGTGGATGCCGCGATGGCGTTGCATCGTCCGGAGTGTGTCATCCATTGCGCCGCCATGACAGCAGTGGATACATGTGAGACGCAAAAGGATCTCGCTTTTCGTATCAATGCATGGGGCTCTGAACAGGTTGCTCGGGCATGCGCTACGTATAACGCACGCCTGATCGCGATCTCGACGGACTATGTCTTCCCTGGTGATGCGGATAAGCCCTATTCAGAGACTGATTTTGTCAATGGGGGCAAGACAGTTTACGGCCAGAGCAAGTTTGCTGGGGAAAAGGCTGTCCGAAAATATGCGCTGGACCCTATTGTTGCACGTGTGGCGTGGCTCTATGGCAAGGGCGGGCCGAGCTTCGTCCATGCCATGCTTTCGCTGGCGCAACGCAAGCTGCCGGAGTTGAAGGTGGTCCATGACCAGCATGGCAATCCCACCAGCACCTTGGCGGTTGCGCGACATCTCCAGATGCTGCTCGAACACCCAGAGTTGAAGGGCACGTTCCATCTGACCTGCGAAGGTGAGGCGACCTGGTATGACTTCGCCTGTGAAATCTTTCGGTTGCGCGGCATTGCGCAGCAGGTGGTGCCTTGTACGACCGCAGAGTTTCCGCGCCCTGCGCCGCGTCCGACCAATTCCAGGTTGGAGAAAAGGGCGTTGCGTCTTGCGGGGCTTCCGCCGATGCCGCATTGGAAAGACGCGCTCGCGGAGTTCTTGTCGCAGGAGATATGATTTTTAGCATCCGAATAACGCGAACCACACGAATGAGAAAAATGTTTTACGCGAAGATCGGGTGGTTACCTGTAATTTGGCCAGTTTTTCACGCACAAAGACACCAAGCCACAAAGAAATATCCTCTGTGAACTCTGTGACTCTGTGAGAAAAAAAGCTACCAGCCAGCAGAAGTCTCCTCTCTACCGATAATTATTTGTGCGGAGGCGTGACAAAGCTAAAAGAACGTGCTATCTTAACAAAGTACCCCGTTGAATATGTTTGTGGGTTACGTGTGGACTATCAGAGGGTAGACGACAGGAAAAAGCGAGGTTTTATATGAGTACTGTAGACCTAGGTTCTGTAGAGGCGTTCAAAATACTGGTTGAAGACTTTCCGGACATGGTTCATTCTGTCAATTCGGACGGGCAACTGGTCTATGTCAACAAGATGGCATCTCGGTTGCTGGGGTATTCGCATGATGAATTGATGGCCATGAACATTCGACAGCTCTATCCGCAGGAAATCCTTGAGGCTGTCGAAGAGGGGTTCAAGGAGGTCAAGCAGCAGGCTGGCGAAAAGCATATCGAAAGTCAATTTCTGACCAAGGACGGCACCCGTATTCCTGTTGAGTTGCGGACGTTGTCTATTCGTGACGAGAATAAAATCTTTGTTAGAACCTTTACGGTTTCACGTGACTTGCGCAAATTCAAAGAGATGCAGGATCACTTGCTCCATGCGGGCCGTCTGGCGGCGATCGGTGAACTTGCTGCAGGGGTCGTCCATGATCTGAATAACCCCCTGACGGCTATCGTCATGGTGGCTGAAATCATGAAGAAGAGCGTGGAAAACAAGGAGACCTCCTTGCACGAGTTCCGTGATCTCATGGGGCAGTATTCGGACATCATCACGGATTCGGCCGGTTCCATGGGTGCGATCACCACGCGGTTGCGCGATTTTGCCCGTGGTGTCAAGGAGCAGCATCAGCCTGTTGACCTCTTTGAGCCGATCCATGACTCGCTCTTTATCATGGGGCACCGCTTCCGTAGTGCCAATATCAATGTGCTGCGCAAGATGTCGAAGAACCGTCACTGGGTGATGGGAGATCGCAATCAGATTGAGCAGGCCTTCCTGAATCTCTTGGCGAACGCCTGCGATGCCATGGAAGGGAGCGAAACGCGCACATTGACCCTCGAGATTACGCCGGTCACGCGAGATGACGAGATGTTTTGGTGCTGTACGGTGAAAGATACGGGATCCGGCATTCCGAAGGAACAGCAGGCGGTTGTTTTTAACTCCTTCTTTACGACGAAGCCGCGCGGCAAGGGCACGGGTCTAGGCCTGAGTGTCGTGGCGACGATCATTAAGGAGCACGGGGGCTGTGTCTCGCTCGAATCCGAAGTCGGTAAAGGAACAACCTTCTTTATCCTGCTCCCGTTCAAGGCATAATTCAGGGTTCAGTTTTTAACCACAAAGAACACAAAGAGCACAAAGTAAATTCAATTGGACGTTGGATGTTCGATGTTCAATTTTTTAGGCTCTTCGAACAATTTAGTGGGTAATAATGGCTCTTCGTAGATTTTCAGGGTGGCAAATGATGATATATGTTTATGCAATGTATCTTTTTAACCACAGAGAGCGCTGAGGCACAGAGGAGAATGGGGAACGTATATGCGGATTACCGGTTGTAAAGTTGGATTATGAATCAATTTTAATAAGCCAACGTTAATCGACGGAGTGAAACGCTTTGTTCTTTGAATCTCTGTGTCTCAGTGCCCTCTGTGGTTAAAATCCACAAAATTATACGAAGAACCGAAGTCTCAGTCATTTGTGCGACAGGACAACATAAAAGGTCTTTTATCATTAATTCGGGATACATTTTTCTCTGTGCCCTCTGTGCCTCTGTGAGGGACTACACATTAAATTAAAATGCTCTAGCGTTTTGCGGCTTGACAGGGATGCCTGCGCGCTACCTTGGACATTCACCGCAGACAGGTGGGGCGAGGCTGTGCCGAGCCGTCTGCAGGGGGGGGGATATTTATGCGACCACACAGTGATCGCATGGACGTTTTTAAAAGGGAGAGGCCTACCTCTATTTCTGGTCGGATGATAATACATTCAGTGCTGAATGTATTACGCAGAGAACATCAATCTGGCCAGGTCTGATGTGGTAGATGATTCGGTACTGACCTTCGATCATTTCGCGTATCTGGTCTGCATCGTATTCTGGAACACGACGACATGAGAGAGGAAAGTCGGAGATTTGCTGTGACCTTCTCGTGAGCCGATCAACCATGTTCTTGGCATATTCGGAAGAAGTTTGTGCGATATAGTTGTGTATAGCCTCAAGATGGTTCTCTGCCGTTTCTGTCCAGTGAACCTTCATGCCGGCAAACCGTATTTTACGCGGACTTCTTTAACATCGCTGGTACGACCTGCTTTGCTGTCAGAGAGTCCTCGTTCGATTGCTTCTCGCACATAAATTTCATGCATTAAGTCATCCCATGTTGAATTCTGGGGCATTTGATCCACGAGTCTATGTGCTTCCTGTTTCTCCATTACCATTGGCATATCTACCCCTCCGTTTTTTAAAAGGGTATCAGATCTACAGGCTGAAATCAATCTTTCTGGAAGCCGAACAAAACTGAACCCCGAACCTTGAACCCTAACACTAAGATGTCCGCACACGGAGTCCACCCTTTAAATAGGCTTGGAAGCTTGGAGGGCGATGCGAGTCTGGTTGTGGAGATGGGTGATGGCGAGGGCGAGGCCGTCGGCGGCATCATTCTGAGGCAGTTCAGGGAGGGCGAGAAGCGTCTTGACCATCTTTTGAACCTGCTCTTTCTCAGCGGCGCCCCACCCGGCAGTGGCCAGCTTGACCTTGCGGGCTTCATATTCATAGACGGGGATGCAGAGACGAGCGCATTGAGCAATCATGACGCCTCGCGCATGGGTGAGGATCATCATGGTCTTGACGTTCTTCGCATAGAAGACGCTTTCGATTGCTGCGACGTCGGGATGATATTCCGTGATGAGTTTGGCGAGTTCGTCCTGTAAATGGGCGAGGCACGCAGAGAGAGGACGTGTGGCAGGATTCTTAATCGTGCCATGCCACACGGGAACCATGCGTGAACCGACGGCATCGATGATGCCGATGCCCGTGGAACGGAGCGAGGTATCTATGCCGATAATACGCATGAAGGCTTGCTCGCTAAAAAAAACACGCTGGGCATGTGTGACATGCCCAGCGTGTTCTAAGGGTGTTACGCTTTTTGTTTTTCGGCGTCGAGGTCACGCATGGCCTCACGGCGACTGAGTTTGACGCGTCCGCGGTCATCGACTGCGATACACTTGACCCATATTTTGTCGCCCACCTTGCAGACATCCTCGACTGCGGCGATACGACGGTCAGCGAGTTCGCTGATGTGGCAGAGTCCATCCATGCCAGGAAGAATTTCGACGAAGGCGCCGAATTCCTTGATGCCGGTCACAGTGCCTTCGTAAATCTTCCCCTCTTCCGCTTCTGCGGAGACAGAGGCGACTTCGCGTTGGGCGATCGCCAGGGATTCACCATTGGACGCATAGATGCTGACCACGCCATCATCGTTGATGTCGATCTGCGCGCCAGAGACTTCACAGATGCGGCGGATATTCGAACCGCCAGGACCGATGAGGGCGCCAATCTTATCGACGGGGATATTGATGGTCGTGATGCGAGGTGCATACGGTGAAAGCTCCGTACGGGCTTCAGGCATGACGCTCTGCATGAAATCAAGGATAAGCAGACGTCCTTCCTTGGCGCGCGTGAGAGCGGACTCGACTAAATCCCAGGTGAGGCCGCGGATTTTGAGATCCACTTGGAAGCCTGTAATGCCCTTGCGGGTTCCTGCGACCTTAAAATCCATGTCACCACAGTGGTCTTCAGAGCCCAGAATGTCCGAGATGAGAATCCGCTGTGTTTCGTCCTCATTTGCAAAGAGTCCGACAGATACGCCAGCCACAGGAGCCTTGATCGGCACGCCTGCATCCATGAGCGCCAAGGCGCCCACGCAGATGGAAGCCATAGAGGACGAGCCATTCGAGCCCATGACGTCCGAGACGACGCGGATCGAGTAGGGGTAGTTGTCCGGGATGATCTGTGCGAGTGACCGTTCGGCGAGGGCACCGTGGCCGATTTCGCGACGTCCGAGTCCGCCGAGCCTGCCGACTTCGCCCGTGCAATAAGGGGGGAAGTTGTAGTGGAGGATGAAAGGCTTGCTCTTGATGCCGCCGGTGATCGCGTCGAGGTCCTGTGCGTCCTTTTTCGTGCCGAGCGTCACAGAGCCCAAGGCCGAGGTCTCGCCGCGCTCAAAGATTGCAGAACCGTGTGTGCGAGGCAATACGCCGATTTGTGCATAAAGCTTACGGATTTCATCGGTTGCGCGTCCATCGATACGTTTGCCGTCCTCGAGGATGTTCTTACGGACGAGGGTGACTTCCATCTCATCAAAAAGTCTGACAAAGGAAATGTCGGTGACCTCTTCAGGCCACTTGGCAATCGCCTTGGCCTTCAGATCCTCCTTGATACCCTTGATAGCGCCTTCACGTTCCTGTTTGCCAGCGATCAGGAGTGCCTGCTGGAGGGCTGAGCCGCCGGTCTCATAAAGGAAAGCCATCTTATCAGCGTCCTGGCCTGCTTCGACGATAACCTTGTCAGGCTTGCCGAGCATCTTGCGGAGTTCGATCTGGGCATCGATGATTTTGACGACCTCTTCATGGCCGCGTTTCATGGCCGCAAGAAAATCCTCTTCTGATATTTCCGCTGCGCCGCCTTCCATCATGAGGAAGCGGTCACGTGTGCCTGCGTAGATCAGGTCCAGATTGCTCTCATTGCGTTGCTCATGCGTCGGGTTGATGACGAGTTCGCCGTTGACACGACCAACGCGTACACATCCGATCGG
>Ga0268280_1001821_pt1 | contig 13416 bp, 13 predicted proteins | sample saktaG_9_FD_190139 | JGI IMG/M metagenome (GOLD analysis project Ga0268280, IMG submission 190139) | Saline water microbial communities from Sakinaw Lake, British Columbia, Canada - sak_2011_5_24_40m | ecosystem: Environmental > Aquatic > Non-marine Saline and Alkaline > Saline ...
TACTTATCAAATGCAGTTGGATTTTATGAGAACTCAAACTGATACGAAGTTTTTAGCCAGGCCGAAACTGCTTACTTTGAATAATGAAACTGCGGAGATATCGATTACTAAGGATGAAATTGTAGGTAGGGAAGATACTACCACTTTCAGCGATAGCGGCGCACCCACTACTACTAGTGTGTATAAGAGGTCAACCGAATTAACACTGTCTAGTGAAGGAACGGGTATTTTCCTTAAGGTAACTCCACAGATAAATATTGATACAAACGAGATTACGATGGTGATAAATCCAAAATCAAGTATCTCCAGTTTAAGCTCTCTAAGTGCAGTGGATAATCCGCAATCAGATATTGAGGTAAGAAGTACAAAATCTATTGTTAAGGTTAAAGATGGAGAAACCGTAATTTTAGGCGGGCTTATCCATCAAGATAAAATTATCGAAGTAAAGAAGTTGCCGATATTAGGAGATATTCCTTTTTTGGGTGTGTTCTTTAGGCATAAAAATCAAAGCGTTGGGCTGGAACGCGAATTAATAATTTTTATCACTCCGCGCATTGTTAGGGATAAGGCAGATGTTAAGTTGGCTGGAATTCAAAATGTTCAACTGCCCATCAGAGAACAAGGTGTAGCCGTAAGCTCAAATCGTGATTATCTTATTAATTCCAATATGAATAAATTCGATAAGAGCATTAATGTCAAAAGATAATTATTTAAGGTTAGGTGAATTTTTAATCAGGGAAGGCATTATTACTGCTACTCAGCTGGAAAAGGCGATTACCACGCAAAGGCAGGAAGGCGGGCGCTTAGGCGAGGTATTGATTAGGTTAGGGGTAGTTAAGGAAGAACAGATACTGGCGGCCTTAGGTAAGCAGTTAAATATGCCTTATTTTTCATTAGGAACAGGGATGCTCAAGCCGGCAATGGATCAGGGCTTAGAGAATCTTATTCCTCATGATTTTGCTTTTAAGAATGCTGTCTTGCCTCTTTCGCGCATGCTGAGGTCTTTAACGGTTGCCTTAGCAGATCCTTTGGATATTCTCCTTATTGATAGCCTTAGAAAGTTAACCGGTAGCGAAATCAATCCGGTGATTGCTACGCGGCCTGATATTCTTAAGGCGATTGAAGATTTTTATGGTAAAGCTTCAATGCTAAAGGACGCCGTTGATTCTAGCTATGATATAGATTCTTCGTTTGCTCAGAGAAGTGAGGATATGGGGCAGGAGCTTAGCCTGGATAAATTGATCGCTCGGGCAGAAGAGGCTCCGGTTGTAAAATTAGTGGATTTAATAATTCGCCAGGCAATTGGCGAACGGGCTTCCGACATACATATTGAACCTTTTAAAGATAGAATTTCATTACGCTATAGAATTGATGGTAAACTTTATGAGATACCTCCGCCAGCTAAACATCTGCATTTACCGCTTGTTTCTCGTGTAAAAATTTTAGCCAAACTTGATATTGCGGAAAAGAGACTACCTCAGGATGGTGCGATTTTAGTGAGGATTGATGATCGTCCGATAGATATTCGTGTTTCCATTATTCCGACGCTCTATGGAGAAAAAGCGGTTTTAAGGATTCTAGATCGTGGCGGGGTTACGTTGAATTTAAGCTCTATGGGGTTTGATCCAAAACAACTTGAGCAAGTGCGTAAGGCAATATTTTCGCCTTACGGATTAGTTTTAATTACTGGACCTACAGGAAGCGGAAAATCTACTTCCCTATATGCTTTTTTAAATGAAATTAAAGATCCGACTAAAAATATTGTTACAGTAGAAGATCCTGTAGAATATAAGATGGATGGGATTAATCAGGTACAGATTAAACCGGAAATTGGGCTTACCTTTGCTGCAGCTTTGCGTAGTTTTTTACGTCAGGACCCGGATATCATGCTGGTCGGAGAGGTTAGAGATTTAGAAACCGCGCAGATCTGTATCCGTTCAGCGCTTACCGGGCACCTAGTTTTAAGTAGCCTGCATACCAACGATGCTCCATCGGCGGTAAGCCGACTTATGGACATTGGAATTGAGCCATATATGCTTGCGCCTTCGCTGCTGTTGATTGTTGCCCAACGGCTTGTGCGTAAATTATGCCCGGATTGCAAGGAAGCTTATGAGCCTACTAGCGCACAGCTGAAAGGCGCTTTAATCAAGGCGGAGCTGATTTATAAATCTAAAGGCTGCGTAAAATGCAATAATGCCGGTTATAAAGGCAGAACCTGTATTGTCGAAGTTCTGCCCGTAACAATGGAAATACAGGATTTAATTAATCAAAGAGCGACTTTCCAGAAAATACGCGAGGTAGCTAGAGCGGCAGGTATGCAAACACTTTATGAATCAGGAATTAAAAAGGTAGAAAGCGGCATAACTTCTCTTGAAGAGATTTTTTCTGCTACCTTGGGAGCTGAATAATGCCTAAGTTTTATTATGTGGCCAGGAATCACGCGGGGGTTAAGGAAACCGGAATCGAGGAAGCCTCAGCGCAAGAAGATGCAGTAGTCAAAATTCAGGCTAAAGGATTGATCGTTATTAATATTATTCCGGAAGGCGTGGAGTTGCCTGTCGATGATTCTATAAAAATCAGGTCTAAACCTAAGCATGGCAGGGTTACGAGCGAAGATCTGATGCTTTTTTGCCGGCAGCTATCGACTTTAATTGGGGCAGGAGTTACGATATTAATGAGTTTGGATATTATTGCTAAGCAGGTAGCAAGTAGGAAACTTTATGATGTAAGCTTGGGTTTAAAAAAAAACATGGAGTCGGGTTTAAGCTTTCATGAAGCATTAGCTTTGCACCCAAAGATTTTCTCTGGTCTCTGGATTAATCTTGTAGAGAGCGGGGAGGCGAGCGGGAATCTTGGGGTTGTATTGAGCCGCCTGGCTGCATATTTGGAAAAAGCCGCGGAGTTTAAAAAGAAAGTTATTTCAGCGTTAATCTATCCCTTGATTTTAACTACCGCAGGTTTAGGGGCGCTTTTATTTTTGTCATTAAAAATAGTGCCCACCTTTGCCGAAATATTTAAAAGTTTTGATATTACTCTTCCTTTTCTTACCCAAGTTTTGATCGGGGTAAGTGATTTTCTTAAAAAATATGTGATTATTATGTTTTTGTTAATCGGGGGAGCTATTTTTGCCTTTCGAGAATATATCAGGACTAAAAATGGCAGGAAGAGGTTTGAAAAATTTCAATTTAAGCTTCCGGTTTTTGGGGAATTCTTTTTAGCGTTGAATATTGAAAGGTTCTCTTCTGGGATGTCTACGCTTTTAGAATCGGGCGTCCCGATTCTTTACTCTTTGGAAATATCAGAGCGTAGCGTGGACAATCTAATTATGGCGGATATTATCCGTAAAATTAAGAATGATGTGCGGGAAGGCAAACCGATGCGAGATTCTTTTGAGCACAGTGGTTTTTTTGAGCCGATGGTTATTCAAATGGTGAGTATTGGAGAAGAAATTGGCGAGCTTCCGCAGATGTTTAAAAGAATAAATTCTTTCTATCAAGACTACTGCGATACATTTCTTACGCGTTTTGTTTCCATGTTTGAGCCTTTTGTATTGGTTTTTATCGGCGGAATTATTGGCGTGATGGTCATCGGGATGTTTTTACCAATCTTTGAGCTTTCAAAAATTAGCGGATAATTGTTGACAAATATTACATTTAAGTGATATGATTTAAACAGAAAGATTAGGAAGGGCTAGAAATAAAAAAAAGGAGGAGTAAGATGAAAAAGGGTTTTACGCTTGTCGAGTTGCTGGTAGTAATCATCATTGTAGGGATTCTGGCATCTGTAGGCATATCGCAGTATACTAAAGTAATTGAAAAAGGCCGCGCTGCTGAAGCCAGGATGATATTGGGTAATCTTAGGGCGGCTGAAATTGCTGAGTACAATGAGAATGGAAGTTATGTAATGATAACCTCCTTATCTGTAGGTGCTCCAACAAGCTGTTCACAAACCACGCACTATTTTAGTTATGGTTGTCTTGTAGGAAGTGGATCGTGCACAGCCACTAGATGTGGTACGGGAACAGGTAAACCGCCTGGTGTAGCGTCTGGTTCTGGTTATAATAAAACCTTGAGTATTGCTGGTGTTTGGGGGGGAACTGCGGGTTATTAGGTTTTATAATAAGTTCTGCTGATTTTAATTAGTTATCAATTACAGTAGTGGAGGTTTATACCTCCACTACTGTAAAAGGTTAGTAAGTTTTTAAACTGATTGATGTCAAGGGATGATAAGTAACGATAAAACTATGCGGATGAGAAAAAGTTTTACCATGATAGAAATGTTGGTAGTGATTGTTATTGTGGGGATTGTGGTTGCTTTAGCTTTGCCTAATTTTGGTGCGCTGAAAGAGAAATCATTAAATAGAGAGGCTAAAACTAGTCTGGCGCTTATTCAGGCAGCCGAGAAGATTTACAAAATAGAGCAGGGTTTTTATTATCCGTATCATACTGCTACAAGTAACACTATAAATATCAATCGGGATTTAAAATTATCATTGTCTCAAAGTGCTAGCCCTCTTTGGTCAATCAGTATAAATAGTTCTGCTGTCCCTGAATATGCTACTGCTACCCGCACTAATGTTAATCCCGACGGAAGAATTTGGAAATTAGAATTTCGGAATGAAAATTCCACCTGCTCCGGTGGCACATACTGTCCGTAAGATATGCGTACGAAAAGCGGTTTTACTTTAGTTGAAGTCATCGTAGCAGCGGTTATTTTTTCCCTGGTAATATTAGGATTGAGCGGTGTTTTTATCGCTGGAAGTAAACATATAATGCATGCCCGGGAACGCATGGTAAGCGCTGAAATAGGTAAGTTTTTTCTCGATCCTTTGCAAGATTATGTGCGGCAAGATACTTGGAATCAGGCCGGCAATGAGCTTAGCATAACAGCACTTGGGGCAAGCAGGCCTGGAGTTGGTTCTCCTCAAACTATTAATAATAGGATTTTTTCTGAAGTTCACGCTGTAAATGGCGTCCCCGGTACAAACTTGCGTCGGGTAATCTCAAGGATTAGTTGGACTGAATAATCATCTTAAAATCTCGATGTATAAAAGCGCAGAATTGACTTGGTTTAAATTTTTGGGTTTTAGGGGTTGTAAGAATAATAAATCAGTAACTTTAATCGAGTTGCTTATCTCAATGGTTGTCATAAGCATAATGGTTTTAAGTTTCTATAGCTTAGAAACTTTTGGACATCAACAAGTAATGAGTGCAGCCAGGCGGACAAAGGTTCAAAATAGCCTGGCTTATGCTTTGGAGCATATTGGTAAATATGTGCAGCAGGCGAATGGAGATTCCTCCAACAAGGCTATTCGGTATTATGGTGCTACCGGTTTTAGTGTCTACGTTGATTTGAGGAGCTCAGATGATTTAAGTAATAGGCTAACACCGTCTGATTTTACAGATGATGGCCGGATTGACTATACTCTTTCTGGAAATACCCTTACGGCAACTTGCACCGCGAATGGAGGCACTTGCCCGTTTACAACCGAGGTTCTCACTGACAGAATAATTGCTGGAGTTGTCGTCGGTAGTACTATACCGGCCAGCCCTGGTTCTGGTTTTTATGTTTTGGTTGATCCTACAGGTAGTTTTGTGGATATTGGTTTAGTTGGTCGTTATACCCCAACTGATACTCCGGCTGATGCGTTAGCTCGCTTAAAAAATCCACAGGTAGTGATGAAAACCAGATTGATCTGCAATAGTGTTTCCACACATTAAGCCATTTTTGAAATCAAAAATACTTTCCGATTATTTATTATTTTCTTAGCTAATTTTCCTTAAAAATAGTGTTTTTTATTGTTAATTGTTCAAAGTTGTGTTAAATTGATTATAATTTAAAGTAATCTCTGGTCAAATTTGGGTAGTAGGAATATTCCTCGTTTAGCCTTAAATTTTAGAATGAGGTAACGCTCGGGGGCAATTTTTTAACATTAAATTTAGGAAAATTGAAAGGGGCTGTAGCTCAGCTGGGAGAGCGCTTCGTTCGCAACGAAGAGGTCAGGAGTTCGATCCTCCTCAGCTCCACCAAAAATTGAATAATCCGTTCCCGCCACAAAGATTGGCGGGCAGGCTGTCTTGGGTATTTTCTTGCCGCTGAGGCGCTGCGAAAACACCCAAGTCACCGATTAACTAATCCTGGAAAGGTTAAAGCTAGGCTGTTCTTCATGTTTTACAAAATAGCTTTCTTAATTCAAATTTTTATTTTTTCTTTTTGTTCAAATTGTTTGGCTTCCGTAAAACAGCCTGAATTTGCTGGACAGTTTTATCCCGCCCCGAAAGAAGAATTGTCAAAAATGATTGATAACTTCTTATTAAATGCAACGCCCCATCTTGTTTCGGGTGAAATCTTTATATTGATTAGCCCGCATGCAGGTTATGGCTATTCAGGCCTAACTGCCGCATACGGTTATAAGCTTATCAAAGGGAAGCCTTATAAAACTATTCTTATACTTGGTACTAGCCACCATAAAGCTTTTAATGGCGCGGCTGCCTACACCCAGGGTTCATTTGCGACCAGCCTCGGTGTATTAAAAATCGATGATGATTTTATTAAAAATTTAATTGGCAAGGATCCGGATATCTTTGCTGACGAATCCGCTTTTAATGGAGAACATTCAGTTGAGGTGCAGTTGCCATTTTTACAAAAAGTTTTGCCTAGTTTTTCTGCCTCTGGCGGAAAAATTGTTCCGCTAATTATAGGAGATTGTTCGCTGGATACTTGCAAAAAAATCGTCTCTGCCCTTAAAGAAACAATCGGGGCGTCTAAGGACGTTTTGTTAGTGGTATCTAGCGATATGTATCATGGTTACGACCTTAAGGAAGCTGACCAAGTAGATAAGTTGACGCTCGAAATGATTAAGAAAATGGATTATGAGGGGTTATATTATTCTTTGCGTGATACAAAGGCGCAAGCCTGCGGTGGGTTTGCTGTAGTGATTGCCCTGAAATTAGCCAAAGAAATTGGTTATGATAAAGTGGAAGTATTAAATCATACTAACTCTGCGGTAGTCACAGGAGAAAATGTTAATGGTCAATGGACCGTTGGTTATGCCAGTAGTGTAATTTATAATTCGAAAGGAGAGAATATGTTGAATAATCAACAAAAAAAGAAGCTCCTTGAGATTGCCCGTGCGTCGATTAATACGTATTTGCAAACCGGTAAGAAAATGGAGCTTAGTGAAACTGATTCGGTATTGAAACAAGAAATGGGCGCATTTGTTACGCTTAATAAGCACAAAGAGCTAAGGGGTTGTATTGGCAATTTTTCTGCAAGCCAGCCTCTTTATTTGACGGTGAGGGATATGGCGGTTGCGGCGGCTGTAGATGATCCGCGGTTTAGTGCGCTTAGTTTATCAGAACTTAAAGATGTGGAAATCGAGATTTCTGTTTTATCGATACTGGAAAAAGTAACATCTGCTGAAAAAATTGAATTGGGAAAACATGGAGTATTAGTGCGACGCGGCAATCAAAGTGGGGTATTTCTCCCCCAGGTAGCTATGGAGACCGGCTGGAGCAAGGAGGAGTTTTTGAATAATCTTTGTGCTCATAAAGCGGGGCTAGCCGCTAATGCCTGGAAAGATAAGGATACTCAGCTTTATATTTTTACTGCGGATGTTTTTTCGGAAAAGGGAGATGTAAAATAAACGGGGACGGTTCTATTTTTCTAATGTAGAGATGCAAGATTTTTCGTCTCTACGGGGAAAATAGAAACGTCCTTGCGATTTATTAAGTAAAATAAGAAAGAAGGTGCGGGGTGAACCGTTTCTATATTGAAAATATCAATGTGGTTGATAAATTTATTATTTTAAATGATATTGCTCAGCTGCACCATTTAAAGGATGTATTGAGAATCAGGCCGGGAGAAAAGATAACGGTTTTTGATTGTTCCGGGAATGAATATGTGGCGGCAGTTGCAGAGATTGGCCCTCGCTGCGCAAAGCTAGAAATAAAAGAAAAAAACTCACCGAATAACCTGAATATCCAAATGACTGTTGCTTGCGCTATTCCGAAAAAAGTTAAAATGGATGATATTATCGATAAACTTACACAATTAGGTGTTGCCTGCATAATTCCGCTTCAAACAGAACGCGTAATCGTAAAATTAGATAAGCAGAAAAAAATACAACGTTTTCTGCGCTGGGAAAAAATTGCTCTCAGTGCGGTTAAACAAAGTCAGCGTAGTAATCTGGTAGTGATAAAGCCGGTAACTGATTTTAAAGAGTTGGTTGTAAACCTGGGGGATTTTGATCTAAAATTAATTCTAACATTGGAGACTGAGAGAGAAACGCTTAAAAATATTTTTAATCAAACCGCTCGCAAGCTCAAAAAAATTATACTGTTGATTGGCCCGGAAGGTGATTTTACGCTCCAGGAAATTATCTTGGCCAAGGAAGCAGGTTTTTTACCGGTTAGCCTTGGTAAAGGAGTCTTGCGCGTGGATACGGCGGCGATTGCCGCAGTTAGTTTTATTAAGCTAAATGAAGAGTATTAACCCTTTGGCTTTGCTTGAGGTTAATAGCCAGCGTAGTCGAACGATTAAATTTTTTACCCTCGGTTGCAAGGTTAATCAGTATGATACCCAGAGCATCCGTGAACGATTTTTAAGTAAAGGTTTTCAAGCGGCTGAAATAGGCAGGCAACCGGATTATTTTTTAGTAAACACCTGTACGGTTACCTCTGGTGCAGATCAAAAATCTCGCAATATAATCCGCAGGTGTATCCAAGCAGCTCCTCAGGCGCAGGTAATCGTGACCGGATGTTTAGCCGAAAAAGATTCCAGCCAGTTAGAAAAAATCAAAGGTATTAGTTTAATTGTAAAAAAGTCTTTTTTTCCCGAAGGGATAAGCAGTTTTAGCCAGCATACGCGGGCTTTTTTAAAGATTCAGGATGGATGTAGCAATTTTTGTACCTATTGTAAAGTGGCTTTAGTCCGTGGCAAGGAGCGTAGTAAAAAATTAAAACAAATACTCCAGGAGGCAAAAAAACTGGTTGCCTGTGGGTATCAGGAAATAGTTTTAACCGGTATTTGTCTGGGTGCTTATGGCAGAAGTTCCGCAGTTACAGAGAGTCTCTTGGATGTGATTGGTTGTTTAGAGAAAATCAAGGGGTTATCGCGCATAAGATTAAGTTCCATTGAAGCAGGTGATGTTTCTTCTGGCTTAATTAAGTATATGCAGCATAGCAAAAAGCTTTGTCGGCATTTGCATATCCCGATACAAAGCGGTGATGATCATATTTTAAAGTTGATGAATCGTAAATATAGCAGAAAAATATACGAAAATTTGATTGCCAGATTAAAGGCGCAGATTCCGGGAATTTCGATTACTACCGATTGTTTGATTGGTTTTCCCGGTGAAACCGAAGATAATTTTCAGAATACGCTTGACTTGGTAAGAAAGATTATGCCGTTAAAAGTGCATAGTTTTTCTTATTCGAGCCGGCCGGGGACTAAGGCTGAAAAATTTAGCGGTTTAGTAAACCCAAAGATAATCCGTATGCGCAGTGCTAGGCTAGCAGAGGTGGCCAATGAGTGTTGTAAAAAATTTATGCAGCAGTTTATTGCTCAAAACGTCGATGTTTTAATCGAGGGAAAAGCTAAAGATAATCCTCGGTTATTAGAAGGCTTAACCGGTAACTATTTAAAGGTAAAATTATTGTTTAGGCCTAATCTAGGCAATCGGATTGTACGCGCCAGGCTTGACAGTATTCGGCAGCATAGCTTTATCGGGGAATATGTTGACAATTGAATAGTTGAGGATGTTTATACCTCCTCTAAAATTGTTGATAATCAACTTAGCGTGGAATAAGTTGACAATTTTTAGTTTAGCGCTATATTTAAACTAATATGAAAATACGCATTTATTATCATCATACTGACTGTGGTGGAGTAGTTTATTACGCTAATTACCTTAATTTTTTAGAAGAAGCGCGTACAGAGTATTTTGCTTTAAAAGGCGCATCTATAAAACAGCTGGCTGATTCTGGGACGCTGTTTGTCGTGGCGCGACAGGAGGTGGATTATAAGTTTCCTGCTGTATACGCCGATGAGCTGGATGTCCAAACTCAGGTGGGAATAATTACCGGGGTGCGTATTGAATTCTTACATGAAATCTACAATCAAAATAGACAGCTAATTGTTAAAGCTAAAACTATCCTTGTTTGTGTTGATCAACACCTGAAACCGCAAGCTATTCCTCAGGAAGTACGCAACAAAATTGCTTAAATGAAAAATCTCGAACTTTTAAAATTTAGGCGTAGTATTAGGTCATTCAGCAAAAAGCAGATATCCCGGGCTGATTTAGAAACCATAGTTGATATGGCCAGGTTTGCACCGACAGCAAGAAATGTGCAGCCTTGGGAGTTTGTGGTGGTTACGGATGGACATAAATTAGCCGAATTTGCCAAATTAGCTGAAAATGCCAGATTCATGGCGCAGGCAAATGCTTGTATTGCAGTTTTCTGTGTTGACACAAAATATTATTTAGAGGATGGGTGTGCGGCTACTTGTAGTATTCTTTTAGCCGCTACAGCTTTAGGCATTGGCTCTTGTTGGATAGCCGGAGATAAGAAACCTTACTCTGGGCAAATAAATACTTTATTGAATGCGCCATTAGGTATGAAGCTAATTAGTTTGATCGCTTTGGGGTATCCTCAGGATGAAGATGTGTTTAAGATTATAGAAAAGAGAAGTGCTAAAGAGTTATTACATTGGGAGAAGTTTTGATGCCGACTTCGGGTTTTGTATCCACCGGTCAATCAGGCTGTTTATTGCCGATGCTTATAATGTTTAATCTTTTTTTTGGCAAGTTTATTTTTGGTTCAACTCGTTTATGGCTGGGTATTGAGGGTGTACTTGTACTCTTATTTGTTATCAAGGTGCATGCTTTTACCCGAAAAATCAGAGAGCAACTTTGGCCGGGTGGTCATGCTCGGCAACCGAATAACCAAAGCTATAAGTCAGCGGACCGTGGTCGAGGAAAAGTGATTGATGTTGAAGGCGAAGTAGTCCAAGAGAAGCGTAAATTGAAGTAATTCTTATTGACAACAAGTGCGGTTGTGTTAATATGCATACTAATTTTTGAAAACCCCAAAATAATAAATAATTTATAAATATTTGAAAGGAGCGTAGTGAAAATGGCTTTTGATTTATTGTTATTAGCACCGGTAGGTTCAATTTTAGCTTTAGGTTTTGCGTTTTATTTGGCCTTGAGTATTCTAAGAATGGATGAAGGAACGGATAAAATGAAAGAGATTGCTCAGGCTGTGCGCGTGGGTGCTCGGGCGTACTTAAAAAGGCAATATTTGGGTGTTTCGATGTTTTTTATCGTGGTTTTTTTTATTCTTCTGGCCATGGCTTTGAAGAATTACTTGGTTATATTTGTGCCGTTTGCTTTTTTAACCGGGGGTATTTTTTCAGGTTTATCCGGTTTTATCGGTATGTCTATTGCTACGCAGTCATCTAGCCGGACAGCTCAAGCTGCATCTCGGAGTTTAAATTCGGGTTTGCGGGTGGCTTTTTCCAGTGGCGCAGTTATGGGGCTAACCGTTGTGGGGCTGGGCTTATTAGATTTGAGTATCTGGTATTATTTTCTAAACTGGTATTATTCTTGTCACGCTATTCCATTTGGAACGGATAAAATTGCGGCGATTACCTCAACCATGCTTTGTTTTGGTATGGGTGCTAGTTCTATGGCGCTATTTGCCAGGGTAGGGGGCGGTATTTTTACTAAAGCTGCAGATGTGGGGGCAGATTTAGTAGGCAAGGTAGAGGCAGGCATTCCTGAAGATGACGCTCGTAATCCGGCAGTGATTGCGGATAATGTCGGTGATAATGTGGGTGATGTTGCTGGTATGGGGGCGGATCTTTATGAATCATATGTTGGCTCAATTGTTGCTACTTCTGCTTTAGGCGTTGCTGCCGGTTTAGGCGTTGCCGGGGTAACCGTACCAATGGTTATGGCAGCAGTGGGTGTTGTTGCGTCAATTATTGGGACTTTTTTTGTAAAGAGCGGTGAACAAGCAAACCAAAAAGTATTGTTGGCCGCTTTAAGGAAAGGCGTATTTACTAGCTCTTTCTTAGTGGCGGTAATTTCATTCTTTTTGATTAAATATACTTTAGGAGTCCAGCATTTAGGTGTTTATTGGTCAGTTTTAGCCGGTTTAGTAGCGGGTGTTTTAATTGGTTTATGTACGGAATATTATACATCTAGCGGATTTAAGCCGACTCGCTCAATTGCGGATGCTTCTTTAACCGGTCCGGCAACTGTAATTATCGGTGGTATTGCCGTAGGCATGATGTCTACGGCTATTCCGGTAATTATTGTTTGCGGTGCGATTATGATCAGTTTTTTCGTATCCGGCGGAGCAGTAAACTTTAACGCTGGTCTTTATGGTATTGCTATTTCGGCAGTGGGGATGCTTTCTACTTTAGGTATTACTTTGGCCACCGATGCTTATGGCCCGGTTGCGGATAATGCCGGTGGAAATGCGGAAATGGCGAAATTGCCTCCGGAAGTAAGAAAAAGAACTGATGCTTTGGATGCTTTAGGTAATACTACGGCAGCTACTGGTAAAGGTTTTGCTATTGGTTCGGCAGCGCTAACTGCATTGGCATTGATTGCTGCCTATAAGGATCAGGTAATGCTTTTCGGCAAAGATATAAATGCCAATATGATGAACCCAACGGTATTGGTGGGTTTGTTTTTGGGGGGGATGTTGCCATTTTTATTCTGTTCTCTAACTATGCGGGCAGTAGGCCGGGCAGCCGGTAAAATCGTCATTGAAGTACGCCGGCAGTTTAAAGAGATAATTGGTATTATGGAAGGTACGGCTAAACCAGATTATGCACGTTGTGTAACTATTGCAACTGCGGCAGCACAGAAAGAGATGATTGCTCCGTCGCTCTTAGCGATTACTGCTCCTATAGCGATAGGTTTGTTAATTGGTATTGATGCAGTTGCTGGGTTGCTTATTGGCGCAACAGTTACTGGTTTTGTACTGGCAGTAATGATGGCTAATTCAGGTGGGGCTTGGGATAATGCCAAGAAATTTGTTGAAGAAGGGCATCATGGCGGTAAGGGGTCAGCTGCGCATAAAGCTACGGTAGTTGGCGACACGGTGGGAGACCCCTTTAAGGATACTTCTGGGCCGAGCTTAAATATTTTAATTAAGCTTATGTCTATGGTTTCCATTGTTTTTGCTTCGTTTATAATTAAAAATACGCTATTTAAGTAATAAAGGCATTTAAAAACTAAATGACCCTGTTTCCTAGCTAATCGGGAAACAGGGTCATTTCTTTGGACACTATAATAAATCTTGCTGACTTTTAACTCTCTTTGACAAAGAAGCAGAGCTTCAGTAACCTAATGTTGTTCGATCAAAACAACAAAAAGGAGGTTACTGATGGAAACGCTCT